>Ga0315902_10000196_pt1 | contig 104094 bp, 83 predicted proteins | sample LakEriMetagenome_9_FD_203523 | JGI IMG/M metagenome (GOLD analysis project Ga0315902, IMG submission 203523) | Freshwater fungal communities from buoy surface, Lake Erie, Ohio, United States - Buoy 12 MA117 | ecosystem: Environmental > Aquatic > Freshwater > Lake > Lake biofilm | place: USA...
GTCTAACGTCTAATTCCCAAACGGATCCAGCTTAGTAGCCCTCACCTGTTCCTGGTATTGTTTCCAGATGCCATTCTTGAAAGCATCGGCTTTTTTCACGGCTTCATCCACCAGTCCTGCTGCTCTTTCCACCAGCATTTTTTCTTGTGCGCCGGGTTCAATGGCTTTGGCACTGATGGCAGCGTTGGCAGCCTGATACTGGTTCATTACGGTGATCTGTGGCACTTGTCCGTATCCCTGTTTGGTTTGTGGTACACCATTCAGGAATTCACGAAGTGTTTTTAATTCATCATTTAACTTTTTCGTGGTTTTTTTCAGTGAGTCGATTTCTTTTCCTTTCATGGTTGAGATATAACCATCCACTTTTTTCACGGCTTCATCCACTTCGGTGAGGAGGTCCATGATCTCTACCAGCTTATCGCCGCTCTTCTTCAGCTCGTTGCGGAGAGCAGCCTGTGCCAGTTTGATGGTGTTGCGGTTACCGAGGCGTGGATCATCAATAACAGTGACCATAGATGAGTCTTTACTGTCTTTGTAGGAAAGCACAATCTTGTACGTTCCCGGCAGTACTTGCTGCCCCCCTGGTTCTGCAGCATTCCTTCCTCCACCGGCACCACCGCCCATGCGTCTTCCACCTCCGCCGCCAGGTGTACGGTAGCCTTTTTCTTCCATACCCCATGTAATGCGGTTGAATCCGCTATCGGCATTCCAGCGAAGGTTGCGGATCGCTTCATTCTTGTCGTTGTAAATCTTCACGACGACGGTATCCTTTCTGGACTTGCTTGTGTCTGACGATGTTTGAAGGAAGAAAGATACGGGCGCACCAGATGGTCTGTTCTCTGCATCCCATATGCCCCATGTACTCCATTCGTAACCCGGCGCGTTGCGGTATTGGGCCTGAACGGCTGTTCTGTTACTGAAGGCTGTAAGTTTTTGATTGATGATTCCCTTGTTAGCCGCGATCTTGCGTAAGGGTCTGATGTCATCCAGTACCCAGAGGGCGCGACCAAAAGTGGCGATCACCAGATCAGCCTCTCTTTCCTGAATCGTTAAATCATATGTAGAAACAGACGGGTATCCGTTCTTCCACTGCTGGAAGCTGGTACCATTGTCGAAGCTGATCCAGAGTCCCTGTTCTGTTCCTGCAAAAATGAGGTTGGGTTCTGTAGGATCTTGCAGCACGCAGAGGGCATAACCCACTACTTTTTTCTCATCCAGCATGCGCGTCCAGGTTTTTCCATAATCCGTTGTGCGGAAGATATAGGGTTTGAAGTCACCTCTTCTGTAATCATTGGCCACGACAAAAGCTTCGCCTGCATTGTGACGGGAGGCTTGTATTTGTGGTATCCATGCACCCACGGGGAGTCCGGGTATCTTTCCTCTGAAGTTGGTCCAGCTCTTGCCACCGTCTTTGGTCAGTTGCACGTTGCCATCATCAGTTCCTACCCAGATCACGTTTTTGTCTTTGGCGGAAGGGGCGATGGTGATGATGGTGCAATAGTTTTCAGCACCGGTAATGTCGATCGAAATACCACCGTTGTTTCTTTGATCGATTTTGGCACTGTCGTTCGTTGTAAGATCAGGTGATATCGTTTCCCAGGAAGCACCCTTGTTGGTGGAGCGGTGCAGGTACTGACTACCGTAGTAAAGGGTGGAGGTATTATGAGGGTCCTGTGCCATGGCTGCATTCCAGTTGAAGCGCAGCATGGTCTTGAGATCGGGGGCCGGTGGTTTGATGTACCAGCTCTCACCCGTTTTTACATTGTATTTGCCTACGGATCCGCCCTGGCTCATGGCATAGATCCAGTTGGCATCATCAGGATCGGCCATGGCATCGAAGCCATCACCGCCCCAGATATTGTCCCAGTAATAATTTTTGATGCCACCGCTCATCCAGGTGTAAGCGGGACCGCGCCAGGTGCCATTGTCTTGCATGCCTCCCATGACATGGTAAGGCATTTCATTGTCGACATTGATATGGTAAAATTGTCCCACTGGCAGTTTTTCATCAAACAACCATGTCTTGCCTTTGTCGCGTGTGATACCGATACCACCATCGTTTCCGTCGATGATGAAATTGGGATTGGTGGGATGGATCCAGAAAGCGTGATGGTCTGGGTGTATACCATTGTAGGGGATAACCACTTCAAAATTCTTTCCGGCATCTTCGCTTTTGGAGATCATCTGATAGATCAGCCAGAGGCGGTTTTCATTTTCAGGGTCGCAGGCGATTTCTTGAAAATAGAAAGGACGCGTAGATACGAATTCAGGGTTGCTGTTCATGAGGGTCCAGTTTTGTCCACCGTCATCACTCTTATACAGTCCATTCTTTGTTGCTTCTACCAGCGCATATACACGGTTGGGATTGCTGCGGGAGATGGCCAGTCCGATCCTTCCATAATTTCCTGCAGGAAGACCTTCTTTTTCACCCAGCTTTTTCCAGGTCTTGCCGCCATCGAATGTCATGTAAAGTCCGCTTCCTACGCCACCACTGCTGAGGCTCCATGGGGTGCGACGGTGTTGCCACATGGCAACGAAGAGTTTATTGGGGTTGGAGGGATCCATGATCATGTCGGCCACACCGGAAGTATCATTGGTGAATAGGATTTTGTTCCATGTCTCACCGCCGTCAGTTGTCTTGAATACTCCTCTTTCAGGATGTTCAGCATAAGGGTTACCGATGGCGCCGGCGTATACAGTATTGGGATTGGTTGGGTCAACGATGATGCGATGAATATTGCGGGTCTTTTCCAGTCCCATTCTCTTCCAGGATACACCGCCGTCGATGGTCTTGTAAATGCCTTCACCAATATTGATTGAGTTGCGGGGATTGCCTTCTCCTGTTCCTACCCATACCACGGATGGATTGGACTGCTGAATGGCGATCGAACCTATGTTCAGGATGGGCTGTTCGTCAAATACGGATTCCCAGCTGGCACCGGCGTTCTTGGTTTTCCATACACCGCCGGAGGCCGCACCGATCCAGATCTGGTTAGGGTCGGCCACAACGGCATCAATGGTAGTTATACGGCCGCTCATGCCGGCAGGACCTATATTCCTGGGTTTCCAGTTTTTGAATTGCTCGAGTGATACCTTTTGGTTCTGGGCGAATACTCCGGTTGCAAGGATGAGCAGGAGTGCCGAAAAGCGAAGAGCCAGTTTCATGTGCTGAATTTTTGGAAAATTATGCAATAATAATCTTGGCTTAAAATTTCTTTTACCGAACAAAATGAGAGAAAAAACTGTCTAACTTATACACGGAATTTGGTGAAAATACCAAAACATCCTAATTTAGTGTTTAAACATCAAAATCAAGAACATGAAAAAACAATTTCTCGGACTCGCCCTTTTGTTGGCCGTAACTTCATTCTCTTTTGCGCAGACAACCTGGAAGGTAGACAGATCGCATTCCAATGTGAAATTTACCGTAACCCACATGGTAGTTTCAGAAGTGGAAGGATCATTTAAAATGTTTGATGGCAGTCTGGTTGCCTCTAAGGCAGATCTTTCGGATGCCGTGATCAATTTCAGTGTAGACGTAGCTTCAGTTAATACTGACAATGAGAGAAGGGATGGGCACCTCAAGGCAGATGATTTTTTCAATGCCGAGAAATTTCCCAAAATGAACTTTGTAAGCAAATCCATGAAGCCATTGGGTGGCAACAAATATGCATTGACTGGAGATCTCACTATTCGTGATGTAACCAAGACAGTAACTTTCGATGTCACTTATGGTGGACAAGTGAATACTGGTAATGGCAAGGCAAAGGCTGGTTTCAAGGCAAAAACGACAATTGATAGAACAGCTTTCAATCTGAAGTGGTCACGTGCCATCGAAGGTGGCGGTGTAGTTGTAGGAAATGATGTGGACATTACAGTTTTTGCGGAGATGGATAAGCAGTGAGTTAGATATTAGATATTAGACGCTAGACATTAGACATTAGACTTTAGACGTTAGTAGTCATAAAAAAGGGATCAGAGATTGGTTTTAAACTAAATTCTGATCCCTTATTTTTTAAACTCTAATTACTAACGTCTAACGTCTAAAGTCTAAAGTCTAATGTCTAACGTCTAAAGTCTAACGTCTAAAGTCTAACGTCTAATATCTAACTCACTTTTTCTCAAACCCCAATATCACACCATTGATGCAATAACGAAGTCCCGTTGGAGGTGGACCGTCATCAAATACATGTCCCAGATGCGCCTTGCAACGACCGCATTGCACTTCGGTTCTTTTCATGCCATGGCTGTTGTCGGGTAGATAGATGATGCTTTTCTTGGTGATGGGTTCAAAGAAGCTGGGCCATCCGCAGCCGCTATCAAATTTGGTATTGCTCTGGAACAATGAGTTGCCGCAGGCAGCACAATAGTATGTACCTTTTTCATCAAACTTTTCAAATTTGCTGGTCCAGGGCCGCTCCGTTCCTTTCTGGCGCGCAATGTAATATTGCTCGGGGGTCAGCACCTCTTTCCATTTTTCTTCCGGTAATTCCACTTTCTCTTCACTTTTCCTGGAAAAGGCAGGATTGCTGTTGTTGGTTTCATTCATTTTTGTAGTTGTTTTTGTTGTTTTTACCTGAGCGTTGCCGCAGCTCAGCAGTATCAGACTGATGGCAAGCAGGGTTCCGATTCTTGATTTCATACCCATAAATCTAATTATATTTGACCTCTATAAAACCCCAAACCAAAACAAATGTTCAACCTAATCCTTTTTGGACCTCCCGGCAGTGGTAAAGGCACCCAGTCAGAAAAACTCATTGCACAATACGGCTTCAAACATCTCTCCACCGGAGATATCCTTCGCTCGGAGATCGCAAACCAGACTGAACTGGGACTGAAAGCCAAATCATTTATGGATGCAGGTCAGCTGGTGCCTGATGCAGTGGTTATAGGAATGGTGGGGGCTGCCATTGCGGCCAACCCTGGTGTCTATGGTTTTCTGTTTGATGGGTTTCCCCGCACCAAAGCACAGGCTATCGCATTGGATGAATTACTTTCCTCACATGGTCAGAAGATTGATCTGGTGTTGGCCATGGATGTTCCGGAGGAAGAGCTGGTGCAGCGCATGATCGGTCGCTCCAAAACTTCAGGAAGAACCGATGATGCTGACCCCGAAGTACAGAAGAAAAGAATTGCTGTTTATAAGAATGAAACCCTTGCAGTGGCAGATCACTACAGTCAGTTTGATCGTGTAGTGACCCTTAACGGCCTGGGTTCCATTGATGATATTTTCTCTTCGCTCTGCAGCGAGATCGATGCGAAACGCGCCTGATCAGAGGTTGTCGAACTCATAGATCGGATCGATGTGGGTATTGGCAGCCATTTCAAAGATGGGCTTTATCAGACCATCTTCCAGTCCGTATACCCATCCGTGCAAATGAGGGGCGTTGTTGTGTTTCCAAGCTTGCTGTACGATAGATGTTTTGGCCAGGTTCATGACCTGCTCCTGAACATTCAATTCGATAAGCCTGTTCACTCTTTCCAGCTCAGTGGGCAGATAGTTGACCTCATCCTGATGGATCCTGTATACATCCTTGATGTTGCGGAGCCATTTGTTGATGATGCCGAGTGACTGATGCGACATGGCAGCTTTTACACCTCCGCATCCATAGTGGCCGCAGACGATCACATGTTTTACCTTCAAAACTTCGACAGCGTATTGCAAAACCGAGAGCATGTTGAGATCGGTATGTACCACCATATTAGCAATGTTGCGGTGAATGAAGATCTCACCTGGTTTTGTGCCGGTGATGGAATCTGGTGGCACCCTGCTGTCGCTGCATCCAATCCACAGGTATTCCGGTGTTTGGGTATTTCTCAACCTGTTGAAAAATTCCGGGTCATTGGCTAATGATTGTTGTGCCCAGTTCTTATTGTTATCTAACAGTTTTTCGTATGCTTTCATGATGAGGTTGTTTTATTGATTAATCTTTTTCAGAATGAACATGCTGTGCATCAGCCATGTTGTATTCTGTTTTGAAATTGACCAGTTTGACGTCAATGTTTCTTTCCTTAGCGCCAAACTGAAGAAAATCGCGGAACAGTTCCAGTACATCAAAGTCAATATAGACGGTATTGCCGGCATCGATCACCAGTTTGCTGTTGTTCGGCAGATCGGTCAGGGTTTGTTTGATGGCAGCCTTGTTCAGAAAAGAAACTTCCTGCGCCAGGTCGATGTGAATCGTTTCCCCTTCTTGGTATTGCTCTTTCCTGAAATGATAGGCCAGCTTCATGTTTCCTTTGAGGATATAGAAAATGCTTACCACCAGACCTATGCCCACACCTTTGAGCAGATCGGTAAATACCACTGCAACAACCGTGATGATGAATGGAATGAATTGCTGTAAACCAGAATGCCAGATGTGTCTAAATACTTTAGGACTCGCCAGTTTCAGACCAATCATGATCAGGATTGCCGCCAGGCTCGCCATGGGAATCTTGTTCAACAAGCCCGGGATCAGGATCACAGCGAGCAGCAGAAAGATACCATGAAAAATGGCAGACCATTTGGATCGTGCACCTGCGTTGATGTTCGCTGTTGTCCGCACAATGACCGAGGTCATGGGTAAACCACCGATGAGACCCGATAACATGTTGCCGATACCTTGGGCACGCAATTCTGCATTGGCACTGGAGTATCGTTTCATGGGATCCATTTTGTCACCGGCTTCCAGACAAAGCAGCGTCTCGATACTGGCCACGATGGCGATGGTCAGTCCCACTATCCAAACCTTGGGATTTAAAAATCCTTCAAATGATGGGGGCTGGAACTGTCCGAAAAATGCCGTCAGTGATTCGGCTGTAGGCAATATGACGAGATGTTCATTGGCGATCACCCATTCCGGTTTTACAGCCTTGAACACTTCATTGAGCAAGATGCCTGCCACTACTGCTACCAATGCTCCTGGAATGGCCTTTATCTTTTTTAGCGCATCCACTTTATTGAAGGCCACGATGATGCCGATCGAAATGATGGAAACCACGATTGCTCCGGTATGGGCAAAATTGAAGGCATGTATCAATTCTCCCAGGAATCCCTGATCTTCTTTCAGGAGCTGATATGAAAAGAAATCACCCTCATGTTCAAGGTCATATCCGATAGCATGCGGCAATTCCTTCTTGATGATGATGATGCCAATGGCTACGAGCATACCCTCTATGACACTGGTGGGGAAATAGCTGGAAATGCCACCTGCTCTGGCCAAACCCAATGCCAGTTGGATTAACCCGGCAATTACAACAGAAACAAGAAATGTTTCATAGCCCAGGTCTGTTACAGCTACAAGAATGATGGCAATCAAACCGGCTGCGGGACCGGAAACGCTCACGTGTGATTTACTCAGGAGGCCCACTATGATTCCGCCGATCACACCCGTGATGATGCCTGCAAATGGCGGCGCCCCGCTGGCAACTGCAATACCCAAGCAGAGGGGTAGTGCAACAAGGAATACCACAAGACCCGAGAGCAGGTCGCTACTGATGTTTTTTTGTGAAGGGTCGATTGTTTTCATTTTGATATGCTTATGTACATGATCAGCCATACCAAGGTTGACCAGTACTGAGAAAGATAAATTGTTGGTTGTATGGAAAAAGATCTGTTCAGATCAAAATGGAAAGTGGGGGCCGGGTTGGTTTATCGTCAGCCAAACGGGATGCATAGTTCCTTTCAAAAGGATTGTCCTGTTTGTCCGAAATGCTGAGAACCGCCATATTCAACAACAAATTATGAATAAAGGGGTCGTTTTTTTTAAGATCATCCTTGGATTCTGCATGATTGCAATCAAGGTCGTTGGACTGACAGATCTCCTCTATGAGTTGATCCCCGTAAAGCAGGGCACCCATCTGTTTGAAAGGGAGCAGTTGGATGGCAATCAGGAAAAGCAAAAAGAAAGTCAGCCATTTTCTCATGACAATCCAAAACTAGGGTTTCAGGGTCAATTTACAAATCCCATTTATCATGCCAATATCATATGTCAGATATTCAAACCACCGCAGGCACTGATCACTTGTCCCGTGATGTAACTGCTCATGTCTGAAGCCAGGAAAAGCGTGGTATTCCCGATCTCTTCTGCAGATCCGAACCGGCCTAGGGGAATCTTGGCCAAGTAGGACTGAGCGCCTTCGCTTTCCTTGAGGTAATGGGTCATGTCGGTCTCAATAAAACCCGGAGCGATGGCGTTACAACGCACATTGCGGCTACCCAATTCCTGAGCAATGGATTTCGTGAATCCAATAATGCCGGCCTTGCTGGCAGCATAGCTGGATTGTCCGGCATTACCCCTGACACCAATGATAGAGCTCATATTGATTATGGATCCTTTTCTTGCCTTCATCATGGGTCGAATGACTTGTTTGGTCATATTGAAAACACTTTTGAGATTCACTTCCATGACATCATCCCATTGCTCAGGAGTCATGCGCATGAGCAAATTGTCTTTGGAGATACCGGCATTGTTCACACATATATCCACCGTACCGAATTCTTTCACCACATCATTGACGAATGCTTCTGATTCTGCATAATTTCCGGCATTGCTTCTCCATGCCTTGGCCTTAACACCCATGCCTTCCAGTTTTGCGGTAAGGGCAGCTGCTTTTTCAGCACTGCTTTCACTCACATAGGTAAAAGCAATATGGGCTCCGTGTTCTGCCAGTTTGATGGCGATGGCTTCACCGATTCCTCTGGCGGCACCGGTAACAATGGCTATTTTGTTTTCGAGAAGTTGCATGGTTAGGGATTTTTGTGCAAGATAATGATTAGACGTTAGACCTTAGACCTTAGACGACAGATGTCAGATGTCAGTGAGGTTTAGGATTTCTTCCAAGATAATCCGATCGTTGCTGAGGCGGGGGACTTTATGTTGCCCGCCGAGTTTGTTCTTTTGTCTGAGCCATTTGCTGAAACTACCCTGCCTGAGTGAATGTACGATAGGCATGCGAAGGGCAATATTCTTGTGTCGCTTGGCTTCGTAGTCGCTATTCAACGCTTTGAGATTGCTATCCAATATTTCAGTGAAGACATTCAGATCGGCAGGAGCTTTTTCAAATTCAATCAACCATTCATGTGCTCCATTGCCTTCTTCACTGAAATAAACCGGCCCAGCGGTATAATCCACCACTGCTGATTCCGTTGCCCTGCAGGTTTCAGCCATTGCCCGTTCTGCGTTGTCGATGATCAACTCCTCTCCAAATGCATTGATGAACAATTTCAATCGGCCACTAACTTTTACCCTGTATGGCTTTAGGGTAGTGAATTCAATGGTGTCGCCAATCAGATATCGCCATAGACCGCCATTGGTTGTGATCACCGGCGCATATTGTTGACCCAGTTCCACATCCTTCAGTCCAATGGTTCTGGGATCATCTTTTCCATATTCTTCAATAGGCATGAACTCGAAGAAGATACCATGATCGAGATAGAGCAGCATCCCTTCAGATCCCGGTATGTCCTGTGCCGCAAAGAACCCTTCGCTGGCATTGTACATTTCCAGATATTGAATGTCTTCGCCAATGAGTTTTTTGAATTGCTCTTTATATGGATGAAAAGAAACCCCTCCATGAAAATACATTTCCAGGGAAGGCCATACCTCTTTGATGTTTTTTTTGCCGGTAAGTTCCAGTATCCTCTGAAAAAGTACCAATGTCCAGGTAGGTACTCCCGAGACTGAAGTCACATTCTCCTGAATCGTGGTTTGGGCAAGCTTTTCAATCTTTTCTTCCCATTCATCCATCAGGGCGATCTTGAGATCCGGTGTTCTGATCCAGTTACCCCAGAAGGGAGTATTCTGCATCAGCACGGCACTGAGGTCTCCAAAATGGGCCTCATCATGCAAATTGCTGATGGTATGACTTCCTCCAATAACCAAACCTTTCCCTGTCAGCAGATCGGAATCTGGATTGTGCATGTAGTATAAAGTGAGAACATCCTTGGCAGCTTTATAATGCCCGTCTACCAGGCTTTCGTGACTTACGGGTATGAACTTGCTTTTGTCGGATGTGGTGCCGCTGCTTTTGGCAAACCAGTTGATGGGAGTGTTCCAAAGCAGATTCTGTTCTCCTGCCATGATCCTCTCTACATAGGGCTTAAGATCCTGGTATTCATGAATGGGAACAGCTTGCTTGAAAGCTTTTGTGGTGAATAGATTTGAAAACTGATGTTGTCTGCCGAACTCGGTATACTGTGCTGCCGTCACCAGATCCTGCAAAACCTCTCTCTGTGCAGATATGGGATGTTGTATCCAGGCATCGATGCGCCAGGAGCGCAATCTTGCCAGTGTTGATATGGCAGGACTTAGAATCTTCATGGTTGTGATAAGGTTCAGCGGTCGCCGAAAAGCGACTCCTGACGGGCCTCTTCGTGAAGATAATCTTTTCTTTTGAGTTCAAAATTTCTGCCCAGGTAGAGTCTTCTTACTTGTTGATCTTCCGCAAGTTCTTCGGCCGATCCATGTTTAAAGATCTTTCCTTCGATGAGCAGATAGGCACGATCACAAATGGAGAGGGTCTCATTTACATTATGATCTGTGATCAATATTCCTATGTTCTTGAATTTAAGTTTTGCCACCACGGTCTGTATATCTTCCACTGCAATAGGGTCAACGCCAGCAAAGGGTTCATCCAGCAGGATGAATTTGGGATCTACAGCCAATGCCCTCGCAATCTCGGTTCGTCTTCTTTCACCGCCACTAAGTGAGTCGCCATTGTTCTTGCGAACATGTGTCAGTCTGAACTCATTCAGCAGGTCTTCGAGTTTCACTTTTTGCTCTTTTTTGCTCAGTTTGGTCATCTCAAGCACGGCTGCGATATTGTCTTCCACCGATAGTTTTCTGAAGACTGATGCCTCCTGTGGCAGATACCCGATCCCCATCTGAGCCCTTTTGTACATAGGTAGTTTGGTGATATTCAGATCGTTCAGGAATACCTCTCCTTCATCAGGCTTGATAAGTCCCACTACCATGTAAAACGAAGTGGTTTTACCCGCACCATTAGGCCCGAGCAGCCCCACAATCTCACCTTGCTTGAGTTCAACGGACACCTGGTTCACAACTGTTCTGTTGCGGTATCTTTTGATCAGATTTTGTGTGTGAATGGTAAGACTCATGGCTTTGGCAAAAGTATCGATTTTCATCAGCATATTATCGTAGTTTTGCCATCCTAACTACAGAAGTTTTACAATGAAAGTGATTGATCATCTTCGTCAGGCAAAAGACACCCTGGTGTCTTTTGAAGTGTTGCCTCCTCTCAAGGGGAAAAACATCACCTCACTGTATAACCATCTCGATCCACTGATGGAGTTCAAACCTTCTTTTATTAACGTAACCTATCACAGAAGCGAACATATTTTCAAGAAGAAGCCAGATGGTACTTTCGAAAAAGTGGAAGTGCGCAAGCGTCCCGGAACAGTGGGAATCTGCGCAGCCATCATGAACCATTACCAGGTGGATGCCGTTCCTCACCTCATCTGTGGCGGCTTCACCAAGAGGGAAACGGAGGATGCACTGATCGATCTGAACTTCCTGGGAATTGATAATGTGCTGGTGCTGAGGGGCGATGCTACCAAGAATGAATCCAGCTTTGAACCGGAGCCTAATGGCAATAGTTATGCCATAGATCTGCTAAAGCAGGTTGATCGGCTCAACAATGGTATCTATCTGGAAGAAGATATCCGTGACGGATTCCGAACCAGGTTTTGCATGGGTGTGGCCGGCTACCCCGAAAAGCATTTCGAGGCCCCAAATATGGAGACAGACATGAGATACCTGAAGGCCAAGGTAGATGCTGGTGCAGAATATGTGGTGACACAAATGTTTTTCGACAATGCCAAGTTTTTTGCTTTTGTAGATAAGTGCAGGGAGAATGGGATCAATGTTCCCATCATACCCGGGCTGAAACCATTGACCAATAAAAAGCAGCTGACAGTCATTCCACGGATTTTCCATGTTGACCTTCCGAATGAGCTGATCGAAGCCATGAACAGAACCAAGACAGATGAAGAGGCTGAGAAAGTAGGCGAGGAGTGGCTGATACACCAATCCAAGGAACTCAAAAAAGCGGGAGTCCCTGTTCTGCATTATTATACGCTGGGCAAGCCGAAGATAGTTTACAACGCAGTGAAGGAAGTTTTCTAAAGCGTTCTATCCATCAATTTTTTCCAGTTGACCTGATTGATCACTACCGGATATTTCTTTTTGAGATTACCTATCCAGAGATCTTCAAGATGTTGCTGGTAATCATTGATCACCGAAGCTCTGGCTTCATCAAATGATTTCACGCTGGGGTCGGCATATTTTTTTGTGATGATATGAAAGCTTGATGAACCATCTGAAATATTGGAATGAATGGCAGATACAAATCCTTCTTTGGCATTGTCTCTTCCAACACCCATCAGCTCTCCTGCTTCATATCTGCCGCTATCGGCGAATCCATTCTCAGCATATATTTTTTTCAGTGTTTTAATATCCATGCCTGAGGTATATGCTTTGCGTGCGGATTCAGCATCCTCTTTTTGCTGGAAAGTAAAAGTATAAGCGTAGACAGATGTTTGCCACTGATACTTTTCTTTTCTGCCGGAATGAAATTTCTTCAAACCTTCAATATCGCTCGATGCCTTTCCCCAAACTTTTTTATCCATGATCTCAAAAAGCAGATTCCCGTCGCGGAAATCGTTCACAAGGTTTGCGTATTGAGGACTGAAAAGAGAAAGCCTTTTTTCGATATAGGCTTCTTTATTGGGTGTATTTGCGGTCAGTCCGTTTTTCCCAATACATTTTTTGACCATTTCTTTGGCTGCAATGTCTTTTCTCTCATCTTGTACGACTAGATTCTTCCATTCATCTTCCGTTGATTTGAAATCACGATTTATTTTTTCTTCTTCACTCAGTTGTAAAATATGAAGACCATAGGATGTGCTGAACACGGGTGAGATATCACCTTTGTTTTTGAGTGCCTTGGCCTGCTCTTCGAATATAGGCTCATACTTGCCGGTTGGTATTTCGTCAAGGAAGCCCCCCAGCGCTACACTGCTTCTGTCATCTGAAAACATCATGGCAAGAGTATCAAAGGAAGCACCATCTATTGCCTGTTTGTAGACGCCGTTAGCTTTCAGTATGTATTCATTTTTTTGCGATCCTTCAATGCCTTCCGGTATCGCTATAAGAATATGTTTGTACGATCTTTTTGAAAGAATGGGTTGGGTAGAAATTCTTTTGAAAATATGAAAGCCTGCATTGCTTTCAATAATACCTGAGAATTGTCCATCCGTCAAAGCATAGATAGCCGATTCAAATGCATAAGGTAGTGTGAATGCAGTAATACTCCCAAGCAGTCCTTTGTTCTCAGCAGCATCTGGATCATCAGAAACGGCCACCGCCAGTTCATTGAAATTCTTTCCTGTTTGTAGTTCTGCAAATGCTTTTTCTGCTCTTTCCTTTGCTGCTACTTTTTCATTGCTGAAAAACAGGTGGCTGACTTTTATCTCGCTGAGTGATCTCTCATAGGCCTGGCGGACGAGAGAATCAAGTGTGGACTGGTCCAGCAGATACAATGGTTTGAGTTGTTCTTGAAATCCCGCAAGGTCTGCTTTTTGGTTGGGCAGTGTATCCATTTTCAGATCTCTTGCAGCCTTAACCTTGAGCTTGTATCGGATGAAGAGATCCAGATAATCCTTCATTGCTTTCTTCACATCTCCTGAATCTGCATTGTTTCTGTTGAATGAATAGAGAAACTCTTTTTCAGTTACAGTTGTATTGCCATAGGTAAACAATACCTGTGATTGTGTAAGGCCAAGCTTTGTCAGCAAAAAGAGAAGGATTATGGCTTTCCTCATGGGTTAGGTATATTGGTCGATTTTTTCTTGTATTCCATAAAGTCATTCACTTGTAGGTAAGTGAGTTTTTTGGCAATGATATTTTTGTCTTTGTCAAGAAGGTATACCATCGGAGTTTGGTAAACGTCATAGAGTTGACGATATCCCGGCTGATTGGCTTTGTATATCCTTTCTTTGGTTTCTTCCGTCTGGTAAACGTGAATCCACCCCTTCAGATTGTGTTCACGTATATAATTCAGCCAGTTATCCTTTCCCCCATCTGTCATTACTCCGATCAGTTTCACTCCTTCTTTTTTCCATTTTGCCTGGAAGATGGAGTCCATTTTTGGAACTTCCTCCTTGCAATGTCCGCAGGTGGGATCCCAGAAGCAAACAACGGTGAAAGGTGCTTGAACTGCGTATAGTGAGAATACTTTGCCCAGCGTATCGACCATGGGGAGTTCAGCCGCCTTTTTCCCAATTACATTGGCCATCATCGAATAACCCCTGTCGAAAATGAATTTTTTATATTTCTCATTCATCCAGCTGTCGGCCTGACCCGTCATGTAATATTTTTCGAACAGATGCACAAAAACAGCATCTTGTCCCATGTACTTGGGATTGACATATTTATCTGTCAGACTGGAAAGTACATATTTATACATCTCGTCGTTTGGTTTTGAAGCCTGTAGCATTTTGTCTGCATACTCGATCAACGAATCAGATTGCTGGGGCAGGATTTCATCATAATAGCGATCAAATTTTCCCTGTAAAACGGGAGTCCGAATCAGTCTGTCGTCAGTAAAACGCACGCCATCCCAAAAATGCGATTTGTAATAGTGATAGGCATACAAGCTGTCATATTTTCCGCCGGGGTGCTTATCGCCCGATGGTATCTCAGGATCTTTGAGCAGGTTGAATATGGCAGTTAGCAGGTGTTTGGGGTATTTTGTCTGTAAGCCCTCTCTGTATGTCTGCATTTCCTTGCTCAGGTCTGTGATCTGTTGTTGAAGAGGAGCTTGTGCTGTTGCATCAACGCCGCTCATTTGTTTTCGGAGGGCATTGATCTTGGTACCGATCTCGAAAGACTTTTTCTGATAGTCACCAAAGATGGTATTATCAGGTGAACCTTCATAGCGAAGCTTCATCACCGGATCCGCAGTATCGGCATATACCGAGAATTTTTGTTGCTGATCGATCATACATTCTACCCATCCATTTTTTGGGGGGAATACGATCATGTAGATACCGCCTTGTAATTTCTGAGGACCCGAAAACACTGCATCACCGGTTGGGGATACTTTTGCAGAATCGATCAGGTATTGTTTGTTGCCGAAGTGATAGGCCAGGTAATAGAATCCTTTGTTGAAAGGTTTGATATTGGCTTTGATCTCATAGGCATTCTGGGAAGAGGCCATCAGGGTCATCATGATACCGAATACCAATAACAGTGAACTGCGCATTATTTTTTTGTGTAAAAATAAGCACAATTCACAAGGCTTTAAAGCCTAACTGAAAGGTTATACCAGCAATCTGCCATCATTTTAACATTACCTTTGCGGCATGCGCAAAAAGAAAAATCCGGTTTTGGAAAAACTGGAGGTCAGTTCCTATGCTGCCGGCGGAAAATCAATAGCCAGAGTGGATGGAAAAGTGGTATTCATTGAAGGCGCGGTTCCGGGTGATGTGGTGGATGTAAGGCTCAGCAAAAGCAAAAAGGATTGGGCAGAAGGAAAAGCCATCCGTTTTCATCATTTTTCTGCGGAGAGAGTGCAGCCTTTCTGTGAACATTTTGGCGTTTGCGGGGGGTGTAAATGGCAGATGCTGCCGTATGCGAAACAGCTTCAATACAAGCAGGAAGAGGTGGAGCAGCAGATGAGGAGAATCGGTAAAGTCGGGTTACCTGAGATGCTGCCCATTGCGGGTTCAGCAGAAACTGAGCGATACCGAAACAAGCTGGAATACACATTCAGTTCCAAAAAATATTTTACGGATACCGAGATTGCCGGCATGGAAATGCCTGAAGAAGGTCCGCGGGGTCTTCCTTCTCTCCCTGCCCTCGGATTTCATGTACCCGGTTCTTTTGATAAGGTGATCGATATCCAACAATGTCATCTGCAATCCGAACCCAGCAATGCCATCAGAAATGAATTGAGGAATTATGCCTTATCAAAAAGTTACTCATTTTACGATATACGCAACCATACCGGGCTTTTGCGCAATTTGATGATCAGGCTTTGCACAACAGGAGATCTGATGATCAACCTTGTATTCGGTGAGCAGGAGGATGAAGCCATTGCGGATTTGATGGGATTTTTGAAGGATAGGTTCCCGATAATCTCTTCTCTTTTTTATACCGTCAACAGAAAGTTCAACGATAGCTTGCACGATCAATCGCCTGTTCTTTTTCATGGTAAGCCTTTTGCCATTGAGCAGCTGGATGGCAAACGATTCAAAGTAGGCCCCAAATCATTTTTTCAAACGAATACGAAGCAGGCGGAAGTATTGTATTCCATCACCAAAGATTTTGCGAACCTCACTGGCAAAGAGATTGTTTATGATCTGTATTGCGGAACCGGGAGCATCGGGATTTTTGTGAGTGATCGGGCGAAAAAGGTGATTGGGGTAGAGTTGATTGCAGAGGCCATTGATGATGCGAAAGAAAATGTTGAACTCAATCAAATAGGGAATGCCCATTTTTTTGCAGGGGATGTGGCAGAAATCTGCAATGATGATTTTTTTGGTCTCCATGGGAAGCCCGATGTGATCATCACCGATCCGCCCAGGGCTGGTATGCATGAGAAGTTGGTGCAGCAGATCCTGTTCATGAAAGCACCCGTTGTGGTTTATGTAAGCTGCAATCCTGCGACCCAGGCAAGGGATTTGCAATTATTGAGTGAGGCTTACACGGTGACCGCCATCAGACCGGTTGATATGTTTCCTCATACGCACCATATAGAAAATGTCGTTCAGCTGAAGTTGAAGGGCAATCCTTAATTTTGTACTACAATCAATTCTATGGAATCAGAGATCAGGCCGGGCAGGTTTCAGGTACTACCAGTCGTCATTAAAAACCTCATCATCATCAACGCCCTGGTATGGCTGGCTCAGATCACAGTTGGTCAGGACCTGATTTCCATTGAAGACCTCTTTGCTCTCCACCATTTCAGTTCTGTGTATTATCATGCATGGCAGTATCTGACCTACATGTTTTTGCATTCCTCTTCATCGTTCTTCCACATTCTGTTCAATATGTTTGCCCTCTGGATGTTTGGTTCCACGCTGGAAAATCTCTGGGGACCTGGAAGATTTCTGGCTTTTTATCTCGTTTGTGGTTTGGGAGCCGGCATCACACAGGCCTTGGCCCTCACATATGATCTTTCCCAATATCATGCCCAGTTCAATGCAGGTGAGATCGGCGCGGATCAATTGTATGTGCTCACCAACATGCCAACCCTGGGTGCTTCTGGAGCTGTGATGGGGATTTTTGCGGCATTCGCCTACACATTTCCAAACAGCCAGATGATCATCCTCCCAATACCTTTTCCCATCAAAGCCAAATGGGCCTTGCTCGGATTGGCAGCACTGGATCTTTTCGGTGGTGTTTACAGTAATAATTCCGGTATCGCCCATTTTGCCCATCTCGGTGGTGCAGCTGTTGGTATTGTGATTGTAATGATCTGGAACAGAAAGAACAGAAGACATTTTTATTGATTATGGGTTACAGGGATTATATATCAGGAAGCAGGAACAATCTCCTGAATACGGCAAACCCATTGGTTATGCTGGTTATTCTGCAGATCATTTTTTTCATCCTGCTGAATTTCATCAAGAGTATTTACACTTTTTCCAGCATGCAGGAAGAAGCTTTCTACCGTAATATCTATCACTGGTTCATCATGCCAGCGGATCTGATGAAGTTTTTCCAAAGGCCCTGGACACTCATCACCATGCAGTTTTCAGAGGTCAGGCTCATGATTGTGATCAGCAATCTCATCTGGTTGTGGACTTTCGGCTTTTTGGTTCAGGACCTGATCGGGAACGACAAGCTGTTCCCTGTATATATTTACAGTGCCACTGCTGCGGGACTGGTGTTCATGCTTACGGTCAATCTGATGTATCCTAATGATACGGGTTCATTTTTCTACAATGGTCCGTCTGCAGGAACCATGGGACTTGCTATTGCAGCAACGACCCTCTCTCCAAAGTACAGATTCTTCCCTATGATCGGCGGCGGTATTCCGTTATGGATCATCACAGTTATTTATTTTCTATTGAATGCTTCAGCTTTTTTTTCAAAGCCTGTGATGTTGTTGCCGATATTGTCGGCTGCATCAATGGGGTATCTGTATATCCGCTTGTTGAACAGCGGAAATGATCTCGGAGACTGGATGAACAGTATGGCAAGATGGATGGCCAATCTTTTTACTCCGGGGAAGAGAAAAAGTTCTTCACCGAAACAAACTGTTTTTTATCAGCAGGGTAAACAATCTCCTTACAGCAAAAAAAGTATTGTCACACAGCAAAGAATAGATGCATTGCTGGATAAGATCAATCAGAAGGGATATGATCTGCTGACGGAAGAGGAAAAGAAATTTCTAAGAGAGGCGAGTAACGAAGACCTTTAACCGGACGCCATGCTTAAATTCCTCAGATGGTTCTCAACTGGAATGATGTTTATTGCCAATCTGGTATTTGCCATCTTGTTCCTGGCCTGCAGTTTTGCTTCCCAACTACATCCGCGGGATTGGTGGTTTACAGGATTTCTGGGATTGTTTTATCCGGTGTTGTTTGTGGTGATGTTGCTTTTTCTCTTGTTCTGGATCCTGCTCAAGAGTAAAAAGGTATTGTTACCCCTTCTCGTTCTGGTGGCTGGTTTCAGCAATTTTTTGCTGCATGTAGGGTTTCATGTTGGAAGTACTTATGATGTTGCTAAAAAAAAATCGGGTAGCATAAGGTTCATGGACTGGAATGTGAGGCACTTCATTCCTTTTGAGGAGTCAGATTTCAAGCCCGATCGGGATGCCCATGAGAAAAAAATTTTTGAAGAAATCCGAAAACATGGCCCTGATGTGATCTGTTTTCAAGAGTTCATATCCATGCCGGCAGCGGGTAAACAAGACCCGATGCAAATACTAAAAGAAATGGGCTATCACCATCATCGTTTTGCAGGTGAAGACCTTTTTGGCACTAGGCAATACAGTGGCATAGCCATATTTTCAAGGCTTCCGATCATCGGCGGCGATGTACTGCCATTTCCACCCAGTGAAGATGGGAATGCTGAAAATACAGTATATGCTGATGTGGTATCGGGCATTGATACTTTTCGGGTTTATTCCATACACTTACAATCATTCGGTTTCGGCAATCGTGAGTACAGGGCACTGGATGACGTCCGTTCAGAAGGCAGCAGTGTAACGGAATCAAAAAATGTAATCAGAAAGATGCGTAATACTTTCTACTGGCATGGTATGCAAGCAGACTTCATTGCCAGTGAACTGGAAAAGTCGCCATATCCTGCCCTGATCATGGGAGACCTCAATGATGTACCTGGATCTTATGCTTATACAGTAGTCAGGGGTAATAAGAAAGATGCTTTTCTGGAGAAGGGATCTGGAATAGGCAGTACCTTTACGAGTTCTTCATCTTTTGTATTGCAGATGATCCCTACGCTTAGGATCGACAATATCTTTCTGCCACAGGAAATGGAGGTTGAACAGTTTAACGTTGATGGTGAAAGACTCTCCGATCATTCCTACCTGGTGTCGGATATCCGGTTGAAATAGAACCCCATTGTTTATCTTTGCAGCCACAATCCTGAGTATGGCATTGCAAGTATACAATTCACTGACGCGACAAAAAGAAGCATTTCAATCCCTCATTCCCGGGAAAGTGGGCATGTATGTGTGCGGACCAACTGTCAGTGGGGAAAGTCATTTAGGACATGCAAGGCCCTTCATCACTTTCGATATTGTCTATCGTTATCTCAGGCATTTGGGTTATTCAGTGCGTTATGTCCGCAACATCACCGATGCAGGACATTTTGAGGAGGAAGGCAGGGAAAGTGAAGACAAGATCTCTAAGAAAGCGGTATTGGAGAAGCTGGAACCCATGGAGCTGGTGCAGAAGTATACCAATCTTTTCCATTGGGCCATGCGGGAGTTCAATAATGTGGAACCCAGTATAGAGCCAACTGCAACAGGACATATTGTGGAGCAGATCGTGATGATCGAGAAGATCATTGCTGATGGGTATGCCTATGTGGTAAATGGATCGGTCTATTTTGATGTTGACAAGTATCATCGTGATTTTGGTGCGAAGGGAATGCAGTATGGGATTCTAAGCGGAAGGGTTTTGGAAGAGCAGCTTGAGACTACACGGGAACTAGAATCGCAGGATGAAAAAAGAAACAAACAAGATTTCGCACTATGGAAGAATGCAGCTCCTGAGCATATCATGCGCTGGCAAAGTCCGTGGGGCATAGGTTTTCCGGGATGGCATATTGAATGTTCTGCCATGAGTACAAAATACCTGGGTGAGGAGTTTGACATTCATGGCGGGGGTATGGATCTTCAGTTCCCGCATCATGAGTGTGAGATTGCGCAGAGTGCTGTCTGCAATCACCGTATTCCTGCCCGCTATTGGTTGCACAACAACATGATCACCATCAATGGCAGGAAAATGGGCAAGAGCTATAACAATGTGATCAAGCTCAGCGAACTTTTTTCTGGAAGCCATGAATTGCTGGCACAGGGGTATTCGCCGATGACCGTTCGTTTCTTTATCCTTCAGACCCATTACAGGAGTACGCTGGATTTTAGCAATGAGGCCTTGCAAGCTGCAGAGAAGGGGTTGAGAAGGTTGTGGGATGCATTTACACAACTCAACAAGTTTGATATCGCAGCTGATAATATTTCAGCAGGAGATCTTGATCTTGAGGCTCAGTGCTTCACTATTCTTTCCTCTCTGGATGATCACATGAATGATGATCTCAATACTGCAAGGGTTCTGGCTGGATTGTTTGAGCTGGTGCCGGTAATCAATTCCATCAAAGATGGTCATGTTGCAAAGAATGCGCTTACCACAGCAACCATGCTGATGATGAAGGAGAAGTTCAATACTTATCTGGTTGATATTTTCGGTCTTAAGGAAGAGCGCAAACAGGATGATCAGAAATTGTCAGCTGTATTGCAACTTATCGCTGAAATCAGAAAAGATGCCCGTGCCAAAAAGGATTATGCCACTTCCGACAAGATCCGCAATCAGCTGCTGGCGGCGGGTATTCAGTTCAAGGATGAGAAGGATGGGGGAATAAGTTGGGATATATTATAATATGTATCCAAATGGTTTCCATTTCATTAAGTATAGCAATAATAATTATCCTATAAAGGCAGATAGAAAACTGTCAAAATATAATTGACAGCATTAATTTCATCGAAATCTGTCTTTGATGAAATCGAAATTGCTGCTTACCGTTTTATTTTTAGGAACCATTCTGTTCCGGAATCAGGCCCAAGAGCTTGACCTCTCAAACAATATCATTGGCTATCAGGAGCCCTTGACAAAAATTCTCGGTCAGACAGCTGGAGATGATGGTAACATCTATTATTGGGGGATTTTTAAAGGAGCATTGGTTATCGATGGCGAGGTGAAAGCATTGGGGAAAGGTGGCACAGACTTTTTTGTAGCCATAACCGATATGGATGGAAACTTCCAAAAGGCCTACACATACGGTGGTGAAAATTCAGAGATCGGTGGTATTAATGCAATAAATAGCCAAAAATCTATATTGGTATCGGGGGGAAACATATATCTAATATTGAATAGCCTTGCTGTCGGTGCAAAGATTGAAACTTCAACTGGTACGCTCACAGTTTCCGAGAATGGTATTAAATCTATTTTTTTAAAAATTGATGCTTCAACAGGTACAATACTTTTCGCAAAGACTTCAACTCTTTTGTTTCAAAGAATTTTCAAAGATCACAATGAAATATTTTTTCAGGGAGATTTCCTGACAGGAACCAGTTATCAATATGGAGGTGAGACATTTGAAGTAGGTGAAGTAATACCAAGGAATGGAGTTTTCATTTTCAAGACAAATTTGAATGGTGATCGAATATGGTTAAAAATTATTAAATCGTCAAGTGTTTTAAGAATGGAAGATGTAGAGTTTGACGGGAATGGTAGAATTGTATTTGCATTTTATTCCATTGCAGAGGATTTTACCATTAATAAAAAGCCATTCAACTATCCCATTTCATTTCAAGGCAGAAATCTTTTTATTGCAGCCTCAGATACGGAACTTGATGATGTTACAGTGAAGTTGATATATCGTCAAACAAAATCTGGGAATTGGATTCAGGGAATTGATATAGGAGTGGAATCAAGTGTAATCTTATTTTACTTTAGAGACCCTGAAAAATTTACTTTTGAGTCGTCCGAAAGTAATTATCAGCGAAACCATGTTCTGCTTCAAATCGGCAAACAATTTGAATTAAAACAAATTACTACATTGACATCATTTGCGAACCTTAATGATGTAATTCGATTTAATTCTATAAAAGCGGATGAGAATTACATATATTTAAATGGATTTTATTTTGGAAGGAATACATCTTCCTATGATATTTTCAATCCTGCTATAAAGTCAGTGAATGTATTTAAAGACAAATGGCAGAATTTTGATGCCAATGGTCCTTCAAAAAATATCCTAATTAAAACTGATCTTTCCCTATCAGCCTACAATGTTATTGAATTGGGTAGCTTAACCCGACTCCCCAAGCCAGATGTTTTAGTCTTACCAGTGGTATCCCAAGGCAGATATTTAAATATTGATTGGGAAGATGAAATCTGGAACCCCTGGTTTCTCAATGCTAATAATCAAGTTGTAAAGGGGATAATGTCCGGATCTTCTGACAAGGCAGATGAATCTTTTGCGGTACAATACTTGGATGATGGTTCAAGAATTGTGCTTGGATTTGCACTTGGGTATACCATGCTTGATGATTTTAATGATGAATCGATTGGGAAGAACAAATCCCTTAAGGATCTATTTATAATGCGTATAGATGGCAACAATAAATTAATCTGGTATAAGCGACTTAAATCGACTTTTGGAAATTCTAAAATCAACTCTTTGAAAAAAATTGGGAATAAGATTTATGCAATAGCGACTTTTTCCAATTCTGCTACAAGATTCTTAAATGATATATTTATACTGGATGATAAAGTAATTGTTATAGAAAGTAATGCAGAAAACAATAACGCGGATATGCATTTTGTAATTGATTCGGAGGGCATAAAAGATTTTTCAGAAGTTTTACTCCCACCAAATATATCTATATCCTTGTTTCAGGCAACAGGTAAAACTTTCATTGACGAAAGCACTTTTTTAGAGTACAACTTAGGTCAAGTAAACAAGAGTCTGACCATTGGAAGTAAAACTTTTAGTAATGCACAAGGATTTTATTTTTCATTGGTTAATAAAAATTCCCTTGAACGACTCAATGCAATTAAATTATCTTTCTTAAGTACAATAATTCCATTTTCAATATCTGGTGTTGAATATTCAAAAGAAAATGAGGCACTATTGATAAGTACCGTAGGTAGTTTTCTTCAAACTTCACCAGATTTTGTTGATCTTAAAATTGAGTTTTCAAGTGGATCCGAGCAGGTATTTCGAATCAATAAAAATCAATTTGTTGCTCAAAATCCATCTGCAACAGTATTTGGGCTTGTGCTCAATGTCAGCTGGTCTGAAATCAATTGGATGAAACAATTTGGTTCGTCTTGTTCAAATGTAATGGCCAAGTATCTTGCGGATGGTAGAATATTGGTGTATGGCACCCGAAATGACAAATATCTAGCCTATGCAGACATTACACCTCAGCAGCAAACGAGATCCACGCAAGTCATATTCCAAGATGATGCAGCAGCAATCTTCCGTCCTTATGTTTTAACTTTTTCTGCCGCAGGTGTAATTGAAAGACAAAAGTCTTTCAATGAGCCAGTATTGAACACTCTTGGGAATGCGGTTGGTTCAAAGTTGAGCATAGCCAATATAAAAGAATTCAACAATGATCTTTATGTAATAGGGAGCAATAATGGATCATTCCAGTCCGACGGTGTTGAGGTAGGTTTCTTGAAGTTACCTGATGCCTTGGTTATTCAAATGAGCAGAGATTTGGTTGTTAAAAATATCTATCGAATTGCGTCCAACTTTACGGAGAGGATGTTGGATTGTGATGTTTTTGGAGATAAGATATCGTTTGTCTATTCTTCTCAGGGTAATCCAACATTATTGCAGGGCAACAATTTTATCCAAAACAATGCAGTATTAAGCAGTATATATCCACAAACAGCTAACTACAGGCTTGATCTTTTAAGCCAAGCCAACACTGCCATATCGCCTTCGCTGTCATTGGATCAAGTCAATCCCCTAGACAAAGATGAAAATGCCGGACAAGGTCAATATAACCTTTGCAAAGAAATAACCTGGTATAGGGATGCCGATGGAGATGGATTTGGAAATAAAAACATTAGTTCATTGCATTGTGAAAAACCAATTGGTTATGTTTCCAATGCACTGGATTGTGATGATACCGAATTCGCATCAACTCCTTGTCCATGCCCCATCAGAACGTTTTCAAACGACTGGGCATCCAATGCCATCTCTCCGCTCAACGATCAGTGGTTTTCGGGTAAATATCCTTTTGGTTTGACAATTGGAGATGTAACTGGGAAGGCCTATTCTGTAAAGTTTACCAGTGCTGTTTCAGTCAAGAAATTCATATCAAACTCGAATCAGCCATATGTTTTAACCAGATCTTATGAAAATCCATCATCAAAAGATCTGCGTAATAATCTAGCTAATCAGGTACTCTTTTTGGAGATGAATATTCGGTATAATCCGGGTCTAAAAAGATCAGTAGTCAAATCAGGAACTTTTTTGGGGCAAACAGTCAAACAAATTTTTGAAGAAGCGAATTTGATTCTGAGCGGACAAAAGTTGGTTAACAAGTCTGCACTAGGAGCTATTTGCGATGTTGTAGAAAAAATCAATGGTTCTTACGAAAGCGGTAAATCATCCGGATTTCTGAATTGTACAACATCATCATTTGATGGCTTGACGTCATCTGCAAATTTGAGTGCAAATAAATCAGAAGCAACTCTTCAAAAAGACAAGAAGGTACCATATTCTGTGTATCCCAATCCGTCAAACACCAGTTTCACGTATCGATCAAGTGCGACAATGATGCAGGAAATTTCGATTTTCAATTCAGTTGGACAACTGATGGAAAAGCTTGTTTACAGACCTCAAGAAAATCTGATTTTCGGAAGCTCATATAAGTCGGGAATTTATTATTTGCGTGTAAGCGATAAAGATTCGGGGGATTTGTTAAGGGTGATAAAACGATAAGGTTCAATATGAGAACTTATCAGATCATTGCAATTCCTTCCACAACAAATCTTTCAATTCTGAAAGACCGGTTCCCGATACCGAAGAGATGAACAGGTGAGGGATGTTTTTAGGCAATTCTTTGGTGATGGCTTCTTTCAGCTCATCATCCAGCATATCGCTTTTGGAAATGGCGATGATGAATTTCTTGTCGAGCAATTCCGAATTGTACTCTTCCAATTCCTTCATCAGAATATCCAATTCTTTTTTATGGTCTTTGCTATCAGCCGGAATCAAAAACAACAAGACAGGATTTCTTTCAATATGTCGGAGGAAGCGATGTCCCAATCCTCGTCCCTCTGCAGCACCTTCGATGATGCCTGGCAGATCAGCCATACAAAAGGATCTTCCATCCCGGTATTCCACCATTCCTAACTGTGGGGTCAAAGTGGTAAAGGCATAATCTGCGATCTTGGGTTTGGCAGCTGTGATGGATGAAAGCAGGGTTGATTTGCCGGCATTGGGAAAACCTACCAGTCCCACATCTGCCAGTACTTTTAATTCCAGTACCTTCCACCCTTCTGATCCCGGCTCTCCGGGCTGGGCATATTCAGGCGCCTGGTTGGTAGCGGTAGCAAAATTCTTGTTTCCCAATCCGCCTCTTCCACCACGAACCCATATCAGTTCTTGTCCATCTTCCAGGATCTCACCATCTTTTTGTTCTGTTTCTTCATCATAAGCAACTGTGCCAAGAGGAACTTCGATGATGATATCTTTTCCATCCCTACCGGTCATGTTGTTTTTGTTTCCGCCTTGTCCGTTTTCTGCAATTACGTTCTTGTAATAACGAAGGTGGAGGAGTGTCCAGAGATTTTTGTTGCCACGCAGAATGATGTGTCCGCCTCTGCCACCATCACCCCCATCCGGTCCCGCCTGGGGATTGAATTTGGTCCGCATGAAGTGTTTGCTGCCGGCACCGCCGTGACCGCTTTTGCAGAAAACCCTGATCTGGTCGACAAAGTTGGATTTTTCCATTGGGGGCAAAGATAGGTAATAGGGACGAGGGACAAGGGACGAGGGTCAGGGAACGAGGGACATGCATAAAAGTTGTAATTTTAATCTATCAATGAAATTCGTTCGACTATTTAAAAATAAGTTTCTCCTTGCCACTATCTTCTTTGTGGTGTGGATGCTCTTTTTCGATCACAACAACATCTTTCTTCATCTTCAATACAGAAATGAACTCAGTGATCTGAAAAAAAGTAAGGAGTACTACAAGGAGCAGATCAGCAAAACCCGTGAAGAAGTTGAATTGCTCAAAACTGATCCCAAATGGATGGAGAAAGTTGCCAGAGAGCAGTATCTGATGAAAAGGGATAATGAGGATGTGTTTGTAATTAAGGAGAAATGAGGTTGAGGAGGTTGAAGTGGTTGAGGAGGTTTAAGAATATAACTTCAACTTCTTCAACCGCTTCAACCTCCTCAACCTCTCTCAACCTCCCTCAACTTTTATTTCCACAAGACGCAATATCCCCACCCAATTCACGTTTTTACTACAAGCGGATACCTTGCTAAACCATCTGCCCACCATTCCATTCTTTTATCCTATTGATGATCATTGAATCCACGTATCCTTTGTCAATATTTATAAATTGATAAAAGGTTGATTATGAATACATTAAATAGTGATAGCATGTTGCGTTACCTGTACAATGAGATGTCTGCAGAAGAAAGCCAGGGATTTTTAGGAATGATCAATACCAATGCAGCCATGATGGATCAATATATAGAGCTAAAAGAGGGTTTTGATGTTTTGAACAGTCTTTCCCTCAGTCCCTCCCGCCGTTCGGTAGATCGAATCAAGGCCTACGCTTCCATTGACGGAATCTCAATGCAATAATCAGTCTCTCTGATTTTTTCTGTAATGATTACAGATACCGGTCAGTTTGCATTCCCCGCATTTGGGATTACGTGCCAGGCAAGTATATCTGCCATGGAGAATCAGCCAGTGATGGGCCTTGTGTACCAGTTCCTCCGGAATATTTTTGATGAGTTGTTTTTCTGCAGCCAGAGGTGTTTTGGCTCCCCTGGTTAGTCCCAGTCTTGCCGATACCCTGAAAACATGGGTATCCACAGCCATATTCGGTTGTTTGTCGATCACGGAAGTGATCACATTGGCAGTCTTTCTCCCCACTCCAGGTAGTTTCACTAGTTCATCAACCGTCATTGGTACTTCTCCATTAAAATCATCAATCAGCATCTGTGCCATTCCTATCAGGTGTTTGGTTTTGTTGTTGGGATAGGATATACTTCTGATAAGTGGGAAGAGTGTATCGAAATCTGTCGCTGCCAACGAAGCAGGATCAGGAAATTTTTGAAAGATAGCGGGAGTAGTCATGTTCACCCTTTTGTCGGTGCACTGTGCAGATAAGATAACTGCAATCAGCAACTGAAAAGGATTATCATAATACAACTCCGTTTCAGCCTCCGGCATGTTCTCCTGGAAGTGAGCAATAACCGCCTCATATCTTTCTTGTTTTTTCATTATTGGCAAAATTAATATTAATCAACCTCCTAATTCCTAATTCCCAACTCCTATCTCCCATCTCCCAATTCCCAAAATATCCCTATATTGAAATCACAAAACGAATTGCTATATGAAGCCGATCTTAAGAATTCAGTTATCGCTGATGATGTTCATGCAGTTCTTTGTCTGGGGCGCCTGGTACGGACAAATGAGCAAGTACATGACCGACCAGCTGGGGGCAACCGGAGATCAGGTGGGCAGCGCCTATGCAGCGTTTTCCATTGCCATGATTGTGGCTCCTTTTTTTGTGGGCATGCTGGCCGACCGTTTTTTCCAGGCACAAAAAGTATTGGGTGTTTTGAATTTACTCGGAGCCCTGGTTCTTTATTTTTTGACCACCATCACCAACCCTGATACATTCTACTGGGTGATGTTGCTGTACTGCCTCACCTTCGCTCCTACCATTGCCTTGACGGCTTCCATCTCCATGCGAAATATGTCAAATCCTGAAAAAGAATTTCCTGCCATCAGGGTATTTGGTACCATAGCATGGATTGCTGTAGTAAATCTTGTTGGATTCATGGGTGTGGGTGATAAAGTGACCATTTTTCAGATTTCCATGGTTTCTGCTGCATTGCTGGGAGTAATGTCGTTCTTTCTCCCTAATACACCACCCTCTGCAACCGGTCCCACTTCATTCGGACAGATCATCGGGAAGGATGCATTTGTTTTGTTCAAAGACAGATCCTATCTGATCTTCTTTATTTCCTCTGTATTGATATGCATTCCTCTTTCCTTCTACTATACATGGGCCAATCCTTCACTGACCGATGGGTTCAAAGCAGCTTTCCCAACTGCTGATGCCTCTACGTTCAGGATAGAGAACATGATGTCACTCGGGCAGGTTTCTGAAGTGTTGTTCATGTTGCTGTTGCCATTGGCCTACGCGCGAGTGGGGGTAAAAAATATTTTGATCATTGGATTGGTGGCATGGATCACGAGATTTATATTCTTTGGTTATGGACAGCCTGATACATCCCTTTGGATGCTATATGGTGCCATACTGTTACACGGTGTTTGTTATGATTTCTTTTTTGTGAGCGGCATGATCTATACGGATGCCAAGGCGGGTGACAAGATCAAGTCGCAGGCACAGGGACTCATCTCTCTTGCCACTTATGGTTTGGGTATGCTGATCGGTTCCATCGTTTCCGGAAAGGTGAAAGACATGTATACAGCAGATGGAGTAACCAATTGGACCAACGTATGGCTGGTACCTGCAGGTATTGCCGCATTAAGTCTTGTATTCTTGTTGTTATTTTTCAGAGACAAAAAAACCACTAATATCTAGTATCTAACGTCTAAAGTCTAAAGTCTAACTCATGGTAAAATTATCAATGCTCGGTTCCGGATTCATCGGAAGATTTTATGCAGACTCGATTCAGGGTTTGAGAAGCAAAGACAGGATCGTGTCGATCTATTCAAGAAGAGAAGAGCAAGCGAAGAAGTTCGCTGAAGATTATGGTTGTGATCATTATACCACCGACATGGAAGCATCAATTGCGCATCCGGATGTGGACATGGTCTGCATCTCATTGCCCAATAATCTCCATGAAACTGCAGTAAACCTATGCATCAAGCACAAGAAGGCCGTGATCACCACCAAGCCTTTGGGTCGCAATGCCACAGAGGCCAAGCGCATGTTGGATGCTGTGGAGAAGGCTGGTATCTTCAATGGGTATCTCGAAGATCTGGTGTATACTCCTAAATTTCTCAAGGCTTATGAGAGTGTAAAGAATGGTGCAGTCGGTCGCGTACTCTGGGCCAAATCACGCGAAGCCCATCCTGGTCCGCACAGCGACTGGTTCTGGGACAAAGAACAGGCCGGTGGCGGTTGCATGCTTGACCTCGGATGTCATTGTGTGGAGATCACCCGCAGTTATATCGGAAAAGATATTCGTCCAGTTGAAGTGATGTGCTGGGCTGATACACAGGTGAAGCCCATTGAAGCGGAAGATCATGCCATTGCCTTGGTGAAATACGAGAACGGCGCCATCGGACAGTTTGAGGTGAGCTGGACCTTCAGAGGCGGATTGGACCTGCGCGATGAGGTGATGGGCAGTGAAGGAACGATCTGGATCAATGGGTTTTTGCGTACCGGTTTTGATATGTTCACCACCGGCAAGGGAGCTGACTATGTTGCGGAAAAAGCAGAGACGAATTCAGGTTGGCTGTTTCCGGTAGGGGATGAGCTGAACGAACTTGGTTACAATCATATGTTCACTGAGATGTTCAATTGCTTTGAGAAAGGAACCAAGCCAAGAGAAACTTTTTATGACGGCTATCTGGTGAATGCTGTGCTGGATGCAGCTTACAAGAGTGCCGCTTCAAAGCAGTGGGAGCCCATTCAATTGGATGATTGGCGCGGCAGGGTTGGCGTCACCAAGGACAGCCATCTAGTCGAATTTGATGCTGATCATTATCTCGTGAAAGAGGAGATGACGCACTACGGCACCAAGAAACTCATCCTGAAAGAAAAGGCTACGGGAAAGATTGTGGAGAGGATTGTTTGAGGGTGAGGGAAGTTGAGAGAGGTTGAGGGGGTTGAAGTAGTTGAAGGGGTTGAAGCAGTTGAAGCAGTTGAAGAAAATGAAACTGGCTTAAGATAAACCAATTCCCCATTTCCTATCTCCCATCTCCCATCTCCTGGTTCTACAGATACTTCCTGATCTCAGCCACCAGTTCACCCTTGGTAATAGGTGTTCCCTTGATCTTGTTGTAAGGCTTGGCATCCACCAGATAAACATCACGGATGATCTTGATGAGTTGTCCATTGTTGATCTCAGGAATCAATACGGTATCAAAGTTTTTGATGATCTCTCCCAGGTTTTTAGGGAAAGGTCTCATGTAGCGAATGTGCGCATGGGAAACAGCATGTCCCTCTGCAAGCAGTTCATGCACGGCACTCTTGATGGAACCAAAAGTGCTTCCCCATCCCAATACCAAAACCTTACCCTTGTCGGCACCGCTGTCGATCTTCTGTTCAGGTATATAATTGGCAATCAGATCCACCTTGGCCTGTCTGGTTTTCACCATGTGCTCATGGTTATCAGGATCATAACTTACGTTTCCGGTGATATCCTGCTTTTCCAATCCTCCGATTCGGTGTTCCAGTCCTTTCGTTCCAGGGATGGCCCATGGCCTTACCAGTTTTTCATCACGCTTATAAGGTTGCAGTTTTGTCTCACCTTCGTCCAGTCCTGCCTTGAATTTCACTTTGATCTCAGGGATATTCTCTGATTGCGGGAACATCCAGGGCTCTGCACCGTTGGCGATATAACCATCACTCAGGAACATCACAGGTGTCATGTGTTGCAATGCAATTCTACAAGCTTCGAAGACCGCTTCAAAGCAATCACTCGGGGTTGAAGCAGAAACAACGGGCATCGGACATTCTCCGTTTCTTCCGTAATATGCCTGCAAGAGATCGGATTGTTCTGTTTTGGTAGGCAGACCGGTTGAAGGACCACCTCTTTGGATATCAATGATCACCAAAGGAATTTCCAGCATTACAGCCAAGCCCATGGCTTCTCCTTTCAGGGCAATACCGGGACCGGATGTGGTGGTTATGGCCAATGAACCGCCGTAGCTCGCACCGATGGCCGCTGAAATACCGGCGATCTCATCTTCTGCCTGAAAGGTTTTCACTCCAAAGTTTTTCATCTTGCTCAGGTCGTGCAGAATGTCTGAAGCCGGTGTGATGGGATAGGTTCCCAGGAACAAAGGCAGTCCGCTTTTTTCTGAGGCTGCTATCAATCCCATGGCCACCGCCTGATTACCCATGATGGAGCGGTAGGTACCGGGTTTCATTTTGGCTTTCTCTACGCGATAGCGGGTGGTGAATGTTTCGGTAGTCTCACCATAGAAATAACCTGCCTGCAATGCCTTGATGTTGGCATTGAGGATATCATCCTTCTTTCCGAATTTTTCCTTCAGGAAGTTGAGGGTGCTGTCCATATCTCTGCTGTACATCCAATAGAGAAATCCCAGTACGAACATGTTTTTGGCCCTGTCTTTTTCCTTGGTACCCATGGTGATGTCCTTCAATGCCTCACGGGTCATCTTGGTGACATCCATCTTTATGACTTCAAATCCCTCCAGAGAATTATCTTCCAGTGGGTTTACTCCTTCCGGATAATTGGCGAGTCGAAGATTCTTGGCATCGAATCCATCTACGTTGGCTATGATCCGACCACCGCGTTTGATGGCTTTCAGATTGGATTTCAACGCTGCCGCATTCATGGCTACCAGCACATCGCAAAGATCACCGGGGGTATAGATGGCATCACTGGAAAAACGCAATTGGTATCCGCTCACACCGGGCAAGGTTCCCTGCGGCGCGCGTATCTCAGCCGGGAAGTCGGGGAAGGTTGCCAGGTCAATACCCAGCAGTGCAGTATTGTTGGTGAACTGGCTACCAGTAAGCTGCATGCCATCTCCGCTGTCGCCTGCAAATTTGATCACAATGTCGCTCAGCAGTTCTTCTTTTCTTTGGGTCATGTTGAGTTATTTAGGGGGATATACATTATCCGAATAATGTATACCTATTCATATAAAATTAATTAATTTACAGAATAAAATCAATTGAATATGGCGCTTTTCAATTCAAGCAACCCAACCCTTTCTGAAAAGACTCTCTCCAGGAATATGTCGATCCCCGGATCCGGGGCAATGACATTCGGAGGAACCCTCAATAAGTTTGGATTTCTCTTCCTGATGGTCATGGCAACAGCCTTTTATGTATGGAACGAAGCCAGCGTAGGCAATAGCGTTTCCGGATACATCATGGGTGGTGCAATTGGCGGACTGGTTTTGGCTTTGGTTTTGATGTTCAAGCCTCTCTGGGCTCCTTTTTTGGCTCCTGCCTATGCCTTACTGGAAGGACTTGTAGTAGGGGGTATTTCAGCTGTGTACAACGATGCCTTTGCAAAAGTGGCACCCGGTATTGTGATGCAAGCCGTCATCCTCACCTTCGGAACAGCCATCGCCATGTACCTTCTCTTTACTTTCCGGATCATCAGGGTAACTGAACGCTTCAGATCGATCATGTTTGCTGCTATCGGTGGCATTGCATTGTTTTATTTCATCACCTTCATTCTCTCTCTTTTTGGTGTGAATGTAAGTGGTTTGCACAATGGAAGTATGCTGAGCATCGGTATCTCCATTGCCATCACTGCCATTGCGGCTTTGAGTCTCTTATTGGATTTCGATCGAATTGAACAAGGTACTGCTATGGGCGCACCAAAGCAAATGGAGTGGTACTGCGCCTTCGGACTGCTGGTAACAATGGTTTGGCTCTACATTGAAATCCTGAGATTGCTGGGAAATTTATACGGACGCCGTGACTAAAACTATATTTGTCCTTTTCTTTACAACCTTCTGTTCTCTTTTGGTAAAGGGACAGAAGGTTTTTTCTGTTGATTATGAGAGCCAGGCACAGGTAAAGATATTCGTAGTAAAGTATGAAAGCCAGGCTGATCTGAAAGTGTACAAAGTCAAATACGAAAGCCAGGCAGGAGACAACGACGGTAAGTGGTTCTTTGTCAAATATGAGAGCCAGGCCGACAAGAAAATATACTTTGTCAAGTATGAGAGCCAGGCAGACGTAAAGATCTTCTTCGTTGATTACGAGAGTCAGGCTGGCTGGCGATCAAATGAGAAGAAGCATTTTTTTTATTAGTATTTAGACATTAGACTTTAGACCTTAGACGTTAGTGTTTACTAAGTTCTAACATCTAAGGTCTAAGGTCTAATGTCTAACGTCTAACTCAAAACCCATCTCCATCGAGCATATTGCCGAATCCACCGAGGATGCTGCCTTCTTCTCTTCTGTTGGTGGTACCATAAGATATGATCCTACTGGCGAGTCTTGATATGGGAAGGGTCTGGATCCAGACTTTACCCGGACCTCTCAGTGTTGCAAAGAACAATCCCTCACCACCAAAGATGGTATTCTTGATGCCTCCGACAAATTGAATATCATAATCCACGGTTTGGGTGAATGCTACAACACAACCTGTATCGATCTTCAGCACTTCACTGGGAGTCAGATATCTTTCAAAAACATGTCCGCCTGCATGCACAAATGCCATACCATCACCTTCCAGTTTTTGCATAATGAAACCTTCACCTCCGAACAGGCCAGTGCCCAGTTTGCGCTGGAAGGCAATGCCAACATTCACTCCTTTGGCGGCGCAGAGGAAAGAATCTTTCTGGCAAATGATCCTGCCATCGAGTTGTTGCAGATCAAGGGGAATGATTTTACCAGGATAGGGTGAAGCAAAGGATACTTTTTTCTTTCCGCTCACCATATTGGTGAAAGCAGTCATGAAGAGGCTTTCGCCTGTGAGGAGACGTTTACCTGCAGAAAATAATTTACCGAGTACGCCCTGGTTCTGACCGGAGCCATCACCAAAGATGGTTTGCATTTGCACGCCTTCTTCCATCATCATGAAGCTGCCCGCTTCAGCGATAGCGGTTTCCTGCGGATCGAGTTCGATCTCTACATATTGCATTTCTTCACCATAGATCTTATAGTCGATCTCGTGATTGGAGCGGGTGGTGTTTGTTTCCATATTGATGTTTTATTTTAGGAATTGGGAATAAAATTTTAGCGCATAAAATTAAGATAAATAACATATATCAATAACTCCTAATTCCTAATTCCCAATTCCTAACTCCTAATTCCCAACTCCTAGCTCCTGCCATTCCACACCGGCTTACCTTGAATCTTTCTCACGAGGTACATGATACCTGCGAAAATAAAGAAGAAGGGGCCTGTCATACCGAGGATGGAAATCCATTTTCCTTTATAGAACTTTTGCATCGGACGCTTGAGTCTTTCTGCGATGAGGTACATTGCCGGTACGATCAGCAGCGTCATGAAAAAGGCAAACATCAGTCCCCATATGATTGTCAGCGACAATGGTTTCCAGAAAACGGCATTATCACCACCAAAGAAAATATGCGGATTCCAATCGGTAAATAAAGTGACAAAGTTGATGTTGAAGCCAACTGCCAATGGTATAAGGGCCAGGATGGCGGCCAGTGCCGTAAGCAATACCGGAACGATACGTGTCTTACCGGCTTCGATGACCGCATCACGAACCTTCATCCCTCTGGAACGAAGCTCATCAGCAAATTCAATCACCAGAATTCCATTCTTCACTACAATGCCGGACAGACCTACGATACCGATACCGGTGGTTACGGCTGCAAAGGTGGAACGGGTGATGGCATATCCCAACAGCACACCAATCAGACTGAAAATGATTTCAGAAAGTACAATCATGGTTCTGCTGTATGATCCGAATTGCAGGATAAGGATCAGCAGAATGAATCCGACTGCAATGAAAAGGGCATTACCAAGAAAACCGGCTGTCTCTTTCAATTGTTCTTCCTCACCGGTTTGTGCAATGGTGATACCTTCCGGTTTACCTTTGAAGGCATTGATCTCTTTCAGCAATTGAGCGTTCACAGCTTGTGGAGTATATCCTTCAGAGGTTAACACATTGGAGAATATCGTGATCACTCGTTTTTGATTCTTGCGTTTTATACTTCCATATGTATTGCTGATGTTGGATTTCACCACAGAACTGATGGGTACTTGTTTGATCTGACCGGTAGTGAAGTCGCGGTAAGTAATGCGCATATTGAGCAACTCAGAGAGGGTCTTGCGTTGTGCGGCATCATTGCGAACCACGATATTGTATTCTTCTTCACCGATTTTGAGTTTGGAGATTTCCTTTCCAAACAAAGCGGTTCTGATCTCCATTCCCACCTGGCCGGTTGAAATACCTTGCATCAGTGCTCTTTCGCGATCAATGGTGAGTCCCACTTCCGGATTGGAGAAGTCGACATCAATCTTCAATTCTTCAACACCGGGAATATTTTTATCACTCAGGTAATTGCGCAGGTTGATGGCTGTGCTGGTGAGGTCGTCAAAATTATCACCGGTTACTTCAATATTGATAGGGGCCTGGGTGGGTGGGCCATTGCTTTCCTGTGTCACACTGATTTCAGCCGACGGAATGCCTTTGACATTTTCGCGGATGGCGGTGAGATAAGCACTGGTGCCTTTGCCATCTCTTTCTTCAAATGGAACAAAGTTTACCTGAATTCTTCCCAGCTCAGGGCGGGTACTTCTATCTCCGCTATTGGGGTCACTGGCACCTACTGCCACATTGGCGATCACACTTTCCACCAATGGGTTTTTCTTGCCATTGTCGATGCCCAGCACTTTATTGATTCTGGATTCCAAAACTTTCACCACTGAGTCAGTGTATTTCACATCAGTACCGGCAGGAAGCTTGAGGTATACATAAACGGTATTGGGATCGCCTTGAGGGAAAAGCACTACAGGAACATTTCTCATACCGAAGAAAACAAAAGAAAAGATAAGCAGTACAAATGTTGCCAACAGCATTTTAACGGGTCTCCAGCCTGTTGTGGTCCAGCGCAAGAGCTTTTCATAGCTGTTCATCATAGCAGGCAGTAGTTTCTCCTGGAATCCTTTGATTGCATCAGTCAATACAAAAGCATTGAGTACCATCAGTCCAGCAAAAAAGAGAAACAGATTGCCTATGAAACGGAACGAAGCGTTATCGCCACCATATCCACCCAGATCGAAAAGCAATCCAACCGATATGAAGATCCAGAAGAGGGGCTTTCTGAATACATCAGATTTTTTCTTCTTGTCATGATCCTCATGTGCCATGAAATCCACCGCAAATACAGGGTTCATGATATAGGCTACAATCAGTGAAGCCGTGAGTGTGAATATGAGCATGGTGGGCAGGTAGATCATGAATTTTCCGATGATACCCGGCCAGAACAGCAATGGAATGAATGGTGCGAGCGTTGTCAGAGTACCAGCCAATACGGGAATGAATACTTCCCCTGCTGCATAACGGGCAGCATCGACGGCACTGATCTTTCCTTTTCCCTGCACAAAGATCCTGTGGGTATTTTCAATCACCACGATCGCATCATCCACCACAATACCCAAACCGAAGAGCAGGGCAAAGAGTACGATGAAGTTGAGGGTAACATTTGAGCCTACGATGAAATCGGCTGTGGGCAGGAAGATGAACGCCAGGAACATACTGAGTGGCACCGAAAGTGCCACGAAAAATGAATTGGTAACGCCCATGAAGAACATGAGGATGATCATCACAAGAATGAACCCGATCACGATGGAATTCACGAGCTCGTCAAAGGCTGCGGATGCTTTGATGCTGAGGTCTCCGGTGATGTTGATGTTCAGATCTTTAGGGAATACATCTCTTTTCATCTCCTCCACCAATGCGTTGATCTTTTCTGAAGCGTTGATCAGGTTCTCACCGGAACGTTTGATGATGCTGAGGGTTACCACATTTTTACCATTCAAACGGGCAAAGCTTTCCTTCTCCTTGATGGTGTCTGTAATATGGGCCAGGTCTCTCATATAGAGTGGAGCGCCATAAATATTTTTAACGATAACATTGTTGAGGTCAAGCGAAGAATTGAACTGACCATTGAGTCGCAGTGTTCTTTTCTGATCACCAACTTCGAGGAGTCCTCCTGATATATCTGCGTTTTCCCTTTGGATGGCAGCTTCAATATCACTGAATCCTACTTTTGCGGCTTCCATTTTATAACGATCAACATTGATCTGGATCTCTCTTTCCGGAGCACCAATCACATCGATACGGGTGATCTCAGAAAGTTCTTCGATTTTATTTTTCAGCTGATCGGCAAACTCTCCCAGTTTGACCGCATCATAATCACCACTGACATTGACGGCCATGATGGGTAGTTCTGACAAAGAGATCTCCTGTACCACCGGTTCCTGGGTAAGGTCTGTAGGAAGATCTTTTCGGGCTTTGTCGACGGCATCCCGCATTTTCTGTAGCGCCACATCGGTTTTGACAGATGTGCTGAACTCTACAATGATGGCAGAAAAATCCTGCAGTGAATTGGAGGTGATCTTGTTGATCTTTACTCCTGTGATGCCCTTGAGCTGTTTTTCAATGGGGCGTGTCACAAGGCTTTCAATTTCCTTGGGAGAGTTTCCTACATAGACCGTTTGCACATAGATGTTGGGAATCACCACATCCGGAAACTGTTCCTTTGGAAAGGAAACGAAAAGGCCGATACCCCAGATGCTGATGATCAGCGTGATGAGGTAAACTGCTGTTTTGTTTTTGATGGCCCAGTCGGTAGGACCAAATGTCTTGGGATTTTTCAGCAGCTTGAAGATGGGATTGCTGTTAGAAGCGTTGTCCATAATACTTTTTTTGAAGGGGTGCTGGATTTGGATTAATTGACTGTGCTGATGCGTTGTCCGTCATACAGCCCCTGGTATCCTTTGGTGATCAATTGTTCTCCTGCGTTCAAACCGCTCATCACTTCAATCTTATCATCATAGAACTCACCAATGGTTACTTCTCTTTTTCTTGCAACCATCTTTCCATTTTCTTTTACAGACACATATACATATTTGCCTTTTTCATCTGCCTGAACCGTTTCTACCGGAATCACAATTGCATTTTTGGATTGATGATCCAGTATTTTCACGATGGAAACCTGATTGGGCTTGATGGTAGACTTGCTTGGCACTTTGCTTTCAGCTGTAAAACTTCTTGAATTCACATTGATGGTTTCACTGATCAGGCTGATGGCAGAATTGAAAGTTTCATTGATGTCGGGTACTGTTATCATTACAGGCATTCCTTTCCTGATTTTGGCCACATAGTTTTCAGGTACTTCAACAACAGCTTTCATGGAGCTGGGATTCACAATGGTAATGCCGGCCATGGGCGATCCTACGAATGTTTCACCTACACGGATATTGACCGCTTCCACGATGCCGGAAACTTCGGCTATCACTGAAGTTGTACTCAACTGCTCTTTTACCAGCTCAATCTGTTTTTCCAGGCTTTCTACATTGTTCTTGGCAGAGAGATATTGTACTTCTGTACCGATACCTTCCTTCCAGAGATTCTCCTGGCGGGTGAAAATATTTTTAGCAAAGGCGAGCTGACTTTCCACCTGCTTCATGTTCTGCTGGACCAAACCATCTTCCAGCTTCATCAGCAGTTGTCCTTTTTTTACGTTGTCACCGGGTTTGACAAAAATGGATTTGACTTGTCCGCCCATACCACGGGGCGTAACATAATAAACATTCTCTGTTGTGATCTTGCCCTGCAGTTCAATATAATGTGCGAAATCACGGGTAGCGATCGCTGTGATCTCCACCAGCTTTGATTTTTCTTCCGCGGTGGAACCGCCGAGCTTTTGGATTTCCTCTTCGAGTGCCGTGATCTTGGTGGCGATGGCATCACGTTCCTTCGTGAGCTTCTCCAGTTCTGCTTTTTTCGCAGCCAGATCCTTGTTCTCTTCATTGTTTCCTGAGCAGGCTGCAAATGTGAACAGCACGCAGATCATCAGTAACTTTTTCATATCAGTGGTTTATGCTTTGTGATTTAAATTTTACCCAGGGCTCTCAGGTATGAGATCCTTGCATTGATGGCATCGAACATGGCCTGGAAATAATTGGACTCAGCAGTTTCCAGATCGCTTTGGGTTTGCAGCAATTCGAAGCTGGATCCGAGACCTTGCTCATATTTTTTCTTTGTGGTATTGTATACTCTTTCAGCAAGCTGAACATTTCTTTCCTGCATATCAAGATTGGAGAGCGCATTTCCAAACAAGGTGCTGGCAGCCTTCAGTTGAAGATCAATCGCACGCTGGATGTTCTCAATGGTATTGTTGGTTTTTTCCAGATTGAGTCTGGCCTGTTTGAGTCGCTGTACTTTTTGTCCCGCATCAAAGATGGGTACATTCATATTGATGCCAATTACTGAAGCCTTGAACCATTTATCACTGAAACTGAAAAGATTGAAAGATTGCCCCAATGCGTTTCTGGTATAATTCCAATAGGAAGCCAGTGTAGGGATGTAAGACAATTTATTTCTTCTTATATCCAGTCCCTGAAGGTCTTTCACTACATTCAGCAACTGAATCTCCTTGCGATCGGTATATTTGAAATCCCCCATTTCAAGCAGGTCCTTTTTTACCATATCTGCTGAAAGGGAATCCTTCAGTTCCAGTGTATCTTTTTGGTTGATGGCCAGCGCAAACTTGAGGGAAGCCTTTCCGATTTCGGAGAGTTGTTCGATCTGGCTGGAAGTAGTCATCAGGTTGTTGAGGGCAACCTGAGTTTTGTCGATATCCAGTTTTTCAGCAAATCCATTCTTGAAAAGTTTTTCCTGATCATCCTTCAATTTTTGTAGTCTTGTTATGCTCTGCTTCAGATAACCCAATCTTTTTTCGGCTATGAGAACACTGTAGTAAGACCTCATCACATTGCTTTTAATGGAATCTTCCATTACGCGGATATTGGCTTCGGTGAAGTCCACTGCTTTTTTTCTTGCAGCGATGGCGATAAAGAGATCCGGCTGGAACAGCAATTGCTGAAACTGAACTCCGGCAGCTGATTGCCAGGGTACACCGAACTGGGCTGGAAAGAATTGGGGTGGATTGTTGGGTTTTGTGATGGGACTACCCGCACCATTTTTCACGCCATTGTCTACCAATACCTGATAAACGGAAGGAGAAATAAAATCGGGGAGCAGTGTCACGGGAATACTGAAGAAGTGCTGTGATGATACAGACCCATTGACTTGTGGCAGAGCCTGTCCAATATATTCCTTGTTCTTGGCGATTTGCAGTTCCCTGTCGATTTGCAGATTCTTCAGTTCCGTTACATTTTTCAATGCGAGGTCGACCGCCTCCCGCGCAGAAAGCCTGTACCTCTGCTGGGCACTAACTTCCTGTGATTGCATCATCAGCAATCCCGATAAAATTAAAAACCAGGTTCTCATAATTCCTTGTTTATTGTGCATGTCTGTTTTTTGCTGTGTTTTTATATTCTTCAATCAGGGCAAATCCTTTTTCAGTAGCGAGCCCGTACAAAAAGTTTTCAATGATCGCGATGCTCACTTCCACAAGATTGTATTTGTCACTTGGATACACATCCACATTGAAAGCAATCTCCATAGACTCCAGTCTGAATCTGGATAATACATCCACATTGATGTCAGACCGATATAGGCCTTCTGCAATGCCTCTTTTCAGATTGTTGGAGATGATCTCGAGGGTGAATTGGTATTTGTGGTTCTTGAATTTGTTGAAGGAGTTGACATGAAATTTTTGCAGATCAAAAAGAACGACGGGGTTCATGCTGGTGAAATGCTTCACCAGCATTTCCATGGTTTTGATCACTTCCTGAATGGCATTGTCCGATTGCAGACAGCAATCGGTAGTTTCCGACTGCATCCCGGATATCTGTTTTTGCAACACCATGTCTACCAACTCATCCTTGTCTGCGAAATGCTGATAGAGGGTTTTTTTTGAAATGGCCAGGTGGGAGCAGATATCATCCATGGAAACCGAGCGGATGCCCAGCCTCAGAAAGAGGGATTTGGCCTGTTCTATAATGCGTTCTTTGGTTTCCATCACTTTTGGCGCCGCAAAACTATGGAAACTATTAATGTAAAAAAAGTTTCCGTTGAATTTTTTATTCAAAAATGTTGAACGGCACAAAATGATGATAAAGCCTGTTTTTCCGTGATTTTTGCACCAAAAAGGGGTGAAAATCCCCTTTTTATGGATTCAATTGCCTTTATATTTGCTTCAAACCTTTACATGAAACCCTTCAAATTCAGCCGCCTCATTTCCTATTTTTTTCAGGGGATGGTTATCTTGGCTCCGATTGTGATCACGGCGTGGACGGTCATCACGCTCTTTAATCTGATTGATGACATCCTGCCCAATCTGTTGCATGTGCTGGTTCCGGATCTGGTCAGGCTCGATCCAAATGGTAATCCGGAGAAGATTCCGGGTTTGGGATTCTTGGTTTTCGTCTTGTTGTTGCTGATTGTGGGATATATTTCATCATCATTCATTGTTTCCAAGCTGGTCCAATGGTTTGATACTATTCTAGAGAAAACTCCGGGAATCAAAATCATCTACACCACTGTTAAGGATTTTTTTGAAGCCTTTGCCGGTAATAAAAGAAAATTCACACAACCTGTATTGGTGAGTATTGAAGCCCCTGATGTTTGGAGAGTTGGCTTTATCACACACGACGATCTTACTGAGTTCGGATTGTCTGAACATGTCTCGGTTTACATTCCTCATTCATATGCCTTCTCAGGGATTACTTATCTGGTGAAGCGCGATCGTATCAAAATGCTCAGCAACATCAGTTCTGCTGATGCCATGAAGTTTGTATTGTCGGGTGGAGTTACAGATGTGGGAGAGGAGGGTTGATTGGGAGATGGGAGTTGGGAACTGGGAGATGGGAATTGGGAGATAGGAATTGGGAATTAGGAAATGGGAAATGGGTTATGAGGAGTGGGATATTATTACTAGTTGTTTTTTTGATTGCATTTAATACTCCAGCGGGGAGTTGGGGATTTTTCGGACATCGGCACATCAATTATCATGCTGTTTTTCTGTTGCCGACTGAAATGATCGGTTTTTACAAAAAGCATATCCGTTATCTGGCTGATCATGCCATTGATCCCGACAAAAGAAGATATGCCATGCAAGAAGAAGGCCCCAGGCATTATATCGACATGGATCGATACCAAAACAATACCCAAATCCTTCCGCGTCGATGGGAGGAAGCCATTCAGTGTTACGGCGAGGACAGTCTGAATGCTCATGGTATTGCACCTTGGTGGATCATGGTAATGAAAAGTCGCTTGCAGAAAGCATTTGAAGATGGAGATGCAGACAAGATCCTTAAATTATCCGCAGATATAGGACATTATATCGCGGACGTGCATGTTCCGCTGCATGCCAGCAGCAATCATAACGGACAAAAGACGGAGCAACACGGAATCCACGGTTTCTGGGAGAGCAGGCTTCCGGAATTGTATGCGGAAAAGGAATATGATATGCTGATTGGAAGAGCTGAATATCTTGCAGATCCCTCTGCATGGATATGGCAACGTGTTCAGGAAAGTGCATTTGCGGCGGATTCTGTTTTGAGAATGGAAAAAGAATTATCACGTTCCCATCCACCCGATCAGCGGTTTTCATTTGAACAAAGAAATGGTATAGTCGTGAGACAATTTTCATCAACTTATGCAGCCTCTTACCATCGCCGACTCAATGGCATGGTTGAGCGAAGAATGAGAATGGCCATTCTCAGCGTTTCTTCATTCTGGCTCTCCGCGTGGATCGATGCCGGTCAACCTAATCTTTCGGTTCTCAAGGCTGATCCAAAATGAGTATCTTTGCGGCGCTGCCATCCCAACTATAGTCAACCATCAGCACATGAAACACAACTTCAATGCAGGGCCCAGCATTCTTCCCCGTTCCGTATTTGAAGAAGCCAGTAATGCTATTCTGGATTTCAATGGTACTGGTCTTTCCATTCTGGAAATTGGTCACCGTACCCCGATCTTTGAAGCTGTTCTTAACGAAGCGGTTTCATTGATCAGAGAATTGATGCAACTGAATGGGAATAAGGAAGTCCTGTTTCTTCATGGAGGTGCTTCCACACAGTTCTTCCAAATACCCATGAATTTTCTTTCCAAAGACAAAACCGCATCTTATCTGGATGCCGGTGTATGGGGATCGAAAGCAATCAAGGAAGCAAGGATCTTCGGTAACGTGCAGGTGGTAGCCTCTTCCAAAGACACCCATTACGATCGTATTCCTCATCAGTATACCGTGAACCAGGAAGCGGTTTATTTTCATTATACCACCAACAATACAATAGAGGGAACGCAAATGCATGCGATACCGGAAGTTCAGGTTCCTTTGGTGGCCGATATGAGCAGTGATATATTGAGCAGGATGATGGATTTCAACCGATTTGATTTCATCTATGCAGGTGCACAAAAAAATATCGGAGCGGCCGGAGTGAATGTAGTGGTTGCAGATAAAAACTTTTTAGAAAAAGCCAATGCGGGATTGCCATCGATGATGGATTATCGTCAGCATGTAGCCAATGGTTCCATGCTGAATACACCTCCGGTTTTTGCCATTTATGTTTGTCTGCTTACCCTTCGGTGGTTGAAAGGGATTGGTGGCGTAGCTGCCATGGAAAAAATCAATCAGCAAAAAGCCAATCTTCTTTACAATACTTTGGAAGCCTTACCCATATTCGAATTGCCGGTTGATAAAAAAGATCGCAGCTTTATGAATGCGGTCTTTACCATGAAGGATCCTGCCCTGGAATCAATGTTCCTGCAAACCTGCAAGGACGAAGGAATGGTAGGTGTGAAAGGACATCGCAGTGTGGGAGGATTCAGGGTCTCGATGTACAATGCACTTCCTTTGAGCAGTGTGGAAAGTCTAACTGAACTCATGCAACTATTTGCCAAACAACACGGATAATTTTTATTATGGCCCATATTTCTCCATTCAAAGCTGTCAGACCTCAACCAGCACTTTCTGATAAGGTTGCCTCTCCGCCCTATGATGTTTTGTCGAGCGAAGAAGCAAGGGCTGTGGTGAAAGGCAATCCGCATTCCTTTCTTCATGTAACCAAATCGGAGGTGGACATGCCGGAATCACTGAGTATCTATGATACATCAGTTTATGAAAAGGCTAAATCCAATCTGCAGGAGATGCTATCAGCCGGGGTACTGCTACAGGAAGATAAGCCCTGCTATTATATTTATGAACTTACCATGAATGGTATTTCACAAACCGGTTTGGTTTGCTGTTCCTCAGTTGATGATTACGAAAACGATATCATCAAAAAGCATGAATTCACCCGGCCGGAAAAGGAACAGGATCGGATCAATCATATATCCATCACAGGAGCCCAAACCGGAAATGTGTTCCTTGCGTACCGCAATGTTGCATCTTTAGATCAGTTGATCTCCGACTGGAAATCTGTACACAGTCCTGTTTATGATTTTAAGGCTGATGACGGAATCTTGCACAGAATATGGATCATTGATGCAGATGAGACGATCCAGGAAGTCACAAGGATATTTTCAGAGCAGGTTCCCTGCACCTATATCGCTGATGGCCATCATCGTGCAGCCAGTGCAGCCAAAGTGAGGAAGGCCTTGGGTAGCAAAGCCGGTCCTGAAGCCGATGGATTCCTCACCACACTTTTCCCTGCCAATGAACTGAGGATACTCCCATACAACCGGGTGGTAAAAGATCTGAACGGACTTTCTGCTGAGGAGCTCATCAGTGCCTTGCAGGATGATTTCATGATTTCGAGTGCTGATGGTCCGGTTGATCCCAAAGAGCTTCATGAATTTGGTATGTATCTGGATGGCAAGTGGTATCATCTGACTGCCTTGGAAGGTACTTATACGGATGATCCTATTGGAGTGCTGGATGTATCGATACTCTCCGGTAATGTTCTCGAAAAATTGTTGGGAATTGCGGACCAGCGCACGGACAAACGGATTGATTTTGTAGGAGGCATCAGGGGTTTGAAGGAACTCGAAAAAAGAGTGGACAGTGGAGAAATGAAACTGGCTTTTAGCTTTCACCCTGTAACTATTGAACAGCTTTTTGATATTGCGGATAGTGGAAATGTGATGCCACCCAAGAGTACCTGGTTTGAACCCAAATTGCGTGATGGGTTGCTGACGCATTTGATCTGAAAAAATCGGAAATTGTAGCATGCTTCGCATTTTGTTTATATATTTTTTGCTGATCTCATCCTCATCTCTGTTCGCACAGCAGTCGGTTCAGCAGCTGCGTGAAACGGCGATAACTTTTCAACGCCAGCAGGATTACAGCAATGCCATGATGGTGCTCTCCAAAGCACTTGAGCTTGAGCCCAAAAGTCTTACCCTCAATAAAGATGTTGCCTTCACGTACTACCTGGGAGGTGATCTGAAGAGAGCTGCGGAATGGGTTGAGCCCCTGACCGAACGGGATGATGCCGATGTGCAGGTTTTTCAGATTGCCGGCAATATTTATACTGCTCTGGAAGAATACAAGACCTGCGAGAAAGTATTTAAGAAAGGGTTGAAGAAGTTTCCCGGTAGTGGGCCACTTTACAGTGAGTTCGGAGAATTATTGTGGGAATTGAAAAAACCTTCCGATGCCATTGCCCAATGGGAGGCCGGTATCAACCTTGATCCTTCCTACTCCGGAAATTATTATCATGCAGCCAAGTTTTATTATGCTGCGGCCGATAAGGCAAGAAGCCTTGTATATGGTGAGATATTTGTGAATCTTGAAAGTTATTCTGTTCGTACGGCAGAGATCAAGATTCTCTTGCTGGAATCCTATAAGAGAATCTTCATGTCAAATGATCCCAAACATTCCTATATCAAGCCCACCACTCCTTTCGAGAAAATGTTTCTTGAGGTGATGGAGAGACAGGCTCCACTGGCCTTGCGGGGTATTACCACCGAAAATCTATTGATCATAAGATCCCGCTTTGTGCTGGATTGGTTCAATATGTCATCCGGAAAATTCCCGCATCAGCTTATGGATCATCTCCAGTATCTCATGCGCGAGGGCATGTTTGAAGCGTATAATCAATGGGTGTTTGGACCAGGATCAGACCCGAACGGATTTCAGTTATGGATCAATGCCAACAAAGAACAATACGGTAAGTTCACGGACTATCAGCGCAACAAATTGTTCCGTATGCCTCCACAACAAAACTACTTCTGATCCTGATTCCTACTTAACAGTAGATCTTTTCAATTACATCACCAAACTTTTCCATGATCACTTTACGCTTAAGCTTTAAGGTAGGCGTGAGTTCTCCTCCATTGATGGTCCACTCCGTATTCAGCAATTCAAATTTCTTTACCTGTTCAACGGGGTTGAATAGAGGATTGTATTTTTCGATGATCTGTTTGTAATGTTCGATGACTTTAGGATGCCGTAACATCTGCTCATGGGTGCCTGCATCAATGCCATTGTTTGCACACCAGTTACTCAGGTTGTCGAAGGAAGGAACAATCAGTGCGGCAGTGAATTTTCTTTCAGCGCCCACTACCATCATTTGTTCAATGAAGGGAGATTCTTTCATTTTGTTCTCTATCGGCTGTGGAGCAACATACTTACCGCCACTTGTTTTGAAGATCTCTTTCTTTCTGTCTGTAATCTTGAGAAAATCTCCTTCTACCCAAATGCCTATATCACCGGTATGGAACCAGCCCTCTTTGTCGATACATTCTGCTGTCAGATCAGGTCTTTTGTAATATCCCATCATCACGTTCGAACCTCTGCAGCAGATCTCACCATCTTCAGCAATTTTAACTTCCACATTTCTGATCACTTTGCCTACCGTACCGAATCTTCTTCCATCTTCATCATATCGATTCACGGAAATAACAGGTGATGTTTCGGTGAGGCCATACCCTTCCATGATGGTTATTTTCCCGGCAGTGAAAACACGAAGCAGTCTTACCTGGCAAGCCGCAGCACCGGTTACAATGGCCCTTACGTTTCCACCCAGCGCTTCGCGCCATTTGGAGAAGATCAGTTTATTCGCAATGGCCAATTGTAAATTGTAAAAGGGACTCATTTTTTTGCCTGCCTCGAATTTGCTTCCGATGCCTACTGCCCAGAAGAAAATTTTCTTTTTAATGCCCGTCTGTTCCTTGCCCTTTGCCATGATCTTCTCATAGACTTTCTCGAGCAAACGTGGAACTGTTGAAAACAGGGATGGTTTGACTTCTTTGAGATTTTCTCCAATCGTTTCCAGACTCTCAGCGTAGTAAATGGAAACACCACGGTACATGTATATATAGCTTACCACTTTTTCAAAAATATGATTCAGTGGTAGAAAAGAAAGTGATTTGTCCTTGGGCCCACATACAGGTTCCAATATATCTTCCACATTCATGATGTTGTCAAGAATATTGTGATGGGATAGCATCACCCCCTTGGGAACACCTGTAGTACCTGATGTATAAATGATGGTTGCCAGCTCTTTGCCGTCAATTTTCGCTTTGATCTTTTTCAATGATTCTTCTTCCTCTTTGGTTCCCATTCTCAACAGATCTTTCCAATGAAGGGCAGGCTGGATATCATTGAAAGTATACACTGCCTGTACTGTTGGAGTTTTGGAGCGAATCGATTGTACTTTATCATAGAGATCCTGATCGCTGACAAAAACCAGTTTGACAGCAGCATCATTCAATACAAATTCCAGTTCATTTACACTGATGGTAGGATAAATGGGTGCAAGTACTGCACCGCATTGCTGAACTGCCATATCTAGAATCAGCCATTCAGGACGATTGTTTGAAAGTACCGCAACCTTGTCCCTTCCTTCAATGGTTCCATCCTGGTAGCCGATGCCCACATGCATGAGACCCATGCTGAGTTTGTCTACCAGCTCTTTTACTTTTTTGGTGCTGTATTTTTTCCATACTCCTTCTTCCTTGGCGGCCAACATGTCTTCCTGCGGGAATTGTGCCAATTGCCAGTCAATGCAATCGAATAATCGTGTAGGTGTCAAAGCAAATCGTTTTGGTTAATGTCTAATATCCTAAATTAAATCTTTTAAAATTGTTTTGTTTAATCTTATCTGATCATGGCCGCCGGAATCTCCTTTCTGAGCAGATGTTGATAGATAAAGCTATTGTTCTCATTGGTGGAGTGCAAATTCTGGTTACCTCCCCAGCCATGTCTTCCTCCAGGATAGAGCATGAATTCAAAATGTTTTTTACTGTCCTGCAGTTTTCTGATCAGTTGTAAACTGTTCTGCATGTGCACATTATCGTCCATGGTACCATGATAGATTCTCAGGAGTCCTTTGTATTTATCTGTATACGTCATAACAGAACCTGCTGCATATCCTTCAGGATTTTCGGTTGGCGTATCCATGAATCTTTCCGTGTAATGAGAGTCATAGAGTTTCCAGTCGGTTACACTGCCTCCTGCAAGTCCATGTGTAAAATAGCCTGCCCCTGCTGTGAGTGCCATAGAGGTCATGTAACCGCCATAGCTAAAGCCGGCGATACCCACTCTTGTTGAATCAGCACCATGTTCGCGCAACCATTTCACAATGGTTATCCAATCTTTCAGTTCCCATTTACCAAGATTGCGGTGCATGTAATTCACGCCTGCTTTTCCGAAATGACCGCTGGCCCTGTGATCCATGGCCACTTGAATGAGCCCCTCTTTGGCCCACCACTGCGACTGTCCGTTGAACTGCCAACCATCCCTGACGGTGCCGGCATTGGGGCCGCCATAGATGTTGATCATCACGGGATATTTTTTGACGGGATCATAGTTGAGTGGCCAGGTGATGCGGATGGGCAACTGAAAGACCCCGTCTTCTGAGGGGATGCGGATGATCTCTGTTTTGGCCAGATCGTATTCATCAAAGCCAGCTCCTTTGCTGTCGCCCAACTCCATGATCATTTTGCCTTTGTTATTGAGCAGTGCAAGTTTATCTGGTGTTACTGCATTGGAGTAGCGGGTAATGAAGAAACTTCCGTTCGGTGAGAGGTTTGCATTGTGGGTATATTCTCCGAATGTGAGACGCTGCTGGTTCTTGCCGTCAAGGTCTACACGATAAAGATCAGTTCTGGCTGAGTTTTCTTGTCGCGACGTGAAGTATACGATGTTCTTCACAGTATCGATGTGTACGATATTGGTGCTCCAGTTGTTTCCAGAAGTAATGGTATGGCGCAGGGTTCCGTCTGGGTTGTGCCAATAAAGTTGTTCCCATCCGTCTTTGTCACTTTGCAGAATGAATCCTTTATTGCCGTGAAGGAAGCGGATGCGTCCTCCCTGATCATCCAGATCGATCCAGGTTTTTTGTTGTTCTGAATAGAGCGGTTTTTTATTGCCAGTGGATGGGTCAACTGCATAGATGATGAGTTGGTCTTGTCCGCGGTTCATCCATTGTACGAGCAGGGTTTTCCCATCGGGAGTCCAATAAGGCATTCCGAAATATTGATCATCATTTTCATTAAAATCAGCCCAGGTCACCTTGCCGCCTTCTACGCCTGTGATGCCGATCTTAACAGTTGGATTGGGGTCACCTGCCTTGGGGTAGCGTGTGTTTTCTGAATATCCATGTTGACCGGTTTCGCCGTAGATAGGGAAGAGAGGAACTTTGGTGTCATCCATTCGCATGAAAACGATATTGCGGCTGTCAGGACTCCACCAGAATGACTTGTAGCGTGTGGGTCTTCCGAGGATCTCTTCAAAATACACCCAGCTGGCATATCCATTCAGGATCAGGTCGGTGCCATCATGGGTGATGCGGTACTCTTTTCCTGAGTTGATGTTGATCGTATAGAGATCATTCTTGCGGGTAAAGGCTACCCATTCTTTGTCTGGAGACAATGTGGGGTTGACTTCTGTTTCCGTTGTTTTTGTCAGCTGTTTTGCTTGTTGTCCGTTCACGGTAACATAAATATCATTTTCGCGAACAGACACGAATACTGCTGGACCGGATTCTTTTGGCACAAGATCTGTATCCGTCACAGAAGTCTTTCCTGTCTTGGCATCAATGATGAACATTTTTGTTGCAGAGTCGGGATGTTCTTTCTTTTGGATCTGCAAACGATTGTCATCAATCCATCCCATAACCCGAGGCAGTGTACCTATGATATTGGATGAAGCTCCCCTTAGCATCTGTGCCTCGGTCAGTTGTTTTTTTTGGGCCCATGCAGTTGTTGTGAGAAGCAACAATGCCAGTACATTCCATTTTTTCATTGCAATCGTTTTGGTCATTTTCTTTTGAAGTTAATCTCTGTAGTTCAATGCAGGTTTTCTGTTGCCGAGCAGGGCTTCGTATTTGTAATCTCCTTTCATCTTTTGGAATTCTTCCTTGGATTGCTGGATCAGTGTTGGATTGGTAAAAAGATCGATGGCAGTCAGCGCCATGGTCTTCGCTGCCACCAGCATGCCCTTGGTGCCGATCTCTGTACCGCCGCAGGCAACGGCCTGCCAGCTATGCGCGGGCGTACCCGGTGCCCAGGTGGCTGCTCTCAATCCCACGGTAGGCAATGCATAACTTACGTCTCCCACATCGGTTGAACCTCCGCCTGCATCCATTTCAATTTTGAGTGGTTTCACACTGTCAGCAGATTCAATTGCCGGAGCCTTGTAAGCAAAGCTGGATTGGATCTTGGCTGCAAAGGCTTTTTCTTCCTCTGTGTATTTGACACCGCCCACACGTTCCAGGTTTTTCTGCATGGCCTCACCCAGTGTTCGGTTCAGCAGCAGATCGTGTGTTCCACCAATGATCTCGTAATCCATTTTGGTTTCAGTTCCCAACGCAGCTGCTTTGGCAGCGGTTACTACTCTCTCAAATATCTGCTTCACCTGATCACGTTTGGGGTGACGAACATAGTAATAGACTTCGGCAAAATCGGGCACCACGTTGGGGGCTTTGCCTCCGTTGGTGATCACATAGTGGATCCTGGTTTCCTGAGGAATATGCTCGCGCATGAGGTTCACCATATAATTCATGGATTCAACAGCATCCAGTGAAGATCTTCCTCTTTCCGGGGCACCGGCTGCATGGGCGGAGAGACCATAGAACCTGAATTTGGCTGAGCTGTTGGCCAGTGCACTCGTCATGGTAACACCATTGCCGTCACCGGGATGCCAGTGAATGGCTACATCCACATTGTTGAAAAGTCCTGCACGCACCATGTAGACCTTACCCGAGCCGCCTTCTTCAGCGGGACAACCATAGACTTTGATGGTTCCTGTGAGTTTTTTTTCTTCGATCAGTTTTTTGATGGAAACGCCGGCTGCAACCGATGCAGCGCCAAAGAGATGGTGTCCGCATCCATGTCCACCAGCTTGTCCTGCAATAGGCTTTTTCTCAGGAACTGCTTCCTGGGCCAATCCGGGCAATGCATCAAATTCCGCCAGGATGCCTATCACCGGTGATCCGCTTCCATAGGTCGCCACAAAAGCAGTGGGAATATCGGCCACACCGGCTTCTACCGTAAAGCCCTCTTTTTTCAGGGTTTCCTGCAGCAGTGCTGAGCTTTTGACCTCTTTGTATCCCAGTTCGGCATGCTTCCAGATCTGGAGTGAAATGTCTTTGTATTGTGGGTATGAAGCCTGCAGTGCATCCACCACAGATGCCTTCAGGGGTTCATTGGATGGAGGTGCAACAGCTTTTTTCTTCTGTGCATTCGATGCAAACGAGCAGGTTATGAGCATGACCAACAGGATCGATATTCTTGTCTTCATTTCTACCAATTTAGGCTCACAATTTAACGGCTTATCCTTACATTTATGGGAGGCCGGAACTTTATTTTTAGCGGTCTCATCATCAAGATTCAAATTATCACCATGATCAAGAACAGGTTTATTCCGTTGGCATTTTTGTCACTGCTTTCAATCTCAACTGCCATCTTTGCCCAAACCGTCAGGAACAATGCCGGTGCAGGACGTGTTGCAGCATTCAGGCAACATGAGGCATTACGGGGTTCATCCCCTTACCAAAAAATGCAATGGCGCAATGTGGGTCCTGATTTGATCAGCGGCCGGGTTACAGAAGTTGCTGGTATCCCCGGAAATAAAAATATCATATATGCGTCCTTTGCTACCGGTGGGTTCTGGAAGACCACCGATGCAGGGGAAAACTGGATACCATTGACCGATAAGCTGGGAACCCTTTCCATCGGCGCTTTTGCATTGGCTCCTTCGAATCCGGATATCATTTATTTGGGTACTGGTGAAGCCAATATTTTCCGTGCTTCCCTTCCGGGTATGGGGGCTTATAAGTCGACTGACGGAGGAAAGAACTGGACATCCATCGGTCTTATCAATACCGGTACCATTGCGAGGATCCTAGTTCATCCCAAAGATCCCAATACAGTTTATGTTGCTGCAGGAGGTAATGAGTGGAGTTACAACAATGATCGCGGTGTTTTCAAAACAACAGATGGCGGAAAAACATGGAGCAAGATCTTAGGCTCAGATGAAAAGACCGGTGCAGTGGACATGGTGATGGATCCCACCAACCCTGATCTGGTTATCGTTTCCACCTGGAATCGTATCCGCAGGCGCTGGAGCGATCCTATACCGGAGGATGGCGATCATCTCTATAAAACAACGGATGGCGGAAAGAGCTGGCGCAAACTGACTGCAGGCTTGCCCGAGACCAAATATACCGGACGCGTTGGACTGGCTTTTTCAAAAAGCAATCCCAATGTGGTCTATGCGTATGTTGACAACCATACATCCAAGCGTGATCCCAAGCCCGGTGAACTCGACCCCTACGGAAGGCCTATTCAGGTGATCCCCTTTGGTGTGCAGGTTTACCGCAGTGAAGACAAAGGCGATACCTGGAAAAAGGTGAGTACTGAGGATGATAAACTAGAGAGATTTGCAGGCACCTATGGTTGGGTATTCGGACAGATCCGGGTGGACCCGAATGATGAAAATGTTGTCTACATCATGGGTGTACCCTTGGCGAAGTCAACTGATGGCGGTAAGACCTTCAATGCCATGAGGGCTACGGATAAGGACAGTGATGGGCAACATGGCGATAACCATGCCTTATGGATCGATCCGACCAACAGCCAGTATATTATCAATGGCAATGATGGCGGTGTCGTTCTTTCGTATAACGGTGGTGCGAAATGGAAGAATTTCTTCCGTAAGATTCCTACCACACAATTTTATAACATCACATATGACATGAAGCAGCCCTATAACATTGTAGGTTCCGTACAGGATGAGGGAAGTTTCATGGGCAGCATCAAAAATACCTTTGGGAAAAAACCAGAAGGCATCATGGCCTGGGATGACGCACCTGGTGGGGAAGGAACCATCATTGCTATGGACCCCAAGGATCCAGATATCATGTATGCCAGTACTTTTTATGGCAGGCTGACCAAAAGTGATTTGCGTATGCCCAAAACAGAGTGGGGGAAGAAGCCTCATCCGGACTCTGTTCGTACACGTGATATTTATCCTAAAAAGGCAGATGATGAGGAAGTCCATCGTGGCGAATGGCTGGCCTATACCATGATCTCTCCTCACGACAATAAAACCCTCTACCATGGATTTCAATATCTGTTTGAATCCAACGATGGCGGTAACACATGGAAGCGGATCAGTGATGATCTTACATACAATGATAAAACCCGCATGGGACGCACACCCTATGCCATCAATCACCAGGCCATCACGGCAATTGATGAATCGCCTTTGAAAAAAGGATTGCTCTATGCAGGTACTGATGATGGCAGGGTTTGGAGAAGAGCTGCTGATGGAAAATTTGAGAGCATCATGAATGGCATTCCTCAAAATGCACATGTCTCCCGATTGGTTGCCTCAGCTTTCAAAGAGGGCAGAGTGTATCTGACGTTGAGCAACAGAAGGGAAGATGATGACAAACCTTATATCTATGTTTCGGAAGACAAGGGAACAACATGGAGAAGCATTGCGGCCAATCTACCTGCTTCACCCGTGAATGTAGTTCGCGAGGACAATAAAAATCCCAACATTCTCTATTGCGGAACGGATATGGGCATTTATGTGAGTACTGATCGTGGAGCTAGCTGGAAATCTTTGCAGGCCAATCTTCCTTCAACCGTGTCTGTAAATGATCTGTTTATCCATCCACGCGACAGAAATCTTGTCATTGCCACCTATGGCAGAGGGGTTTATGTAATGGATGATATAAGTTCTATAAAATAAATGACTCGTCCTAAAAATTTTGAAGAGTAATTTATAAATCCTGATAGTAGAAAATTTACAATAACGGTTTAATCTTTCATCCTGATCACGCTGTTGGTGACCTTGAAGATCTCAAAGGTCTTGAAGTCCTGAGGAGCGGATAGTCCTTCGCCATACATGATCATATCAGGTGTATGGATGCGAACCGGCTTTTGGGTATGGAATTTTCCCATTGCCTGATCCCAGGTAAGCTCCTTGCAGAAAAGGGTATCTCCTTTGGTATTGTAGACCCTGATGCTGTCGCTCAGGAAGATGTAGTTGCGCGTTTCGTAATAAGTGGCAAAACCCGCATCCAGTTTGCTTTCCACCTGGAGCGTGGAATCATAAAAATCAACATGGAGTGTTTTGGGAAGTTCAACCCTTGAGCTGGTATCCTGGTACCTCAACATAAGTGGCGCTGTAAGTTTGGCTTTCATCTTACCGCCCTGGCTCATGAAACTTTCTATGTTTATGGCTTCATCTACTCCCAGTCGTTTGTTGAAAAAAGCATTCACTTTTTTTTCATCATTCTCACAGGAAAGAATGAAAAAGGAAACAAGCCATATGTACCAGTTCCTTTTCACGGAACCAATGCTATTGATATTTGGGTTTGTTGAACCAGATGTCGCTCAGGTTAAGCCCTAAGGAAAAACGAAAAATGTTTTCACGGATCTGATTCTCTTTGTTTCCGCGTGTCCCGATTTCGAAGGCTGTATTGATGATAGTATATTGATTTGTATATACATTTCTCCTAACCGGAAGTGCAAATCCAAAACTGAAGCAGCTCTGTGGAACATTTCTGCCCGGGTTGTAAATATCCGGACCGAAAGATGCGCCTAAACGGTATGCTACTCTTTTGAAATAATTTTCTGATTTGAAATCGGGGATGACCTGACCGCCCAATCTAAATGTCCAGTTATCGGCCAGTTTATCGGGAATTCCGAAATACCGGTAGGAAGACCAATTCGCCACTCCTATCTCAGCACCGAACTGCCATTGGTTTTCATGCTCCACCATAAAACCGGCGCCCCAGGTTGTAGGATAAAGTATAGATCCTTTTTCATCCTGTCCTTTGTATATGCTGTCCACTGTTATCAATCCCACGCTTGAGCTGAATTCAATTGTTTGCCTGGTCAGATTTCGGATTGCATTCATTTTGGTTTCCAGGTTTCCGTGAGCTCCCAATTTGAGGGTTGTTTTTTCGCTCAGTTTGATCTTGTATTGTATGCCTGCATTTAAAAACAGTCCGCCGAAACGTGTCGTATCTGTTGAGCTGGTTGTTTTGTAGGAGATGGTGTCGTTGATAAATGCCAGTTGGGAACTGTATTCTTTGTTTCCGAACATATAACCGAAATTGAATCCGATGTTCAGTTTTTTGGTTCCATAAGCCATTCCTGTAAAGGCCTGATAGGTACCACCATTTCCTGTATACTGATATCTGACGCTGTCAATGTTTGGCAGTCTTGTTCTGTACACAAGTTCATAGTTGATTCTTGATACAGGTCTTAATCCCACAGCCATGCCCCAGTTTCTTTTTTTTGACAAGGGTAGTCCGAGTTGCAAATAAGAGGGGATGAGATAGGATGAATTGAATTTTCTGGGTGGATCCAGGGCCCTGAGGGTTCTTGAATTATAGTCGAGTCCGATGTCTAAAGTAGTGATTTTCAATTCTGCATACGATGCAGGATTGGTAAAGTTTACTGTTGAATAATCGCCGTAAGCAGTTGCGATACCTCCCATGCTCCTGTTCACGATATTCTGAGCGGGCGTCAGATCGCCCAGTCCATAGCGGGAGTAAGGAGAGTTCTCCTGGGCTCTTGTCAGCATGGATGCAAGCGAAAGCATCAATATCATCAAAACGGCTGAAAAACAATTAGTTATTGGTCTCACTGATCGCATACAATCCTTTATAAAGTAAGTCGGGGTCTGCAAATATCCTGTTTTTCATCAGTCGGGCAAAATAGGTGCAATCCCCCCCGGTTAAAAGCACGTTAAAGTTCGCGTATTTTTTGCTGTATTCTTCCACCATTCCTTCAATCTCCTTGGCCATTCCCAGCACTACACCACTGAGGATATTGGTTTTGGTGTCGTAGCCGATCAGAGGGAATTCCCATTCTTTTTCAACCAGTGGAAGCAGGGCTGTGTAGTCGCGCAGTGATTTAAGGCGCATTTCCATGCCAGGGGAGATGCCTCCCCCCAAAAATTGATGGTATTTGCTGATGAAATTGTAGGTGATGCAGCTTCCCAGTCCTATGACAAGATTGTGTTGCTCAGGATGAAAATGAACGGCAGCAGCTGCCAGCGCCAGTCTATCGGCTCCCATGGTTTCCGGTTTGCCAACGGCCATGGAGAAATTGAGTCTCGACAGGTGATTCAGCCGGTGAAAGGCCGTATTTTTTTCCAGCAAGTCTTCGAGCAGGGGGTCATGATGAATGACGGAAGAAAGTATCGATCTATTTGGGTGAAAATCATGAATCAGCTGACTTGTTTTCTCAATCCCATTATTATCGAGCACTTCTATATGTATGAGTTTCCCGTCTTCAAACAGGGCTGCTTTCATTCGGGTATTGCCAAGATCGAGGCAAAGAGTTCTCATGCCATTCCGTTTCCACAAAGGTGGGGTAAATCAGCATAATGCGGTAATTTTACTGTCGGCATGATGGAAACGATCATTAAGGAGGCATTAAAGGGTGACAGAAAAAGCATTGCCAGATGTTTGTCGATGTTGGAAAACAATGCAGGGGCGGCATCAGCTTGTTTAGAAATTGCATCCCAGCCCTCCACCGTTCCTGTTATTGGCATCACGGGACCTCCGGGAGCCGGCAAGAGCAGTCTGGTGGATGCCATGCTTGGTGTTTTCGATCAGCAACATAAAAAAGTTGCGGTTCTATGCATTGATCCATCATCCCCTTTTCATTCGGGTGCATTGCTGGGCGACAGGATCAGGATGAACCGCTGGCATGATCATCCCAACTTTTATATCCGCTCACTCTCCAGCCGAGGAACTACAGGTGGGCTTCATCCAAAGATCAGGGAGATTATAGGGTTTTTGAAACAATGCCCTTTCGATCTCATATTGCTTGAAACAGTTGGAGTAGGTCAATCGGAAGTGGATATAGCAAGGATGGCGGATACAAAGATTCTGGTGCTGGTTCCGGAAGCGGGCGACGAAATTCAATTCATGAAATCCGGCTTGATGGAAGTGGCAGATATTTTTGCTGTTAACAAATCTGATCGCCCTGGTGCAGATCTTTTTGCCAAGCGCTTGAAGCAAATGTCAGGGGATAGACCGGTGATCAAAACAACGGCTACTCGAAATGAAGGTATTTTAACTTTGATAGAAACATTTTCTCATCACATAAATAAATAAAAGAATATGGAAGACATGATTCCCAACGAAGGATTTCCCAAGGCTGCCAAAACAGAGCCTTGTTGTGTAAAGGTAGAAGCCGGTAAAACCTATGCCTGGTGTACTTGCGGTTTGAGCGAGAAGCAGCCTTTTTGTGATGGTAAGCACAAGAAGATCGAAGGCGCCCCATACGCAAGTTTGAAAGTGACTTTTGAGGAAGAAAAAGAGGTTTGGCTTTGTCAGTGCAAGCAAACCAAAACCCCTCCGTTCTGTGATGGCAGCCATCGCAACATAAGTCAGTAGTCTTGAAGAACCGGGTCTTATATTTTTTGTTGTATGGCGTGTCTTTGATACCGCTTCGGGGGCTTCACCTGCTCAGTGATATTATCTCTTATGTCGTCTACCATTGGATAGGCTATAGAAGGGAAGTGGTTTTGTCTAATCTTGCCATTGCCTTTCCGGAAAAGACCGTAGAGGAAAGGATCAAGATAGCCAAGCAGTTCTACCGAAACTTTACTGATGCGATGCTTGAATCCATCAAGTTGATCAGCGCCAGTGATGCCCTTATCAACAGGATGTTTTATGCATCGCCTGAAATCCTGAAAGTTTTCGAGGGAACGCAGAAAAACATTCAGATCCATGCCATGCACAATTTCAACTGGGAGATTGTGAATCTTGGTGTTTCCAGGATGATGCCCATGAAATTTCTGGGAGTTTATCAGCCTATCATCAATCCGTTTTTTGAGAGTCTTTTCAAAAAGATCAGAACGCGTTTCGGAACCGTGCTTATTCCTGCCAATGATTTTAAAAACAATTTTCTACCTCATCAGAACAATCAATATGCATTGGCGCTGGTAGCGGATCAGAATCCCGGAGATCCGGCAAGGGCATGGTGGTTGAATTTTTTTGGTAAGGCGGCACCTTTTGTCATGGGCCCCGAAAAAGCGGCCCGCATGCGGGATATGGTAGTGGTTTTTGGATATTTCTATCCAATAAAAAGAGGGGTTTATTCCTTTACTGCTGAACGCATTACCGATGATATTGCTTCCATGCAGCCAGGGGATCTCACAAAGAGATATATAAAATATGTTGAGGAAAAAGTCAGAGAGAGGCCATCCAACTATCTCTGGAGTCACCGCCGCTGGAAACATCCTTACAAATCGGAGTATGCTGATCTGACTTTGGAAGAACTCAATTTGTGATGATCAATTCAGCAGTTCCTGAATTATCCTGTTGATAAGAATCAATCTGTCAGCATTGAGTTTATAGTAAACAAATTTTCCGTCTCTTTCCGCCACCACAATACCTGCTCTCCTTAGGATGGCAAGGTGTTGGCTTGCGACAGATTGTTCCAGCCGCATTTCTACGAAAATATCGGTAACCGTGACCTGGCCTTTGTTATCAATCATCCGGATCATTTCCTGCCTGAGTTGATGATTCATAGCTCTGAATACCAGACTGGCTTTTTTGATGCTGAGATGATCCAATGACGGTGCGATTGATGGTAACTGGTTGTTTTTGGGAGGTGCAGTTTCACGATCCCGCGAAACATTTTTCTTTGGTTCAGACATTTGGTGTAGGTTAGTAGGTTATGTAGAGCGAATATACATTCTTTTCTATTTGTTGCTATGAAATTCCTTCGTGTAAAAAGGTTCGGAGTATGCCAGGTCTGCAAAGCGGTTTAGTAAATAATTTTTTTGAGAAAGTTTTGAAAGAGATAGTACATCAAAATGTGCTTCCGGAAATTTTGCATTGGTGTGATGGCATATTTCTTTCCATTTTCTTGAGCCGTCTCCAACAAAAGCGATGGATTTTTCATTCAAATGATCCAAAAAATCTGAAGGTTCAAGAATTTTGGGTTGGGGTTTCATCAACTCATTCATTTCCTTGTCATATACAGCAGTGAAGACTTCCATGCGTCTTGCATCAATCATCGGGCAAATCCAGTCCGCGTCCTGGTTTATATTAGCATAAGCCATCCATTCCAAAGTATTGATACAAATGAGTGGCAGATCAAGCGCATAACAGATTCCCTTGGCTGCCGATAGTCCCACTCTCAGTCCGGTGTAAGATCCCGGACCGTTCACTACAGACACAGCATGAAGATCAGAAAGCTGTAATTGCAATTCATCGCAAAGTGAAGCGATGGCGGGTTGCAGAAAACCGGCATGTTCCTGTTGGGACGGGTTGATCTTTTCGCCTATCGTTTCCCCATTGGCGCATATACTTACTGATGCCTCACTCAGGGCGGTATTGATCTGGAGGATGTAATTACGCATAGATGCAAAAATAGGTTGGTGTAAAGCAATTATCTTCGTGTTTCAAATTAATCTTATGGTAAAAAAAGTGATCAATACTGATAAGGCTCCTGCGCCGATAGGTCCGTATAACCAATCTGTAAAAGCCAATGGATTTTTGTTTATTTCTGGTCAGATTGCCATTGTGCCTGCAACGGGAGATCTGGAAATGAGTTCCATTGATGCTGAGACCCATCAGGTGATGAATAACCTGAAGGCGATCCTGCATGAGGCTGGTGCTGATTTTTCTTCAGTAGTAAAGACTACTATCTTTCTTTCCGATATGTCATTGTTTGCTGCCGTAAATGAAGTGTATGGTAGTTATTTCAGCGGCGATCATCCTGCCAGGGAAACGGTTGCTGTGAAAGGATTACCGAAAGGGGTGAACGTTGAGATCAGTATGATTGCAGTTTGCTGATCATTTTACTGATCATTGGTATGGAATAAAGACATATTTAAATGGTTTGTATTGTTCCGAAAAAAATCACAGCATGAAATATGGTATAGGGTTCCTGTTCATTTTTCTTTTACTGGGCTGCGGTGCCGATGAAAATTATAATTCATTGTTTACCGATCCTTTGCTGTATAACAAAACTGTCAAACAACTCAACAACGTTGTTCTGGAAAATAATTTTCCACCCATGATCGCAGCTCGTAATTACGCGTATGCCAACATTGCTGCTTATGAATGTCTTGCGGGTGGCGATAGTTCATTGCAAAGCCTTGCCGGTAGAATCAGGCACATGCCGGCAATGCCAAAATCTGATTTTGAAGCAGTGATAGACTTTGAACTTGCTGCTTTGCTGGCTTTCACCAAAGTGGGCAATGCTGTTACTTTTCCCGAAGGAAGTCTGATGGGCTATCATCAGAAACTGTTGAAAATGGCAGACAGCATCGGTGTTCCTTCCTCTGTTCGCAAAGCTTCCCTCAAATATGCCGATGCTGTTGCTGATGCCATTCTGCATTGGAGCAAAGGAGATCATTATGCAGCAACAAGAGGGGCCTCAAGATATTCGGTGAATGATTCGGCCGGCAGATGGGTGCCTACACCACCCATGTATGCTAACGGACTGGAACCGCATTGGCGGGAGATCAGACCCTTTGTGCTGGACTCTGCATCGCAGTGTATGCCAGGCAGACCACCGGTTTTTGATATGAAAACTGGCAGTGAGTATTACATAAGCATGATGGAAGTGAAGCAAACAGTAGAGACACTTACTGATGAGCAAAAACACATTGCCGATTTCTGGGACGACAATCCGTTCAAGTTGAATGTATCAGGACATGTGCAGTTCGCAACCAAAAAATTCTCACCGGCCGGACATTGGATGAACATAGTGGGTATTGCTGCCCAAAAAGCAAATGCTGATTTCAAAACAACTGTAGCTTCCTATACACATACTGCAATTGCCATTTTTGATGGCTTTGTCAGTTGCTGGGATGAAAAATACAGAAGTAATTATGTACGCCCTGAGACTGTTATCAATGAAAAAATTTCGGGTGAATGGCATCCCTATATTCAAACTCCTCCATTCCCATCATATACCAGCGGGCACTCCACCATCTCTGCAGCTGCGGCTGAGGTCATGACCCGCTTTTATGGTGAAAACCTGAGTTTTACGGACACTTCGCTGCTTGAATTCGGTATTGCCAACAGAGAGATAAAATCATTCCGTGATGCTGCACGGGAAGCCAGTATTTCAAGACTCTACGGAGGAATTCATTATCGCTTCGATCTTGATTCAGGAAATGCAGCAGGCAGAAAAGTGGGTGAGCTGGTAGTGCAGAGGTTGCTTTCTCTCCAATCCCCGTGAACAAATTGAAGTTTCCGCTAACAGCGGAGGCATTCTCACATGATTTCAAATATTGAACTATCTTCCTTGTTCATTGTTTTAACTTTGGACATGTCGAATATCTCAACAATTTACAAGGATCAAAAGGCTTTTTTTGAAGGTAGTACAACCCGATCCATCTCTTTCAGAAAAGATAAACTTCAGCAATTAAAAGCTGCTGTGATCTCCCATGAGGCGGAGATAACGAATGCTCTTCATAAAGATCTTCGGAAATCCGAGTTTGAGTCTTTTGGCGCCGAGACAGGGCAGGTTATCAAAGAAATAGACTTTACAGTCAAAAATTTGGAAAATTGGGCTAAGCCTAAGTCTGTTCCAACTCCCATGATGTTCCTTCCTTCCAGCAGTCGCATTTACCGCGATCCGCTGGGAATCGTTTTGATTATTGCCCCCTGGAACTATCCCTTTTTGTTGACACTGAGTCCACTGATCAGTGCGATCGCCGGCGGAAACACTGCTATCATCAAACCCAGCGAGGAATCACAGCATACCGCACTGGTCATCGAGAAAATCATTACCAGTATATTCCCGCCTTCCTACGTACATGTGGTACAAGGTATTGGCGGCGAGGTCATCCCTCAGATGATGGAATCTGTTCGTTTCGATCATGTATTTTTTACCGGCAGCACGTTTGTGGGACAAAAAATCATGGAGATGGCGGCAAAGAAACTTGTGCCGGTTACACTGGAACTCGGAGGAAAGAGTCCCTGTATTGTAGACACATCTGCCAATCTTGATTATACAGCAAAGAAAATAGTTTGGAGCAAACTGATGAATGCAGGGCAAACCTGTGTAGCGCCCGACTATGTGCTGGTTCATCATTCCATCAAGTCTTCTCTTTTACAAAAGATGATGGACAATATCAAAAAGATGTTTGGTGATGATCCGAGTCGCAGTGAAGACCTAGGCAGGATCATCAACCACAAGCGATTTGAGAAACTCAAGAGTTATCTCGCCCAGGGTAAGATTATTTCCGGTGGCAGACACGAAGAGAATGATCTGTACATCGAGCCTACCATTCTGGAGGATGTGAGCATGGACGATACTGTTATGCAGGAAGAAATTTTTGGACCCATTTTGCCCGTGATCACGTATTCCGAGAAGCAGGAAGTGGTGGATTGGGTAGAAAAAAATCCATATCCTCTTTCTCTTTACATATATGCTGATGACGCTGCTGTTCAGGAGTATTATATTTCGAGGATTCGCTTTGGTGGTTGCTGTATAAACAATGGCATCATTCATCTGGGTAATCCTCATCTGCCCTTTGGCGGCGTAGGTTATAGTGGTATCGGGCAATACCATGGGAAATTCGGGTTCGAAGCATTCACCCGGCCAAAGTCGGTATTGCATTCCCGTTCCTGGTTCGATGTTCCTGTATGGTATGCTCCATTCAAAGGGAAGGCGGCCTTGTTAAAAAAAATATTCAAATTCAGTTGATGACTACCCGCTTTAAATCAATTTCAAAAACCATTGCAATAGCCTTACTGAGCATGTTGCTTTTCTGGGCATGCAGCATTTCTAAAAATAATTCCGGCATGAGTGCAAGACAATCCATTTTGAGATCAGCCTATCCAATACTCACAAGCGTAACAAGATTCCTGGGAGCCAACAACAGAATTCTTCTTTCGCCTTCATCCGTATCTCCTGCCAGTTCCGTCTACGATATTCCATTTGAATCCATCGATGGTCAACCCCTTTTGTTATCGTCTTTTAAAGGCAAGAAGATCATTATCGTCAATACCGCTAGTGATTGTGGTTATACAGCACAGTATGAAGCTTTGCAAACATTGTATGCAAAACACAAGCAGGATCTGGTAATCGTGGGTTTTCCTGCCAATGATTTCAAGAAGCAGGAGAAAGGTAGTAATGAAGAAATCGCTGCATTCTGTAAAAAGAATTACGGTGTTGAATTTCCGATGGCAATGAAAACAACCGTTATCAGAAGCAATGATCAACATCCTATTTTCAAATGGCTGTCTGATCCGGCACGCAATGGTTGGAACAATACCATTCCCGCTTGGAATTTTTCAAAATATATTCTGGATGAAGAAGGTAAACTGATCGCATATTGTGATCCGGCTGTGGATCCGATGGGATCATCATTTCTTAAGATCATTGAAAAGACCAAACCCTGAACCATGAATACACAAGAAGAACAAATGCTGGTACTGGTGAATGAGCAAGATCAACCCATTGGCACCATGGAAAAGATGGAAGCCCATCGAAAGGCTTTGTTGCACAGGGCTTTTAGTGTTTTTCTTTTCAACAGCAAAGGAGAAATGTTGCTGCAACGAAGAGCACTGAAGAAATACCATAGTGGTGGGTTGTGGACCAATACCTGTTGCAGTCATCCTTACCCGGATGAGACACCACAGCAGGCTGCTACCAGAAGGATCAGGGAGGAGCTCGGTTTTGAAGCTTCAGTAAGTCCGGCATTCCATTTTATTTACAAGGCTGAACTCGATAATGATCTGACTGAATATGAATATGATCATGTTTTGCTCGGAGAATACGATGGACCTGTGTTTCCAAATGAAGATGAAGTAGGAGACTATTGTTACAAATCGATGGAAGAGTTAAAAGACAATCTTACAAGCCATCCTTCAAAATATACCGCATGGTTCAGGATTGCCTTCCCGATGCTGGAGGAATTCATGGCTAAAAACAAGTTGAACATCAATGCCAACTGATAAAGCAATTGTTATCGGTGCCGGTATTGGTGGGATAGCCACTGCAATCAGACTGGCATCAAAAGGCTATAGTGTTGAAGTACATGAGAAAAACGAAGTTCCGGGGGGTAAGCTATATTTGATTGAAAAGGAAGGTTATCGTTTTGATGCAGGACCTTCTCTTTTCACACAGCCGGTAAATATCGAAGAACTTTTTCATTTGGCCGGCGAGGATATCGATTCTTATTTCGAGTATGAAAAAGTTGATATTGCCTGTCGCTATTTTTTTGAGAATGGAAAGATCCTGAACGCTCACACACATGCTCCCTCATTTGCAAATGAAATGGAGTCAGTACTGGGCGAACCTGCAGGAAATGTCTTGCAATATCTCAAGGATGCAGAGCGTGTGTATGAAAATGTAGGTACGATTTTTTTGAATCATTCCCTGCACAAGATGTCAACCTGGCTGCATCCGCGGATTCTGACAGCGTTGAAGACCATTCGCTGGCAATATATGTTCCGCACCCTGGATCAATTCAATCGAGGCAGATTTTCAACACAGGAAGCAGTTCAGATCTTCAATCGTTTTGCCACATATAACGGAAGCAACCCTTATCGGGCTCCCGGTATGCTCAGCCTTATCCCTCATCTTGAGCAGAACCAAGGTACTTTTTATCCAAAGGGTGGTATGATCAGTATACCCAAGGCATTGGTAAAGCTGGCGGAAAAAAAGGGTGTGAAGTTTATTTTGAATACCCGAGTGGAGAAGATTGTTACTGTAGGAGGATTTGCTAAAGGCATCATATCAAATGGCATTTTTTGCAGGGCAGATGTTGTAGTAAGCAATGTTGATGCCTACTATACTTACAAGGATCTGCTGACCGATGACACGGCTGCATCTGCTATACTCAAAAATGAAAGAAGCAGCAGCGCATTGATCTTTTATTGGGGAATGAAAGAATCTTTTTCTGAGTTGCATTTACACAATATTTTTTTCAGTAAAAATTATAACGAAGAATTTGATCATCTTTTCAGCCGCAAAAAGTTTTATGATGATCCAACTGTATATGTCAACATCACTTCTAAAATGGAAGTCGGACAAGCACCGGCGGGTTGTGAGAACTGGTTTGTGATGGTGAATGCTCCGGCCATTGCTGACGCAGACTGGCAGAAGGAGATCAATACATTAAAAAGAAATGTGGTCGATAAGCTCTCTAGAATCCTGGGACGTGATATCGGAGCAGCTATTCAGGTTGAAGAGGTTATCTCGCCTGCAGGTATCCAATCCAGAACGGATTCCTATCTGGGTTCTCTATATGGCACCAGCTCTAATTCCAAATGGGCAGCTTTTCTCAGGCATCCCAATAGCAAGCCTTCAATAGAAGGATTGTATTTTACAGGTGGCAGTGTTCATCCGGGAGGCGGTATTCCGCTCTGTCTGAAAAGTGCAGCTATCGTAAGTAATATGGTTCCTTCACCTAAAACCAAAGTTGGTCCTGAGTGATTTTCATGTTCAAGAATATTGACCATATTAAAAATTTATTTTCATCAGCAGGTAGCCGATTCAATATTTCAATCTTCATCGCCCTGTTGGTTCACACGGCAGGCGTTATCGGTATTGTGTATTTCCAAAGGGATTTTTTTCTAGGGATGACATCAGTCAATTTATTACTGATGTTTACACTTCTGCTTTGGAACGAGGTAAAACTGCAAAACCGATTTTGGTATTTATTTATTTTGGCATTTGCCATTGGATTTTTCACTGAGGTAATTGGTGTGAACACAGGACTTCTTTTTGGAAGCTACGCATATGGTAATTATCTGGGTCCTAAAATTTCAGGTGTGCCATTGTTGATTGGCATCAATTGGTTTTGTATAGTTTATTGTTCTGTAGTTGCCATTCAATGTCTTCCTTCAATACAAAATTTGAGTCCTGTCTTTGCTGCCTTGGGTGCTGCTTTTATTGCAACGATTTTTGATTGGGTTATGGAGCCAGTTGCAATGGAGTTTAATTATTGGATATGGGAGAACAATCAAATCCCCTTTTTCAATTATGTTTGCTGGTTTTGTATTGCCTATCTGATCGCTCTCATTTTTATCTATGTTCAAAAACAGCACAAGAATAGATTTTCTATACCACTTCTGATGATACAATTCATCTTTTTCGTTGCCTTAAGGGTCTTGTTAGATTGATCATTTTCTGCATAAGGGTATTTTTTTGGGTAACTTGTTGTTGAAAGCTTTTTCATTTCATTTCGGTTTGATAATTTGACCCCGGTTTATGAATTCATCTCAACAAATTGCTTCTATACAGGACTGTGTATTAAATGCATTTTCGGCATTCCCGGGTGAGTTTGTCGCCGTTTGGGACGAAACCGGCAAGGTGCTGATTCATTGCAATGATGCATTTTCTCATTTTTTTGGGGTTGAGGATAAAGAAAAATTCAAATTGAATTTGACCTTATTTTCTTACAGAAAGAATGAATTGGGTACTGAACTGGAGGAACTGATTCAGAATACCATAAACAGCAACGGCCATTGGACGGAAGAGGTTATGTTCCGGAGAGAAAATGGTAGTCATTTTCTAGGCAGGCTTGATATCACAAAATTTGAGCACAATGAAATGGTCTTCATTATTCAAAGGATCATCAACATTGATACCCAAAGAATATTTTCTGAGAACCTTTTCAAGGAGATCAAAAAGTTCGAAGCGCTTTTTCAATATGCAACACTCCCTATCATACTGGTAGATAAACAAGGAAGTATCATACTCGCTAATCAACAGGCCATGGATCTGTTCGGATATGACTCAACGCTGATCAATACCATGAAGGTTGAACAACTTATTCCGGCGAGATTCAGAGACCGACATGTCGCTCACCGAAAAGGATACGACAGCCATCCTGAAAATCGTCCAATGGGGAAAGGATTGCAATTGCTGGCAGTAAAAAAGAGCGGTGAAGAATTTCCGGTAGAAATAAGTCTGGGACATTATACTATCGATAACGAGCCATATGTGATTGCCTTTGTCATCGACATCACCAAGCGTGTAGAGATTGAAAATACACTTCGCACGCAAAAAGAGGAGGTTGAGAAAGTCAACAAAGAGATCGAAGAATTGAATGCAGAGCTTGAGCACAAGGTGGAAATGAGAACGCATGAGCTTTCTGAAGCTTTGAGCAAAGAGCGCGAGTTGAGTGATCTGAAGTCAAGGTTTGTTTCAATGGCTTCGCATGAATTTCGCACTCCTCTCAGTACTATTCTTTCTTCTGTTTCACTGATAGGAAAATATACCGGAGCAGATGAGCAGGACAAGCGCGATAAGCATATTCTTCGCATTCGTTCAGCTGTCAGCAATCTAACCGACATTCTCAATGAGTTCCTCTCTCTTGGAAAGATTGAGGAAGGAAAAATACAGATCCATTTGTCGGAGTTTAACCTGAAGGAGCAAATGCAGCTTATCATCAGTGAGATTCATCCAATTCTCAAGAGTGATCAGAAGATCAACTATGAACACAATGGTCATGATCATGCTATCCTTGATGTTTCACTGGTACGAAACATCATGATCAACCTTATCTCCAATGCCATCAAGTTTTCTCCGGAGCAATCCACGATCTGGGTTCAAAGTGAGAACAACGGAAATAATATAAGGATATCCGTAAAGGATGAAGGATTGGGTATTCCGGAAGTGGATATGAAGCATTTGTTTGAAAGATTTTTTCGCGGGAAAAATGTGGTCAATATCCAGGGGACCGGTCTCGGACTGCATATTGTTTCAAGATACATTGATCTGATGGGTGGAAAGATCGACGTGCAAAGTCAACTTGAAAAAGGAACCGAATTCACCATAAATTTCAATATATGAAAACTGTTTTATTGATTGAAGACAATCCTGAGATCAGGGAAAATACAGCCGAAATCCTTGAATTGGCCAATTATCGTGTAGCCCTTGCAGAGAACGGGAAAGAGGGTATCGAAAAGGCATATGCAGAAAAGCCGGATGTGATCATTTGTGACATCATGATGCCTGTGCTGGATGGTTATGGTGTCTTGCATATGCTCAACAAAAGCGAAGATCTCAAGGATACGCCTTTTATTTTTCTGACTGCCAAAACGGAAAGAAACGATTTCAGGAAGGGTATGGAGATGGGTGCCGATGACTATATCACCAAACCCTTTACAGAGCTTGAGTTGCTCAATGCCATTGAGCAGCGATTCAAAAAAGTGGAGATGCTGAAAAAACGATATGAAGGCAGCCAGGATGGAATGCGTCAGTTGCTGGAAGATATCGGAAAGAAAGATGCCTGGGAAGAATTATCAACAGGAAGGAATGTAAACAATTATCGAAAGCGTCATGTGATATACAATGAAGGCAATCACCCCAACAGATTATTTTATGTGAAAAAAGGGAAGGTCAAGTTGTACAAAACCAATGATGACGGAAAGGATCTTACCATTGCCCTGTTTGGTGAAGGTGAATATTTTGGCTATATGTCGCTTCTGGAAAATACCACTTATCGTGAAACTGCTGAAGCACTGGAAGATTCTGAGATTGCCATGATTCCGAGAGAGGAATTTGATGCATTGATCCGCGAAAATCCTGTGGTCATGAAGAAGTTCATTCAGATACTTGCCGGTAATGTGGTGGAAAAGGAAAATCAGTTGCTTGGGCTCGCTTATAACTCACTGCGTAAAAGAGTAGCTGATGCGCTGATCTTGCTGAGGGATAAATTCAGCAGGGGTCAATCTCCTTTCTCCATCCATATTTCCCGTGAGGATCTTGCCAATATCGCTGGCACTGCAACAGAATCCCTGATCAGAACACTCAGCGATTTTAAGGCAGAACGCATGATTGATATCAGGGATGGCAATATTGTACTTCTGAATGAAAAGAAACTGGAAAACCTGTTCAATTGATCATTGAATGGAATTCAGATAGGTGTCATAGTCGGCTGATAATAAAAGATGTTCCTGTTGTATTTTCCCCACCTGTTCTTTGATATGGGCATGATTCTTTTTCAGTTCTCCAGACATCGGCTGGTGAGTAATCAAAATGGTATCTCGCAGTTTTGCAATTTGCTTCCTGAGTTCAAAGATGATGTGATCATACACATCATCCTTAACGATGAATTGATTCTGAAAATGTTCAGCAAGCGCCAGTGATTCTCTTTCATGTACATGATCCATCATTTCAGACAAATGATTTTTCATGCAGGTATTTTCCTGTTTGAGAAATTCAATAAGTCTGATCCAGGAACTGTTTTCAAAAAGACTTTGCTGAAGGTTGCTACTTAATCCTTTTTTCTCTATCATCATGAGCCTTGGTTTTAAAAAACCACCCCGGCTGCACTTGCAGGCCGGGATGGTGCGTGTCCAATCAGTGTACACTGATCTTTTGATGAACTGTTTTTCTGGCCTCTTCTTTTTTAGGGAGGTGAAGTTTCAGCTCACCGTTGACATAATTTGCATCGATCTTTTCAGCCAGAATGTCTTCGGGTAGGTTGAAAGAGCGGGAGAAGGAACGATAACTGTATTCCCTTCTGGTGTAATCTTCATCTTTTTCCTCCCTTTTCTCATCTTTCTCTGCACTGATTGTGATCAAAGAGCCGTTTACATCAATTTTAAAATCACTTTTTTCCAATCCTGGTGCCGCCATACAGATCTCGTATTCCTTTTCCGTTTCCTTCACATTCACAGCAGGTGTATGTGTAGAAAAAGGCCATTTTTCATCAAGCCATTCGTTCCATGGTTTCATGATGTCTTCAAATACAGATGGTCTGAGCAATGACGAGCGCAAAAGAGATCTACCGTTTCCTGACATAATCTTGAATTTTTGTGTGATGAATAATTTTTCTGCTACAAATCTATTTTTCAAATCATTTCATTTCAAGAATGTCCATCACCGTAAAAAATGATTGCTGTCACTTTTACCAGATCAGATGGCCGTTGCAAGGTAGTTCAGGTAATTGCATTTGAGGTCGAGGAATCTTCTTTCAACATTGCGTATTCTTTCACGAAGTGCATTCTGACTCAGCAGGGTGTGGACAGGGTAGGCATTGCCCCGGCTTTCACTCACCAGAAAAAATTGTTGTTCTGCCAGTTGCTTCTTGATATCAGCCATGGAAGACTCTTGTTCCTGCATCTGGTTTTTCAGGTGCTTCACTCCTGAAACGATCTCTTCGTCGAGATTGGGCTTGCTATCGAATAAAGCTGACAGCATTCTTTCCAGATCCGGGATCTCTTTGCTCTGGCGTGTGATCATATCATCCCAAGCATCATTCTCTTTCATGAAGAGTTCCAGAATTTTTCCATCCATATGGCGTAATATTTATAAGGTTCACAACAAAGATGCAATCGGAACTTACCCACAGCAATGATGGATAAAAGCAGAAAATATGATTTTCGTCATGTTTTTGGGGGAAGCAAATCATAAGTCTTTTGAAAGACGATATGATGCCGAAAACGTTAGGTAGCCGGTTCGATCGGCAAGTCCGCTGGCTGCATAAAAGACCTGATTGGATGCCCTGAGTTTTCTCCACTCAACCCTTAAAAGGAGATGAGCGTTGGGTTGATAATCAAGATTCAATGAATATCCAGATCCTACGAATCTGTTTCCATTTTCGGGCTTAACGATAACTGAAGCCTTGTCGTTATAATGTTCAATCCTGGCTGCTGCTTTTAATTGTTCATTGAATGCATAGGTGGCAATAAGCACCGGTGACCACCAATGGTAATACCTGTTGTTGTTTTTGGATTTCTGTTCAGCACCGATATCAAATCCCATCGTGTATCTCCATGCTCCTTTTTTGCCCTGCCAGTAAAAATTGTTGAAGTATCTCATTCTCCTTTGCTCATCCGGGAATTCGGAGCCAGCAAAGAAACTCCAGTTGAGTGTATGGTCAGGATTGAATTTTCTGCTCCATTGAAGTCCGAGAGCAGGCAGTGAATTGCCGTTCAGCGGCATGATCCGCTGCCATCCCGTAAGTATGAAGAAATTAAATTGCTGGTCTTTTGGAAGCGGGTGATTCAAACGGATTCCGCTCAAATAGTAGGGAGAGTTTTCAGCCAGTAATGATCGGGTAAGCGTGCTGTTGTCGAATGCATTCACACTCTCAAATCCGATAAAGGAAGGGAATATGCCTGCATCGATCCAGATGTCTTTTGATTTGCTGATCAGGGTTCCCCAATATGCATTTAGTATGTGACGCAGTCCTTTTGATTCAGCAGAATAGTTGTCCCTGACATATGTGCCGGTATGAACAGCAGTTTTCATTCGGATCCTACTGCTCCGGTATTCCATATCAATGTATGCATGGTTCAGCTTCGGTGAACCATACCGGTTATGATTGTATTGGAAAGCAGAAATATTTCCCTTTTTAATTCCTGCTGTGGATAGAACCATGAAACTTTCTGCATATGCAGATAGTGTCCAATGCTTTTTTGAGCTGTCTGAACTTTGTTGAGCAACTGCCTGTGATGCCAGCAGGCAGAGGATTGTCAGGCGGACAAGGCTTACCATTTCTCTCCCAGGTACCATCTTGGTTTCTTTGGCATGGGTGTGAGTCCGAATTTCTGGATGCATTTTTTGATGAGGTCAATCCCTTCATCGATGGAGTCTGTTACCAGGAACAGTTCCAGGTCCTCATCGGAAATGGTTTTCAACTGGCGCATCTTTTCGATATAATCAAGCAGTTCCCTATGGTATTCACTGTTAAAGATGATCACCGGGAAATCCTTGATCTTGCGGGTCTGTATCAGGGTCATGGCTTCAAATAGCTCGTCCAGTGTTCCGAATCCGCCGGGCATGATCACAAAGGCATAGGAGTATTTGATGAGCAGTGTCTTGCGGACAAAGAAATAACGGATGTTCACCCATTTGTCGAGATAGGGATTGGGATTTTGTTCGAAGGGCAATACGATGTTGCAACCAACTGATTTGCCACCGACATCCTTGGCACCGCGATTGGCCGCTTCCATGATACCCGGACCGCCACCGGTGAGGATGGCGAAGCCCAGCTGGGCTGCTTTTGCCGCGAATTGTTGGGCTTGTTTATAGTAAGGATGGTCTTCGGTAAATCGGGCAGAACCAAAGATGGTAACACAGGGCCCGGAAAAATGGAGTGCCCGAAAGCCTCTGATGAATTCAAGACATACGTTGAAGACAAATTTGAGATCGGCCCAGCGGGAGCGGGGCCCTTCGAGGAATCGTATTTCGCGTTGTGACATGATTTTTTTTGAGCACTAAATTTACCCTTTTTATCTGTATTTCTTTTACTGGCTCTCTGCTTGCATGATGATGTAAGATCATGTTCACTTACCCCGGACTTAAGTCCGGGGCAATGTAAAAAGACATAATGTTTAGCTTCCATTTATCTAGTATCTAGTATCTAAAGTCTAAAGTCTAATGTCTAAAGTCTAACATCTAACTCAAAAAAAATGCCCCGCTCGAGGCGGGGCAATATTTTCAGGCAATTTGATCTGTTTTATGGTTTCATGGATTCGGATTGCCTGGTGGTTCTTTTCTGCTGATGAACAGCGTTTAGGATTGGATTGGGTTTGGTTTTTTGGATTTGGACTTTCGGTTTTTTTATGGATTTGGATTCTTTGGTTTTTCGAAGGATGTGGATTGACGGGCTTGTTATTTTAGGATTGGATTTTTTGGTTTTTTATCGGTTTGGATTTTGTCTCAGGGCTTTCGTCCGTTTGACAATACAAGATTACAGCCCCTTTTTTATTGCGAAAAGTTTTTTTCCCTAATGTTTTCATAATTACGTATTTACGCTTATACCCCTTCGGTTGCCCTACGTAGTGGAGCATACAAAATTTTAAATACTAATATATTTAGTATAATATTGCTAAATAAATTAGTTATATATGGATGGCGAAATCTTCTACGGAGCGGCGTATGCGGGCTCCAAAACCTACACCCAGCAGGAGGTGAAAACCGCCAATGCCACAGGCTTTGGTGCTGCATCAGATGATCATGCCGAAAGGGGTATCGATCTCAATGAACAACTGATACGCAACAAACCGGCTACCTTCTTCATGAAGGTACGTGGCGAAGCCATGATCGGAGCCGGCATTTTCGACGGTGATACGGTCATCGTTGATCGCAGCATCAAACCGGTCAGCGGTCGCATCGTCATTGCGGTACTCAATGGTGATATGCTGATACGACGACTGGAGAATCGGTTCAATAAGTTGCGATTGATCCCGGAGACCGATAGGCTTGCGCCTATTGATGTAGATCCCTTTGCCGAGTTTTCGATATGGGGGGTGGTGACCTATGTGATTCATGCTTTGTAAAGGTTGAGGGAGGTTGAGAGAAGTTTAGAGAAGTTGAGTGAAGTTTAACCTCAACCTCTAACAACTACTCTAAACTTCTCTCAACCTCCCTCAACCTCCCTCAACCTCCCTCAACCTCCCTCAACCTCCCTCAACCTCCCTCAACCTCCCTCAACCTCCCTCAACCTCCCTCAACCTCCCCATGTTCGCCATCATCGACTGCAACAGCTTCTATTGTTCCTGTGAACGCCTGTTCAAACCGCATTTGAACGGTCGCCCTGTTGTTGTGCTCAGCAACAACGATGGCTGTATCATATCGCGTACCGATGAGGCGAAGAGACTGGGTATCGATATGGGTACACCGCTTTTTGAAAGCCGGCAAATGCTGAAACAGTTTGATGTAGCAGTGTTCTCTTCCAACTATCATCTTTACGGCGACATGAGTATGCGGGTGATGGATACGCTTCGGGTTTTGACCGATCATGCCATTCATCGCTGTGTAGAAGTCTATTCGGTGGATGAGGCCTTTGTGGACCTTTCTCATCTTCCTACCGATGCCTTGCAGCCTTTTGCCGAACGCCTCCGCGATACGGTGATACAATGGACAGGCATCCCCGTGTCCATTGGCATTGCGCCGACAAAAGTATTGAGTAAGGTGGCCAATCGTCTTGCAAAAAAAAACAAACAGCAAACAGGATGCATCATGGTGTTGGACAATGAAGCCGCCTTGCAGCATGCCCTTGAAAGTACCGATGTGTCTGATCTCTGGGGCATCGGCCGAAAGTATGCACGCAAACTGAAAGAACTCTTTGGTATCAATACGGCCTGGCAGCTGAAGCACATGCCACAAGAGTGGGCCCGAAAAAACCTCGGTGGTATTGTAGGAGTACGGATGATAAAGGAATTGAACGGAGAGCCCTGTATACAACTGAAAGATCCGCTGGAAAAAAAGAAAGTCATCGCCACCACCCGCATGTTTGGCAAGCCCGTTTTTGATCTGCAACCCCTGAAGGAGGCCATCGCCACCTTCACCTCCCGTGCTGCTGAAAAATTGCGACGGCAATATTCAGCAGCTTCTTCCATTGATGTATTTGTGGTGACCAATGGGGCGGTGGGACAAAACTATGTTTATGATCCGCAAAGCCATCACCGTTATTTTACCCTGCTGCGACCTACCTCTGATACGGCTGAATTGATCCATGCAGCAATCCCGCTGGTTACATCACTCTACCGACCCGGTACACGCTATGTGAAGGCGGGGGTGATGCTCGGCGGTATTGTTCCGGATGACGCTCTGCAGGGAGATCTGTTTGCGCCGGTCGACAAACAACGGAACCGCGCACTCATGCAGGCCCTGGATAATATCAATTTCAGCATGCGGGATGACATGGTGAAGTTTGTGGCATCGGGACTCACCCGCAATTGGAAAATGAGACAGGAGATGCGGAGCGGAAGGTTCACCACGCGATGGGAGGAATTGTATGAGCTCAGAGAGAAAGGTCCTTGAATCAAGACTTGTTTTTACCACCAAACAGGGATCTCCACCAGCTGCCTGAAGAAGTTTTTTCATTGGCTTCTTCTTTTTTGATTTTGGCAATGCGGTAGCGCGTTTGAAAAGCCTGAGAGTCTTCGGGTCCCAATTCGATCAATCCTATTTTGTTGTTGAAGGCATCCGGAGCAGAACTGAGGTTCTCGATGGCGATGCTCTTGCGGTGAGGGGGTGTATAGACCTGCAGGTAAGGATAAGCTCTGTCGGGGTAGATGTACAATTCCAGTCCCACTGAAGGATCGGACAGCGTACAGTGCGGCATAGGTTCATCCATCTCGAGAACAAAGCAATTATCTAGGAATACATCTTTCAGCGGTGCACCTTTGAACCATTTCTTATTGCGGATTACTTTACCAGTAGGAAGCAAAGTTTCGTTGAACTCCAGCATTTTTTTGGCATTGATCTGCAGGTTGGCTGTGTCGATGGTTTCACCGATATGAAAATAGGGGTGCCATCCGTCCGACATCGGGATCGTTTGTCCACTTCGGTTGTGAACGGTGGTGATGATGGTGAGCCGTGATCCGCCTTCCAACCGGTAACGCACGTTCATATCGAAGGCAAAAGGATAACCCGGATGTGTTCCTTTGTAGCGGTAAAGGAATTTGCATTCGCACATGAAGGCGGAAGCTTCTGCGATCATCACTTCATGGGGAACATCGTAGAGGAGTCCGTGTATGGCATGACCATTCAGGAGAAATCGATCTGCGGTATAAGTTTTGTCCTGCCATTGATAGGTTGAGTTGTTCAAGCGGCATACGAAGGGAGAAAGTTTGGCTCCCTTGAAACCATTGGTAACATTGGCTTTCCAGTCGTCTGCATCTTTGAATCCATCAATGAGGTTGATGGTCTTTCCTTCGTGGGGCACTTCCAACTTGTTGAGGATGGCTCCTGCAGAAGGAATGATGGTGGCTTTGCAACCGGTGGCTTCGTCGCGGAGGACGATCTCTTCCCATCCGTTCTGCTGAAGACGGTCGCAGTAGAAAGTAAGTACCGATTGTTTTTCCTGTTCTTCCATTACCAACCGAGTATGTAAGCAAAGATCAGCGGTGCCACGATGGTAGCATCGCTTTCAACGATATATTTGGGTGTGTTGATATCCAATTTACCCCAGGTGATCTTTTCGTTGGGGACTGCACCGGAGTAAGATCCGTAGGATGTGGTGGAGTCACTGATCTGACAGAAATAACTCCAGAAAGGCACATCGTGCCATTCGAGATCCTGATACATCATGGGAACGACGCAGATCGGGAAATCACCGGCGATACCGCCGCCAATCTGGAAGAATCCCACGCCTTTGCCGCCGCTGTTCTGGCGATACCAGTCGGAGAGCCAAACCATGTATTCAATACCGCTTTTCATGGTGGTGGCTTTCATTTCACCTTTGATGATGTAGGAAGCGAAGATATTGCCCATGGTGCTGTCTTCCCATCCGCCTACCACGATAGGCAGGTTGCGTTCCATGGCAGCGATCATCCAGCTGTCTTTGGTATCGATCTCATAATCGGCCTTCATCACTTCGCTTTTCAGCAATTGGTACATGAATTCGTGGGGGAAGTAGCGTTCACCTTTTGCATCAGCATCTTTCCAGAGTTTGACGATATGATGCTGTATGCGCCTGAAGGCTTCTTCTTCGGGAATGCAGGTATCCGTAACTCGGTTCAGTCCCTGCTCCAGCAGTTCCCATTCTTGTTGCGGAGTAAGATCGCGGTAATTGGGTACGCGCTTGTAGTGGCTATGGGCCACCAGGTTCATGATGTCCTCTTCCAGGTTGGCACCAGTACAGGAGATAATGTCCACTTTGCCCTGACGGATCATTTCCGCGAGGGAGACGCCCAGTTCTGCCGTGCTCATGGCACCGGCGAGGGTCACCATCATTTTACCGCCGTCCAGCAGGTGTTGTTCGTATCCTTTAGCCGCATCCACAAGGGCAGCGGCATTGAAGTGGCGATAGTGGTGTTGTATGAATTGCGATACAGGACCTTTTGACATATGCTGTGTTTAGGCCGCAAAAATATGGCAATTCCCCTAAGTACTAACGTCTAATGTCTAACGTCTAATGTCTAATGTCTAACCTCTACCTATGCGCTACAAACACCGGCATCTTATGATCCTCTATCACATTCGTGATGAAACTCTTGTGGAATAGGGTGGAGAGCTCACTTCTGCCATATGCACCTGAAACAATGATGTGATCTGTTTGGTCTGCTACCCAGGTGTCAAAAGTTTTTTCGGTAGCAGAAGTAACGGCTTCAATGGTAAGGTTGGAGAAATGTTTGGCCGCCAGTTCCTGGATCAGTTCCTGGTGGGGGATGGATTCACCGTCCTCTTCCAGGGTGATCAGGCGTGTTTCCCATTGATAGAACTGAGGGAAGAGATAGGTGAATTGTTTGATGGCAAATACCGAGTCAGGATTTCCATCATAGGTGAGCATCACTTTTTCGGGCAGCTCAAATTCCTCTGGGACCAACATTACCGGACATTCGGTTTGTCTTAAAACCCGTTTGAGATAATCATTGGGTTGTTCATCCCCGATGTTATTATAAAATAGCTCAACACTCAATATCATGAGGTCGGCAAATCGGGTCTCTCTCTGTAATTCTTCCAAGGCAAACAGATCTGTATCCTTGTGGGTGCGGAATTCCATGCCTGCATGCTGGCAGCGCGACTCAAATGTGGCGATGTTCTTCAGAATGGTGGATTCATCGGCTTGGGGTGTGGAGATGGTTATGGATGACCCTGAGTTGACGCCGCTGTATCCGATGATATCGCGGTAGTCGACCGATTGCAGAAAAACGCCTGTTGCCAGAATGGGTTCATGTTCATTGAGGAAGCTGGCCATTTTGAATGAACCTTCAGAAAAATGATTACCATCGAATACCAGCAGGATTTTTTTCATGTTTCAGATTTGTTGCAAGTAAATTTTTTGCTGATGCAAAAACACTGATGAGCGTCATCCATATCCCCCTTTTTGATCAATAATCCGGATGTTACATTGAACTTCGGCGATTGAATATGTGTTAATATGCATATCGCACTTATCTTTATGCTCATGTCTGTATTATTATATGTATTGGTTGTTCTGGGAGTTTTTTTGCTGATGGAAGGTATCACCTGGTGTACCCATCGTTGGGTGATGCACGGTTTCTTGTGGTATCTGCACAAGGATCATCACCAGGTGGAACCCGGTTTTTTTGAGAAAAATGATGCGTTCTTTGTCATTTTCGCTATACCCAGTATGCTCTGCATTATGTATGGGATGCAGATTCCCGGCATGTGGTGGTTACATGCCATTGGTTTCGGAATCATGGCTTATGGGTTTGCTTATTTTCTGGTGCATGATGTGATCATCCATCAGCGTTTCAAATGGTTCAGCAGGAGCAACAATACATACATCAGGGCTATCCGTTGGGCACACAAGATGCATCATAAACACCTGGGTAAGCATGAAGGGGAAAGTTTCGGGATGCTCTATGTTCATAAGAAATACTGGGAGAAAGTGCGGCGCGACAGAGAATTGATGAAAGGGAAGAAGGTAGAATATGCCCCTGAATAAGGAGTATGATTATATTATCGCCGGCGGCGGGTGTGCAGGCTTGAGTCTGGTCATGCGGATGTTGAAAGACCCCAACATTTCCAGCAAAAGGATTCTGATCATCGACCGGGATGATAAAAAGAAAAACGACCGTACCTGGTGTTATTGGGAGAAAGGTTCCGGTTTTTTTGATGATATCATTTATCGGAAGTGGGATAAGGCATGGTTTCATGGTGAAGGCTATTCCTCTCTGAAGGAACTTGGTCCATACGCATATAAAATGATCCGCGGGATCGATTTCTACCGGTATTGTCATGCTGGTATTGCCGCATCACCCAATATTGAACTCTTTCATGGTGAGATTACCCGGATTGACAACACTTCGGAAGGTGTTGAAGTTGAAGCGGGTGAAGATATATTCCGGGCGAACTATTTGTTCAACAGCATTTTGCTCAACAAACCACCTTTGAAGAAAGACCAATATTATCTGCTGCAGCATTTCAAGGGATGGATCATCGAAACAAAGATTCCTGTTTTCAAAACTGAGGAAGCAACTTTGATGGACTTTCGCGTATCGCAGGAGGAAGGGACCACTTTTGTCTATGTGATGCCGTTGTCGCCAACCCGGGCCCTGGTGGAATATACGCTTTTTACAGAGCAGATGCTCACCCAGGATCAGTACGACTGTGGATTGAAACATTACATTGGATCGTTTTTGCAGACAAATGAATACGAGGTCATTGAAGAAGAGGTTGGTGTTATTCCCATGACGGATATTGTATTTCCGGAGGTGGAGGGGAACATTATTCACCTGGGAACGGCTGGCGGACAAACAAAACCATCCAGCGGATATACTTTTCGATTTATTCAAAAAAAAGTGGACCTGATCATAAGCCGACTTGCAGCTGGTTTGCACCCTCATCAGCCAGAAGCCATGATCAACAAAAGGTTCAAATGGTTTGATCAGGTTTTGCTTCATATGCTGGCACGGAAAAAGATGTCGGGCAAGCGCATTTTCAGTCTCTTGTTTAGTCGAAACAAGATCTCCACTATTTTTGCTTTTCTTGATAATGAGTCTTCTATTAATCAGGAATTGAGATTGCTCAATACACTTCCACAGCTTCCTTTTATGAGGGCGGGGTGGTTTGAGTTATTCAAAAAGTGAAAATGTTTATATTCTATTTATTACTTTTTGGTATTTCTGTCTTCGGATTCATTTTTTCCATTGCCCTTTTGATTCGGAAAAAGCCCGTAGCATATTATTTTTTTACTGGGGTATATCTCATTTTCAATTTCAGTTTATTTGTTAATGTCACCATTCCGTTGGGTTTGATTGATCATATGCCTCATTTGTACAGGGTGCTTTCACCACTTCAATTTTTGTTTGGCCCCTTCAGCTATTTTTTTTTCAGGGCTACGCTTCGGCCCTATCAAAAATTCAGCAAATGGGATCTGTTGCATTTCATACCCTTTTTCCTTTCCATAATAGGTCTTATTCCTATTTTCATTTTATCTGGTGATGAAAAGCTGCGGCTGATCGGTTTGGTCAAGGATTATAAAAAGGCCTGGTATCTTAAAGATACATTTGGTTTGGAGTATATTGTCGCGTTTAGACTCAAGTTCCTTGTTTTCTTTGTTTACCTTTTCTTTCAGTGGAAAATGTTGCTGGGTTATATCCGGCATGCTTCCCTGGATTTACGACAAAAGAACCAGAGCCTTCAAATTTGGTTATTTTTTGACATCATACTCAAATCACTTATATGTTTGATCATATTTGTTTCATCCTGGGTGGAGCAGTATGCAGGGCTGGCCACTACTCTGCAAATGGTGCTGGGGAGTATTGAGGTTATCATGAGTGCTTTTTTCCTCATTGCTTCCCCTGACCTTCTAAAAGGAGTTGAATTCCAAGACGTTATAGCAAATTCAATCATGAACAAAGCGGTCGTTCAGGGACGGAGGGATCATGGTAACGATGAGCCTAAAGAGTCCTACCGTACAGCAGAATATGAAGATGTTATGTTCAGGATAGAACAGTTTCTTCAACTCGAACAGCCCTTTCTTGATCCTGATTTCAGTGTCGGAGATCTCTCTACAGCTTTGAAACTGAATTCAAGAACGGTCTCAGCTGCCATAAAATCAACTATAGGGATAGGCTTTCCGGAGTATATAAATAAGAAGAGGCTTATTTATCTGGAAAGGCAATTACAAACCAATCCTGATATGTTGACCTTTTCGGTTGACGCAATAGCAAAGTCGGTAGGCTTCAACTCGCGATCAGGATTCTACAAGGCATTTAAAAAGGCTGGGGTTAATGAATCGCCCGGCAAAATGATATCAATGATCAGGGAACGATCCAATAATCAAAATTAAAATTTGTTTACTTTTTTAATGTCGAAATTCAACAATGACTTCTGATAGTTTATGTTGATGCCAGGCTTGTACATTTTTATTTACTCAATAAAAAAGTGGACACATGAATGCGGAAAAGAAAACAATTGTTTCAATTATTTTCTTGTAACTGTATCATATTTGGATTTTCTTTGCGTTTAATTCATTTGGTACATGATGATGTATCCTGTTTTAGGTATTAAAATCTTCAATTGCAGCAACTTTTCCTTAATCTAAAAAGTTCAGTATGAATTTGTCGACAAGACGTCTTTTGCTACTTATATTAGTAGTATTCACTTTCTCATTTATTTCAGTTACCCGGTCGCAGGCGGCTGAGGTGTTTTTCAGTCAGGTTTACAAAGGTACAGTCGGTCCTTATGGATCCGAAACCAGTTCCATAAGCTACAATGCTGCCTCACTTGTTGCCGGAACCAATTTCAGTTTTGTTTCGTATAACTCTGCAGCCACTACATTTGTGGGTCAAAATGTTGTGGGGTATCTCAGATATGTCAATCCTACCGGTCAAACTGTATCCACGCTGGTGTATGCGACCAGGCCCATCAAAGATGGTTCAACCCCACAGGGCTTATATTTTGTGGCAGTCAAGGTTGATGCCAATGGGAATGCCCTGGATGCCGGGAACAATATTATTGCTGATCCCATCGCTTCAGAAAACCAGCTCGTTTTTACAGGAGATGCCTACGCATTTGTTGTAGCTGGCCAGGAGTCTGTTTTTTCTGCAGTTACCGAAATCAATTCATCATCTGATCCTGTTGATAACTTTTTGAATGGTTTGCTGGCTACGCAGCCCAAAATCATTGCAACAGGCACTTTCACATCATTCTCTACTTGTTCCGGCTCAGCTTCTGTGGCACAGTCCGTAACGGTATCAGGGCAGAATCTGGGTACCAGTCCCATTGTGGTTGCAGCCCCATCCGGATATGAGGTTTCACTGTCTGTCGCCTCTGGGTATGCAGCCAGTTTGAGTTTGAGTCCCGCTGGCGGTACTGTCTCCACCACAACAGTATATCTGAGATTAAAGTCCAACGCCATCAATGGAGCCTCGGGAACACTGACTTTTTCTGCAACTGGAGTAGCAGACAGGATCATTGTAACAGGCGCAGGAACGGTTAATCCTCTCCCATCCATTACAGTGAATCCTTCTTCACCCACTATTTTCCCCGGGGGTAATGTCAGCCTTACAGCCTCAGGTGCCAGTACATACGCATGGTCACCATCAACTGGACTTTCCGCAACCACAGGTGCAACCGTAACGGCTAGCCCTTCCTCTGCTGCTAGTTATACGGTAACCGGTACTGATGCAAACGGTTGTATTGCATCTGCCAATGTAACCGTATCCGTAGGATCTGGATTGAATCCCGGTTCGGTCAGCGGAACCCAGGCTATCTGTGAAGCGGCCACGCCTTCGGCTTTTACTTCAAATGGTGCCTCAACAGGAGGAAGCGGAACCTATACCTATCAATGGCAATCCAGCACGGATAATATTACTTTTACTGATATTGCTTCAGCCAATGCACTTACGTATGCTCCTGGAGCACTGTCCGTTACAACTTACTACCGCAGAAAATCAGACGATGGGGTAAATGTTGCCTTCTCTAATGTACTCACTGTAACGGTTAATGGAAAGCCTGCAAGACCCGGTGTTGTAGCAGGTGGGCCCACCAGCTTTTGTAATGGGGGAAATGTGATCTTAACTTCATCTTCTGCTACGGGAAACCAATGGTTTAAAGATGGTGCAGCTATTTCAGGCGCAACCGGGCAAACCTATACTGCTGCTGAAAGCGGTTCTTTCGGTGTGGTAGCAACCAGCGTTGCCGGTTGCAGCAGCGATTTGAGTCTCGTAACAGTTGTTACCGTAAGTACAATCCCTTCCGCACCTTCCATTTCAAGTGGTACAGGCGCAACCACTTTCTGTGCGGGTGGCAGTCTGGTGCTTACTTCATCTGCCTCATCCGGTAATCAATGGTATAAAGACGGTTCTGTTATTTCCGGACAAACCGGTCAAACCCTCACAGTTACCGCCAGCGGAAACTATACAGTGATCACCACAAGCGGATCTGGATGTGCCAGTGAAGCCAGCCCCGCAACTTCAGTTACGGTTAACCCTGTTCCGGCAGCACCCGTTGTTTCTGCAGGTGGAGCTACCACTTTCTGCACCGGTGGCAGTGTAGTACTTACCTCATCTGCCACAACCGGTAACCAATGGTATAAGGATGGAGCCATAATTACCGGTCAGACATCCCAGACATATACAGCCAATGCTTCAGGAAGCTACACAGTTGTTGCCACCAGTGCTGCAGGTTGCGCATCCGGAGCCAGTGCGGCAACTGTGGTTACAGCCAATCCCATACCGGCAGCACCTGCTGCAATTACCGGTAGAACACTGGTCATCAGAGGCAGCAGTCAAACATACAGTGTAACGGCCGTGGCAGGAGCTACCAGCTACACATGGACTCTTCCCACCGGATGGACAGGAACTTCAACAACCAATTCGATCAATGTTACGGCAGGAACTGCCAATGGCAATATTACTGTTACAGCTTCTGCAAATGGATGTACAAGTCCTTCTGCCTCACTGGCAGTAACCACCGACACCGATAATGATGGTGATGGTGTTCCGGACAGTATCGATCTTGATGATGATAACGATGGTATATTAGACACAGTAGAAGGAGCAGCCTGTTCACCCGTTGATCAAAATTGTGATACCGATGGCGATGGAACTCCCAATCGTTTTGATCTGGATAGTGATGGCGATGGTATTCCGGATGTAGTCGAGTCAAACGGAACCGATGCCAATACCGATGGAAGAGCTGATGGTGCAGTTAGTGCCACCGGAATTCCTGCATCGGCGGGTACCGGTAATTTGCCTCCGGATACCGATACTGATAGCAGAAGGGATCCTTATGATCTGGATAGTGACGCTGACGGCATATCGGATAGTATAGAAAAAGGTCCCGATGGAAATAAACCCATCGATACCGATAGGGATAACCTGCAAGATTTCCGTGATCTGGACTCTGATAATGATGGCATTCCTGATACTGATGAAGCAGGTGCTGATCCGACCAGACCGGTTGACAGCGATGGTGATGGTATCCCGGATTATCGTGAAATTGACAGCAATAATGATGCTGTTCCGGACAATGAAACTTTGCTCATCTTCAAAACTGCCGGTAAGCCGGTGTTGGCAACTGATGGTAGTTTCACTTATACATACACTATTACCATCCGGAATGCACGAAGAGAAGCGCTGAATAGTGTTCAGGTGAAAGAAGATCTTACCAAAACATTTATTTCACCCATGAACTTCAGTGTTGTTGGTGTAAAGCTGAGTGCCGGTTTAAGTGCTGCTACGGGTTTCGATGGACGCTCACAGACCAATTTACTTGGAACAGGCGTAAGCCTTCCAGGCTTTGCAAAAGAAACCATTGAGCTCACCGTAAAAGTATTGCCTAACGGATTCTCGGGCAATGTGAACAATACAGCTGAAGGATCTGCTGTGGCAAAATGGTTCAATGTTACAAGACAGTCCATTGATACCACTGCTTCATCAGGACGTAAACATGGAGCCGGGCTGGCTACTGTTACAGCTATTCCAAATGTTGATATCAAAATTGCCGATGTCATCACGCCGAATAATGACGGATACAATGACAAATGGATCATCCTGAGACCATCCAATGTAAAGGTTGGTGTGACCATCTTCAACAGATGGGGACAGGTAGTTTATAAAAATGCCGACTACAGAAATGACTGGAACGGAACCAGCAACAGCGGATTTTTAGGTAACCAGCTTCCATCAGGAACATATCTGTTCATTGTTGAACTTTCCGGCGGAGTATTCACAAGCAAAGATGTGAGGAAGGGTAGTCTTACGTTGAAAAGAGATAATTAAAACATTCACAAGACTACTTTACAAAACATCTCAAAAGAAGCATTATGAAAAAGAAAAATATATACAGCCTCCTTTTTTTACTGACCATTACCGGGACTGCTTTCTCTCAGCAGATTCCCATGTACTCACAGTATATGTTCAACATGATGAACATCAATCCGGCCTACACAGGAAGCCGTGAAGTACCTACTCTTACTTTCCTGGGAAGAAGACAATGGACCGATATCCCTGGTGCTCCGACTACAGGGTCCGTTACATATGATAACAGAGTAACCGACAGGAACCATAGCTGGGGTGCACAGATGTATTATGATAAAATTGGTATTGAAAAGACAACAGGATTCCAGGGTTTCTATTCCTACAGTGCTCCTTTTGAAAGAGCAACACTTTCGCTTGGCTTGAGTTTCGGACTCCTCAACTACTCCATTAATTATAACAGGACCAATCCATATGATGCCGGTGATCCATCCTTGCAGCAGGCCATCAACAAATATCTGCCAACTGCAGGTGTAGGTGCTTTGCTCTCCGGAGAGCGCTGGTATGTGGGTTTGTCGGCTCCCGCATTGATGAGGACCAAGCTTACCGATAAGAATCAGGCCGTAGTTCAGTCGGCCGGTGCTGAAAGTCATTACTTCCTTACCGCAGGTTATGTAATCCCCGTCAACGAATCCGTTGTTCTGAGGCCTTCAACCCTTTTGAAAGCTTCCAACGGTGTTCCATTACAAGCTGACTTCAATATGAATCTTTGGATTAATGATGTCATCGGTTTTGGTGCCAGTTACCGCACACAGGATGCCGTTGTTGGACTCCTTGAACTCAAGCTGAATCCCAACCTTCGACTGGGTTATTCCTATGATTTCGGTATTGCAGACCTTCGTTATTATAAAGGCAATACGCACGAATTCATGATCCGTTATGAACTCGGAGGACAGCAAGGTAAAAAGATCGTTTCACCCAGATATTTCTAAGTCATGATAACCATAAAAAATTCCATAATTGTTTTTTGTCTTCTTTTTGTTTCACCTTTTTTGCATGCACAAAGTCTGAGCAGTCCTCTGGTTACAAAGGGCGATAAGGCATACGCCCGTCTGCAATATTCTGCAGCTTTGGATGCGTATAAACTGGCCTACCAAAGCAAGAAGGGAGCTCTTACGGATGATCAGAAAGAAACAATCACCCAAAAGATCGCTGATTGTTTTTGGCTGATGAGAAATTACGACAGTGCTGCTGTATGGTATGGCAAAGTTTCTGCCAATACTGCTGATCCCAAAGGAATCATTCAATTCAGAAAAGCAGAACTTCAGGCAGCTGCAGAAAATTATGCAAAAGCATCCTCCGGGTTAAGCGGATTGTCAGGCTACGATCAAAAAGCTGCCGGATATACAAGAACCACAAGAATGAAGTCTGACTCTGCTGACTGGACCATTCAGTACCTCGATGGTATCAACACCAATTATTTTCGTGAATTCTCTCCGCTGGCCACCAACGGAGGTCTTATATGGGCTACCAATCAGCCTAAAAAATTCAGCCGCAACGGTATTATGGGCTGGGATAAAAAAGGGTATAGCAGAATGCTTTCCGCATCTGATACAACAAACCTTAAACCTGTTGCTGTTCCTTCCGGAAGAAACCTTTCTGATGAAGGACCCAAGGATCCCAAGTTGCCTAAAAAACTTGCCATTCATCATTCATTGGCCGATGTAGAACCATTGAGCGTGGTGAAGATACCGGCTTCGCTGAAAGCTAAGCTGAAAAGTATTGCCAGTTTCACTACACCTCTCTCAGGGGTTAATAAATACAGATACAATCTCGCACACCCTTCTATTAACAAGGAAGCAGGAAAGCTGTATTTCAGTGCCAATGTACAGGGTTGGGTAAGAAAAGGTATCCGGACTGTAGGTATAGTTGAAGCAAAAAAAGAAGGAGATCAGCTTTCAGCGAGTAAATTTATTTTTAGCGGTAAGACAGCCTATTCTGTTATGCATCCTGCTATTCATCCAAATGGTAAAACACTTGTCTTCAGTTCCAATATGTCAGGAGGTAAAGGTGGATATGATTTGTATCATGCTACTCTTCAGTCAGACAGTACATGGTCGACGCCTGTGGCACTGGATGATGTGAACACCATTGGCAATGAGCTGTTTTCTACTTTCGGTCCTGATGGTACACTCTTCTTCAGTTCTGATGCCCTTGCCGGTTTGGGTGGATTGGATATTTACAAATCAACTTTCACCAATGGGAAAGCTTCTCGTCCGGTTCATCTTTCATACCCTGTAAATTCTTCCTATGACGATTTTGCCATGAGTTTTTCTGCTGATGGCAAATCCGGTTATTTCACTTCCGACAGATTGGGATCTGATGATATTTTTAAAGTGAGCTATGAGATGAAGATCGTCATCATCAGTGGTGATGTCATCAGCAGTGAAACCGGAAAGGGTAAACCGGGCGTCAAAGTCATTCTCTATGAGAAAGATGAAAATGGCAACTGGGTGAAAGTTGATGAAAGCGCTACAGATGCAGATGGTCATTATTCATTCAAAGGCCGCCCCAATCGTGAATACAAAGTAGAAGTGATAGATCCAATGGATTCGCAAACCGTTGAGTTCAATACCAACAATACTTTCACCAAGAAAGCGGTTAGTACTGTGACCTTGCGTGACAAAAAGCCGGTAGTGCTTCCTCCTGCAGCACCAGATACATTCCGCTACATTATCTATTTTGATTTCGATAGATCTAAAATCACCAAGGAAAGCGAAGCTATCCTGGATCAGGTCATTGCTAAACTCACGGAGAACTATCAGTATAAGTGCACAATGTCTGGACATACTGATCAGGAAGGCACTGCCAAATACAATCTGAAACTCTCCTCAAATAGGGCAGAGAATGCCAAGAAATATGTTAAGACATATGCCGGTTTAGCAGAAAGGGTTAATACTGCGTATTATGGTTATACTCAGCCTGTGATTGTTACCAAGAACAGGAAAGAAGCCAAAATGAATCGTCGTGTTGAGATAATCATCGCCAAGTAAGTTCGTTAAGGCTCTCTTATATAAACGCCGATTGACATGGTTCAGTCGGCGTTTTTTTTGCCACCAGTTCCCCAATGTATGCCTGGTGAAAAGAGTTCAAAAAACGATACATTTGAATTGCAAACGATATACATATGAGAGGGCTGTTTATTACTTTATTCTTTATCTTGATTCATATATGCGATATTCAGGCACAGCAAAAGACTTACTGTAATCCTATCAACATCGATTACGGATATACTCCCATACCTAATTTTTCAACCTGGGGCAGGCATCGTGCTACGGCGGATCCTGTCATCGTTAATTATAGAGGTGATTATTTTCTGTTCAGTACCAACCAGTGGGGATATTGGTGGAGTTCAGACATGAACAAATGGAATTTCGTCCCACGCCGCTTTCTGCGTCCCTGGCACAATGTATATGATGAGCTCTGTGCACCTGCAGTAGGGATTGTAGGTGATACCATGCTTGTGATGGGCTCAACTTATTCAAAGAACTTCACTTTGTGGATGAGTACGGATCCCAAGACCGACAGCTGGAAACCTTTGCTGGATTCTGTTGACATCGGAGGCTGGGACCCTGCTTTCTTTACTGATGATGATGGACGATTTTACATGTACAACGGCAGCAGCAACCGCTGGCCATTGTATGGAATTGAACTGGATCGAAAAACTTTCCAACCGATAGGCACAAGAAAAGAGATGTTTGGACTTGAGAGCTGGAGATACGGATGGCACCGCTTTGGTGAGTATATGGATGATACATTTCTGGATGGATTCATTGAAGGGGCATGGATGACCAAACACAATGGAAAATATTATTTTCAATATGCTGCGCCCGGTACTGAGTTCAGTGGTTATGCTGATGGAGTGGCTGTGGGTAATGGTCCGCTGGATTTTGTTCAAAACCAATCTGATCCCTTGAGCCTAAAGGCAGGGGGCTTCGCCAGAGGTGCCGGACATGGGGCAACCTTTCAGGACAATCAGAATAAATACTGGCATGTATCTACCATTGCCATTGCAGTGAAGAATAATTTTGAAAGACGACTGGGAATATGGCCTGCCGGATTTGATAAGGATGGTGTAATGTATTGCAATACTGCTTTTGGAGACTATCCGCATTATCTTCCGGGTGATATGATTGATCATTTGAAATCCCGATTCACCGGATGGATGCTGCTCAACTATAAAAAACCTGTTCAGGTCTCATCTACCCTGGGCAGCATGTACAATGCCAACAATGCAGTGGATGAAAGCATCAAGACCTATTGGAGTGCAGCAACCGGAAACAAGGGTGAGTGGTTACAAACAGATCTGGGTGAGGCTTCAACCGTGAATGCCGTTCAGGTCAATTATGCTGATCAGGATGTGACATTCCTGGGGAAGACCATCGGAGAGTATCATCAGTACATTTTATATTATTCACTCGACGGAAAGAAATGGAATATGCTGGTAGATAAATCTGCCAATCGTACTGATGTGCCGCATGATTATATTGAATTGGAGAAGCCTGTTCAGGCGCGTTTTATCAAATTGGAAAACATCCATGTGCCTTCAGGTAAATTTGCCATCAGTGGACTTCGGGTCTTTGGAAAGGGGAATGGCAAGGTTCCTGATGCTGTGAGGGATTTTGTGGTGTTGAGGACAGATAAAGATAAGCGGAGTGCCTGGTTGAAATGGGCGCCGGTGGACAATGCCTATGCTTACAATATTTATTTCGGTACCGATCCCGAGAAGTTATATACCAGCATCATGGTGCATGATGTCAATGATTATTATTACAAGGGAATGGACAGTAAGAAAACCTACTATTACCGGATAGAAGCCATAAATGAGAATGGTATTTCGGTTTCGAGTAAAGTCGTGAGGGTGGATTAGGAATTTGGAATTATATTTTTTAACAGGTTAAGATAAAAAAATTATGAATAGAATCCTTCTTTTATTGACGGTTTTGATGACTACCGTTTTTGGCTATGCGCAGGATGCAAAAATGAATGCCTTCATTTCATCACTGATGTCAAAAATGACATTGGATGAAAAAATCGGGCAATTGAATCTGGTTACTCCCGGATGGGGAATTCCTACCGGATCTGTGGTGAGCAGTGATGTGGAAGGAAAGATCAAGTCTGGCAAGGTAGGCGGACTCTTCGGCGTCATCGGTGCTGAGAAAGTAAGGCAGGCTCAGGACCTTGCCGTGAAGCAATCCCGTCTCAAAATTCCTCTGCTCTTTGGCTCAGATGTAATACATGGACACAAAACCACCTTCCCAATTCCTTTGGGTATTTCCTGTTCATGGGATACTGCCTTGATCCGTCAGGCAGCAATCATGGCTGCCAATGAATCAACTGCCGATGGCTTGAACTGGGCATTCTCTCCAATGGTCGACATAGCCCGTGATCCGCGCTGGGGAAGGGTTGCCGAAGGATCAGGTGAAGATCCATTCCTTGGATCACAAATCGCAAGTGCAATGGTGAAAGGATACCAGGGTAATGATCTTGCCGACAAAAGAACCTTGCTGGCTTGTGTAAAACACTTTGCCTTGTATGGTGCTGCAGAAGGTGGGAGAGATTACAATTCGGTCGACATGAGTCGTAATCGTATGTACAACGAATATCTGCCTCCCTATAAAGCGGCAGTGGATGCTGGGGTTGCCACCATCATGAGTTCTTTCAATGATGTTGATGGAGTTCCTGCTTCAGGTAACAAATGGCTGCTCACGGATCTTTTGCGTAAGGACTGGAAATTTAATGGTATGATTGTGAGTGATTATACGTCTGTTAATGAAATGAGCAATCACCGCATGGGTGATCTGCAGGCTGTTTCAGCATTGGCCATCAAAGCAGGTTTGGATATGGACATGGTAGGGGAAGGATTTCTCAGCACGTTAAAAAAATCCCTTCAAGAAAAAAAGATTAGCCTGGTGGATATTGACAGGGCCTGCAAAAAAGTATTGGAGTCCAAATACAAGCTCGGATTGTTTGATGATCCTTACCGCTATATTGATGAGAACAGAAGCAAGACAGAAATCTTGACTCCTGAAAACAGGGCCATGGCAAGGAAGGTGGCAACACAATCTTTTGTATTGCTAAAGAATGATAAACAGACTTTGCCATTATCGACAAGCAAGCGCATTGCATTGATTGGACCATTGGCCAACGATAAAAACAATATGCTGGGCACTTGGTCGGTCAGCGGTGATCCACAACTTTCCATCCCTGTTTTACAGGGCATGCAATCGAAGGTTGCTTCATCGAATCTGATCGCATATGCAAAGGGTTCAAATATCACAGATGATACTGCCTTGGCCAAAAGGGTTAATGTTTTTGGTCTTCGTGCAGACATTGACAAGAGAAGTCCAGATGCCATGTTGGAGGAAGCCTTGGCAATTGCAAAGTCATCTGATGTTGTGGTTGCAGTTGTGGGTGAGGCAACCGAAATGACAGGCGAAGCGGCTAGTCGTGCCGACATTACCTTGCCTGCTGCAGAGCAAAAATTATTGAAAGCATTGTATGCCACCGGTAAGCCTGTGGTGGTGGTCATCATGAGTGGCAGACCAATGGTATTGACCGGAAGTATTGAAGGTGCGGCTTCTGTTCTGCAGGTATGGCATGCCGGCACAGAAGCGGGAAATGCTATTGCAGATGTACTGTATGGGGAAGTTAATCCATCTGGTAAATTGAGCATGTCCTTTCCATACAGTGTAGGACAAATCCCTGTTTACTATTCACAAAAAACAACGGGTAGGCCGCAGGACCTGAACAATAAATTTTCCAGCCGTTATCTTGATATTCCGAATGAGCCATTGTTTCCATTCGGTTATGGGTTGAGTTATACCACATTTGAATACGGGGATCTCAAGTTGAGTAGTGGAACGATGGGTAAGGATGGATCGATCAAAGTATCGATTCAATTGACCAATACGGGCAAATACGACGGGGCTGAAGTGGTACAGTTGTACATTGAAGACAAAGTGCGAAGCATTACGCCACCAGCCAAAGAGTTGAAGGCCTTCCAAAAAGTATCATTGAAAGCAGGAGAAAGTAAAATCATTGAATTCACGATCACCAACGAGATGCTGAAGTTTTGGAATGCCTCGCTGCAATATGTATCTGAAGCTGGAGAATTTGGTGTTCATATAGGGGGAAACAGCCGGGATTTGAAAATGGCATCCTTTGAATTGAAGTAACTACATTCAAACATCATTTGCCATCATGAAAAATATTTCCTTCCTCTTTCTATTTCTTTGCTTAATCCATTCTCTTAGCGCTCAAGATAAGGCTTCAGCTCCCGCACGTAAATCCGATCTGGTGGAGCCCATGGTGGATGCAGCACACTCAAGATTTTTCTATTTCAACTCTGCAAGTCGCCCTTTTGGTATGGTCAATCTGAGTCCGGACATGAACCTGCGGGGAACATGGAATACAGGCTACCGATACAATGAAGACACTATCAAGTGTTTCAGTCATATTCACTGCTGGGAGATGTCGGGCATTCCAGTATTGCCTGTTACTGGAATTTTCAAGGGGCATCTTGGGCCTGATAAATATGGATCGTCATATACACACAAGGATGAGCTTGCTAAACCCGGATATCATCGGGTTGTTTTGAAAGACTATGGTATCAAGGCAGAATTGACAAGCACTACCAGGGTTGGCTTTCATCGTTACACTTATCCTGCCAACGACTCCAGCCAGATTCTTTTTGATTTTACTACCGTGTTGGGTTCATCTGAAACCCAATCCGCTGATGTGAGGAAGATCAGTGATCGTGTCATAGCGGGACAGGTGACGATGGCAGCAACCATCCGAAGGCCCAAGCCCATTACCATCTATTTTATAGCTGAACTTGATAAGCCCTTTGAAAGATTCTCTGGTTGGAAAGGTGGCGCAAGGATCAATGCAACTGACAGAATTGAAGGTGCACATATCGGTATTGATTTGGGTTTTTCAACCGTCAAAGATGAAGTCAGGAAAATGAAGATTGCCATCTCCTACACAAGTGTGGATGAGGCAAAGAAAAATTTGCTGGCAGAATTACCACACTGGGATTTTGATAGGGTAGTGAAGGAATCGGCAGAGGAGTGGGACAAGTGGCTGGGCAGGATAGATGTATACGGTGGGACATTGACGCAACGGAGAAGATTTTACACTGATCTCTATCATGCCTTGCAAGGAAGAAGAATTGTGAGTGATGTGAGTGGAAGCTATATTGATAACACAGGTTCAGTTCCGCTGATCAAGACTGTTCCACTTGACGGAAATGGTAAGCCTAAATTTCGCATGTACAATTCTGATTCCTTCTGGGGAGCTCAATGGTCGTTGAATACCTTATGGCATCTGGTATATCCGGAAGTAACGGAAGAATTCATCAACTGTATGTTGCAGATGTATGATGATGGTGGACTGATTCCACGCGGACCCTCCGGAGGAAATTATACTTATGTGATGACAGGAGCTCCTACCACTCCTTTCATTGTAAGTGCATATCTGAAAGGAATAAGGGGATTTGATATCAACAAGGCATACGAAGGAATGAGAAAAGATCATTTTCCAGGAGGCATGATGTCTAAGGCAGGCTATGAACATAAAACTTTCAAGGGTGGTGGCATAGAAGAGTACATCAGCAAAGGCTATATACCTTTCCCATTATCCAAAATCAAATACGGGTTTCACCAGGATGGTACTGCACTGACACTCGAGTATGCTTATCAGGATTATGCGCTGTCTCAGATGGCAAAATCAATGGGTAAAAAAGATGACTGCCAATTGTTTTTGACAAGATCAAAAAACTATAGAAATGTATTCAACAAAGAAATCGGATGGATGTGGAACAGGAATCATACAGGTGAATGGGAAAAACCGGTTGATATTCTTCGATATGAGAATGGATTCAATGAAGGCAATGCTGCACAGTATTCATGGTTTGTACCCCATGATGTAAAAGGATTGATTGATCTGCACGGTGGCGAAGACTCCTTCAGTAACAAATTGGATTTTGTTTTCAAGGAGGCACGTAAACATGGATTTGTTTCCGGGAAATCTGAAAATCCTGTCAATCAGGAAATGCTCAGAAGGGTCTATATCAATTATGGTAATCAGCCCTGTATGCAAACGCCTTTTCTTTTCAACTATGCCGGAAAACCCTGGCTCACGCAATACTGGACGCGGCAGATCATTGATTCTGTATACAGTGGCCTATCGCCACAAAGCGGATACAGTGGCGATGAGGATCAGGGGCTCATGGGTTCACTTGCTGTTCTGCTAAAGATTGGCCTTTTCTCAACAGATGGCGGAACCCATGAAAAACCTTTTTATGAAATTACCAGTCCCATTTTCAATAAGGTTATTCTTCACCTCAATCAAAAATATTATCGGGGTAAGCAGTTTGTGATTGAGTCACTCAACAGCACTGGAAAAAATCTATATGTCCAGCAGGCAAAACTCAATGGTACTTCTTTAAAGACTCCATTCTTTGATCATGCATCTTTGGTAAGCGGTGGTAAACTGGAGTTGCAGATGGGAGAGAAGCCCAACAAACAATGGGGAAGCAGTCCTTCGCAATTTATCAAGGATCAGTCAAAAAATAAATCGCCCAACATCATTTACATCCTTGCGGATGATCTGGGTTATGGCGATGTGAAAGTTTACAATAAGGATAGCAAGATCGCTACGCCTAATATCGATAAACTGGCCGCACAAGGTATGCGGTTCACTGATGCACACTCTACTTCTGGTGTTTGTACGCCCACCCGCTATTCTGTGATGACGGGTCGCTATCCCTGGAGAAGCAATAAGCCTGTTGGAGTGCTGAATGGATTCAGCCGTCCATTGATTGAGAACGACCGTGCAACGGTAGCGTCCTTGCTCAATGAAAATGGATATAATACTGCAGTCATTGGCAAATGGCATTTGGGACTCGGATGGACACCCAAACGGGAATATGCTTATTTGCTGGGTAACAAGGGATATGGTATCGACAATGAAATGAATCCCGATCATGTGGATCTGACCAAAGGCATGACCGTGAGTCCCAATAATAACGGATTTGATTATTCATATGTATTGCCTGCATCATTGGACATGCAGCCATATTGTTATGTGGAGAACAATAAGCTTGTGCAGCCTCTCACATCCACTACTCCCGGTAATAAGCCTGATACAGGTTATGCTGGTGCTTTCTGGAGAGGTGGATTGATGTCTCCCTCCTTTGATTTCTTTGATGTGATTCCCGGATTCACCCGAAAGGCCAACGAATTCATCAAAAAGCAATCTGCAGAAAAACCTTTCTTCCTCTACCTTCCATTTCCTGCTCCGCATACGCCCTGGATGCCCGCAGCATCGTTTCGAGGCAAATCAAAGGCAGGTGAGTATGGCGATTTCACCGAACAGCTGGATGCATCAGTGGGCATGATCATGAAGACACTGGATAGTATGAAGCTTGCTGAAAATACCATCATCATCTTCACGAGTGACAATGGTCCCTACTGGCGAGAAGATTATATCAAAAAATTTCAACATCAATCTGCTGGCCCCTGGCGTGGTATGAAAGGTGATGCGCATGAAGGAGGGCATCGAGTTCCCTTTGTTGTTCGATGGCCGGGAAAGATCAAACCGGGTTCTGTATCCGATGCAACCATAACACATGCCAATCTTATGGCAACTGCCGCTGAACTTGTCAACAATCAAGACGCCAGGTATAGGGTTGAGGACAGCTATAGCATTGTTTCGGTTTTGCAGGGAAAGACAGCTAAGGTGCCCGGACAAGAAGCTGTGGTGCATCATTCCTCCAATGGGTTTTATGCAATTCGTAAAGATGATTGGAAACTCATTGTGGGGTTGGGTTCGGGAGGCTTTACAGTACCGCGTATTATCGTTGCTAAGAATGGAGAGCCCAATGTTCAGTTATACAATCTCAAAACAGATCCGCATGAGGATAAAAATCTGGCAGCACTTCATCCTGAAATTGTGAAAGAGCTGATGGGAAAATTAGAACAGATCAAACAATCAAAACAACCATAAATTCCAACACATGAAATTTCAAAAGTATTGCTTTGTACCACTGGCCTTGTTGGTCAGCTTTTCAGTACTCATTGCACAGCCAACTGTGCAGCCGGTTCAGATCGTCATCACGCCCAATCATGCTAACTGGGAATACAAATTGGGGGAGCCTGCTACATTCTCTATTCAGGTTTTGAAATTTGGTGTGCCACAGCAGAATGTGATGATCCAATATCAGGTGGGGCCGGAAAGAATGAAACCCATGAAGTCGGATTCAGTATTGCTGAAAGACGGAAGATTCAATACCGGTAGCTTCACGATGAAAGAACCAGGCTTTCTCAGGTGTGTGGTGACAGCCAATGTGGATGGTAAATCCTATCGCAACCTCACTACTGCAGGATATGACATCACCTCCATTCAACCAACGGTTGAGAAACCGGCAGACTTTGAAAAGTTCTGGTCGGGTGCCATAGGAGAATTATCAAAGCTTCCCCTCGATGCCAAGTTTACCTTGCTGCCGGAAAGATCATCCTCCAAAACCAACGCTTATCATGTAAGTTGTCAGGGTTATGGTGGATCAAGGATCTATGGCATGCTCGCTGTACCAAAGGCTCCCGGCAAATACCCTGCAGTGTTGCAGGTTCCCGGCGCAGGAATTCGTCCCTATTCCCCTGATCTTGAGTTGGCCGATAAAGGTGTAATCGTTTTCACCATTGGCATTCATGGTATTCCCGTTAATATGGATCCACAGGTATATGTGGATCTTACCAATGGGGGACTGAAAAGTTATTTCTATTATAACATGGATGACCGCGATAAGAATTATTACAAAAGGGTGTACACGAATGTTGTGCGTGCTAATGATCTGTTGGTCTCATTGCCTGAATATGATGGCAAAACGCTGGCAGTTATGGGGGGCAGTCAGGGTGGTGCATTGACTGTGGTAACCGCCTCTTTGGATAAACGCGTAAAATACATGGCAGCCTTGTATCCGGCATTGGCCGATATGCCGGGATACCTTCGTGGTAGAGCTGGCGGTTGGCCACACATGTTTAGTGAAGGACATGCCTGGAATCCGCAGAGTGAAAAGGCTAAGGTTGCACTTTCATATTATGATGTGGTCAATTTTGCGCGACAGATCAATGTTGAAGGATATTATTCGTGGGGATTCAATGACGAGACTTGTCCGCCAACTTCTTTTTATGCAGCGTATAATGTAGTAACGGCACCCAAGCAGGCAAACATTTTTCATGATACCGGGCACTGGACTTATCCGGAGCAGCGCCTTGCCATGACCAATTGGTTGATGTCGAAGATCAAGCCTTAGCCGAATACTAGGGCCAGTCGGTTTCAATACCTTGCAATCGAATGAAGTGCTGGAAATCTTTCAGCACTTCTTTTTTTTCTCTCACTTCACGAGGTAACAAATTCTTTTGCATGCAATAGGCAAAGAGACATCCTACTGCTTCGCCAATACTCCATTCAACCGGATGCAAACGATAACATCCATTGGTGATATGTGTGGTGCCTATATTCTTGCAGGCGGGCAATAGATTTTTTGTTTTGATGGGGATCAGCGCACCCAAAGGAATTTGAAACGGTACAGAAGGGAAATCAATGTAGTTGTTGCCGTTGTTGCTGGGATGCAGATCGATATGATAATAACCGATGCCTACACTATCTTCAAACGCTACGGCTCCACCTTTGCATTTGGGTAGAGGATTTTGGGCGGATTGTACCTTTCCCACATGTTCTTCTTTTATTGTGAAGAGTGCTTTGATCCTTCTGGCTTCTCGCACATAAGGATATTTTGCCAGTCCATCTTTTGTACCCATCACATCATATCGCAAGCGCAAACCCGGCCATCCTTTTCCGCCATCCGGACGAGGCGCTTCAGTTTGTAGCCAGTAGAGCAGCGACAGACTCAATTGTTTTGCCCGTTCAACATGGTGTTGAAATTCTTCTTCACTTACATCAACGATATTCCCCAGCATGTAATCATTTTGCGGCCAATTGACGATGGTGATATCGCCTTTGTAAATTCCTTTGATGAAATTTTCCTTGTTGATGATCCTGCGGTAATTCCAGAGGTTCAACATTGTTCCAGTAGCAATACCTTCCGGATGGAATCCCAATGCCTTCGGTTGTAGTGTCTGTGGATTGGAATAATTCAGGTCGAGTAATCTCCCCGACCATTTTGGTTCAAGTGGCGGGATATGATCTTTCCAAAAATCATATTCTTTTGGCTTTTTGATTACATGGTTTTCACCGGGTTGATAATCCATTGCAAAGCACATGGTGAACGACTGATTATTATTGGGGTCACCTTTTTCTGGTGCATGCAATTCGCCGGTTTCTGCTTTGGATTCTGTGCCGGTAATATATTCAGTTCCAGTCAGTGGTAATAAGTCACCCAGTTCTGTTGCATCTACAAAGAAATCTGCTTTGATCTCTTCATCCATTTTATTTTTCAGGTTGATGACCATCACTGATCTTACACGATGGTTGATTGTTTTTGTACTCACCACTTTGTGTTCCAGCAGAAGTTTCATTTGTCCACTTGCCAGATAAGGCGACAACATTTCCGTAAGCACAATAACAGCGACTCGGGGTTCATGACAAAGTCTTGATACGGCGCCATCACCCGGGTTGAGGTTGGGTCTGTTTTTGGCTGATTCGGTGAGTGGATAGTATTGCTTGTAGTAATCCCGCACCCTGTTTCGATATCTGCGATAGGATGCTGGTGCTCCATGGGTTTCAATCCATTGGTGTTCATCCGGAGGTACGCCCTGTTGTGATAATTGTCCACCAATCCAGTCCGTTTCCTCGGTCATGATCACACGAAGTCCATTGCGCAAGGCAGCCAATGCAGCCGCAACTCCTCCCAGTCCGCCACCTGCTATAACGATATCTGCTTTCATCCTATCAAGTTAAAATAAAATCTTTATCTTAAGTAACCAAAACAACGCTTTATGCAATCAACAAAAGGAGCTTCCGGATTATTTGGCATTTCCCTCACGGCAGCATTGGCCGGATTCATTTTTGGATTTGATATGGTTGTCATTTCCGGTGCCGATAAAGCCATTCAGGAATTGTGGCAGACCTCTCCCTGGTTTCATGGATTTTTCATCATGTCGATGGCCCTTTGGGGTACAGTGATCGGGTCCATTTTTGGCGGAGCTCCTACCGAAAAATATGGAAGAAAGAAAATACTCATGCTGGTCGGTATTCTGTTTACTGTATCCTCTGTAGGCTCAGCACTTGCCAATGATCCCTATCTTTTTTCATTCTTCCGATTGCTGGGCGGAATTGGCATTGGTATTTCTTCTGTAGCAGCACCTACCTATATCTCCGAGATTTCTAATGCGCAATCAAGGGGACGCCTTGTGGCAATGTATCAATTCAATATTGTATTCGGCATTCTCATCGCATATCTCTCCAATTATTTTTTGGAAGGCATCGGTGGTGAAAATGACTGGAGGCTCATGCTGGGAGTAATGACCATTCCTTCTCTGATCTATAGTTTAATGGTGTTTGGTATTCCTGAGAGCCCCCGCTGGCTGATATCTTCGAAGAAAGATATGGAAGGTGCCAAAAAGATCATTGATCAACTTGGCTTGCAGGGTAGCATCATTGAATCAATGCATTCTCCTTCCGCTGGAGATAAACCCAATACACCATTTCTCAGCAAGCGCCACAATCGGATCATTCTGTTGGCATTTATGGTTGCCTTCTTCAATCAGGTATCAGGTATCAATTTCATTCTTTACTATGCGCCCAGGATATTGGCAGCAGCAGGTTTGGCTGAGCAGGAATCCTTGCTGAACTCTATCGCCATTGGTGGCACCAATCTGGTGTTCACCTTTGTAGGACTTTATCTGATCGACCGACTTGGCAGAAAAACCTTACTGATACTTGGTTCACTGGGTTATATCCTGAGTCTCTGTATGGTGGCATATGCTTTTTATGCATCAGCTTCACCAGGATTTTTATTGTTCTTCCTTCTGTTGTTCATTGCATCGCATGCAGTGGGACAAGGAGCGGTGATATGGGTATTCATATCAGAGATCTTCCCTAATCATATCCGTGCCAAAGGACAAGCCTTGGGCGCTAGTGTGCATTGGGTATTTGCAGCATTGATCACCCTTGTGGCTCCTGTTTTTATTGATGATAAGGAAGGCATCTTCAAAGACAATCCCTGGCCCATCTTTGCATTTTTTGCAGCCATGATGGCCTGGCAACTCATCTGGGTGTTGACAAAAGTACCTGAGACCAAAGGAGTTTCGCTGGAACAGCTGGAAAAGGATCTTGTAACGGCAGAATGAAATCATGCTAAATAAAATACTATGCGTAACATCTTATTTGCAATTGTACTGTTGACTTCACCATTTCTGCAGGCACAAAAATTCACCATAGAGCTTCCTGCAGGAAGTGATAAAAAACCTGTGGATGGTCGCCTGCTGCTTATTCTTTCTACCCGAGCTTCAGGTGAGCCAAGATTTCAAGTCAGTGATGATGAAGGCACGCAGCAGATCTTTGGTGTGGATGTCAATGACTGGATCCCCGGAACCACCAGAACTATTGATGCTGCTGCATTTGGTTATCCTATTGAAACGTTGTCGAAGATCAAAGCTGGTACTTATTATGCACAAGCGGTACTTCATCTTTATGAAACTTTTCATAGAAAGGATGGCCATGTAGTGAAACTGCCAATGGACAGGGGTGAGGGACAACACTGGAATCTTGCACCCGGCAATCCATACTCACAGCCAAGGTCCATTGCTTACAGACCCGCAGTAGACTTCAAAGTATCTATGCGTTTGGATAAGATCATTCCTCCAATAAAGGAGCCGGAAGATTCTAAATATGTAAAGCACATCAAGATACAGTCTAAGTTGCTGACAGAATTCTGGGGACGCCCCATGTATCTTGGTGCACATATATTATTGCCGGAAGGTTGGGATAATCATCCAAACGTAAAATATCCACTTGCCATTTTTCATGGACATTTTCCAGAGGATTTTGGAGGTTGGAGAACCACACCACCCGATGAAAATCTTGTTCCTGATACCGTAAAGCGATTTAATTTGATAGGCTACAACAAGATCGTTCAGCAGGAAGCATACGATTTTTATAAGATGTGGACTGGTCCTGATTTCCCGCGTGTCATTGCGATTGAGATCCAGCACGCTACTCCTTATTATGATGACTCTTACGCTGTCAACTCTCAGAATCTTGGTCCTTATGGAGATGCCATTACCTATGAACTCATTCCTGAAATTGAAAAAAGATTCAGGGGGATAGGTCAGGGTTGGGCCAGGTTCATGTATGGAGGCAGTACCGGGGGATGGGAGGCACTGGCCGCTCAGGTATTCTATCCCGATGAGTATAATGGCAGCTATGCTGCATGTCCCGATCCGATCGACTTCCATCATTACATGACCGTGGATCTCTACAATGATAAGAACGCCTATTATCGTGAAGGTCCTTTCAGAAATACGCTTCGACCCGGACACAGAGATTATCTGGGACACGTGAATGCGATGGTCAAGGATATGAATTACCGGGAACTGGCATTGGGAACAAAAAGCCGAAGCGGTGACCAGTGGGATATCTGGGAGGCAGTCTACTCACCGGTTGGCAAAGATGGTTATCCTGTCAGGATCTTTGATAAAAAGACAGGTGTGATTGATCATAAAGTTGCTGAATACTGGAAAGAGAATTTTGATCTCACGCATATCATACAACGCGACTGGTCTAAGATCGGAGAGAAGCTCAAGGGCAAAATCCATTTGTATGTGGGTGATATGGATAATTTCTATTTGAACAATGCTGTATATACTGCGGAAGATATGTTGAAGAAACTTAAAAATCCGACATGTCAGTGTGAAGTGGACTATGGCGACAGGGCCGAACATTGCTGGAATGGAGACCATACTCAGCCCAATTACATCAGCAGGCTTCGCTATCACAGGATGTTCATTCCCAAATGGACTGAGGAAGTGAAGACCCGTGCACCAAAGGGAGCAGATCTTCAGTCATGGCGTTATTAAGCCAGCATAAAAAACCATTTCCATGAAGAAAATAGTATTGCTGTTTTTGCTTGTGATTGTTGGGATTTCATTGTTTGCTCAACCTTTTATCAATGATATCAGGGCATTTCAAAAAACAGACTCAATTGCAGCACCTGCGAAAGGATCAATATTGCTGATTGGCAGTTCATCCTTTACCAAGTGGCAGAATGTGAGTGATTGGTTCCCTGACAAGCGAATCATCAATCGCGGATTTGGTGGTTCATCCTTACCGGATCTGATTCGCTATTGTGATCAGCTTGTCAAACCGTATGATCCAATCCAGATCGTTGTGTATTGTGGTGAGAACGATGTGGCTGCTTCCACCAGCATTACCGCCGATACTGTTTTGCAACGGTTCAAGACCTTACATGGTATGATCAGAAAGATCTATCCAAAGGTTCGTATTTCTTTTGTTTCATTGAAACCAAGCCCCGTTCGTGCTTCTTTTCTTCCCACAGTCAAGGAAACCAATCGGCTTATTGAACAGTTCTGTAAACAGTCATCCAATACTGATTTCATTGATGTCTTCAATCCTATGTTGAATGCAGATGGATCTTTCATGGAAGATTTGTTTGTATCAGATCGTCTTCACATGAATCAGAAAGGATATCTGATCTGGAAAAAAGCAATGGAACCATTTTTGATGGCCACGCAACCAATTGTCAAAAAAACTGAGACGGTTAAGCGTCCCAATATCATCTGGCTCAGTGTGGAGGATATGAGTCCGCGACTGGGATGTTATGGAGATGCAACGGTGCCAACCCCCAATATCGACAGACTGGCGAAGCAGGGCGTCAGGTTTACCAATGCTTTCACCACAGCAGGTGTTTGTGCACCCAGCCGAAATGCCATCATTACGGGTAGGATACAGACCAGCAATGGTGGACATAACATGCGAACTTTATCGAATACCTATCCGGAAAAAACAGGTCTTCCTAAAAGTTATTCAGCGGTGATGCCGGTTGGCGTAAAACATCTAGCAGAGTATTTGAGAGCAGAAGGATATTATTGCACCAACAATGCGAAGACGGATTATCAGTTTGAAGAATCAGCAACTTTCTGGGATGAGAATGGCAACAAGGCACATTTTAGAAATAGAAAAAGCGGACAACCCTTTTTCGCAGTGTTCAATTGTAATACCACACATGAAAGTCAGGTTTGGGAGCGAAGCAAGCGACCACTCCGCGTTGATCCAAAAAATGTAAAAGTACCTCCGATCTATCCGGATACGGATTCTGTGCGATTGGATATTGCACGATTCTATACCAATATATCTGAAATGGATGATTGGGTAGGCGAGCGTATCAAAGAACTCGAGGATGATGGTTTACTCGAAAATACCATCGTCATGTTCTGGTCGGATCATGGTGATGGATTACCCTATGTCAAAAGGGAGATCACCGACAGAGGAATACATATTCCATTGGTGATACGATTTCCCTCAGTTGAAAAAAAGGTCGGTGTGAATGAGAGGCTGACCAGTTCACTTGATTTCGCTCCAACGGTTTTGTCATTGGCCGGCATCAAGCCTCCTGATAACATGCACGGTAAAGCCATCTATGGAAAGTATGCTGATGCAAATGGACATGAATATGTATTTGCAGCAAGGGATCGATTGGACAGTGAATATGATCGTGTTCGTTCGGTGCATGATGGCAGATTTCAGTATGTCTATAACTTTTTTCCCGGGTTATCCCGATACATGGATCTTGCATA
>Ga0315902_10000198_pt1 | contig 103671 bp, 90 predicted proteins | sample LakEriMetagenome_9_FD_203523 | JGI IMG/M metagenome (GOLD analysis project Ga0315902, IMG submission 203523) | Freshwater fungal communities from buoy surface, Lake Erie, Ohio, United States - Buoy 12 MA117 | ecosystem: Environmental > Aquatic > Freshwater > Lake > Lake biofilm | place: USA...
CCCTCGCCGAAGTATTCTACAATTGCATTGGTTCCACCCTTTACAGTAAGGATGCCGGCAACTTTGAGGATCACATCTTTAGGAGAGGTCCAGCCGTTGAGTTTGCCGGTTAGCTTTACACCGATCAGTTTTGGCATGAGCAATTCCCAGCTCAACCCGGCCATCACATCACAGGCATCAGCACCACCAACACCAATGGCAATCATACCCAGGCCACCGGCATTGACTGTGTGAGAGTCTGTTCCAATCATCATTCCACCGGGGAAAGCATAATTTTCCAATACTACCTGATGGATGATACCGGCTCCAGGTTTCCAGAAACCTATACCGTATTTGTTGGAGATGGAAGAAAGAAAATTGTATACTTCTTCGTTTTCTGTAACAGCCTTTTGTAAATCTGTTTTGCTTTCATCCTTTGCAACGATCAGGTGATCACAATGTACTGTAGATGGAACAGCTACCTTTTTGCGACCTGTAGTATCAAACTGAAGGAGGGCCATCTGAGCAGTAGCATCCTGCATAGCAACCCTATCAGGCGCAAAATCAACATAGGCCTTTCCGCGTTCGAAATTCCTGGTCTCAACACCCGTCCAAAGGTGGGAAAAAAGGATTTTTTCGGCTAGAGTAAGTGGGCGGCCTAAAGTCTTTTTGGCTGCGTCAACCTTTGCAGGCATTTCCTGATAGGTTTTCCGGATGAGGTCGAGATCGAATACCATGGTAATTGATTTAAGCTTTTGCTGCGCAAAATTAGTTAATTCAATTGCCAGCACCAACTGTTTCAATTATAAATGGCATTTTTTATATTTGTAGTATGGACAAACTGAGGAGCTATATTGAATGGCAGGTTTTTGGTGTATGCACCCGGGTAGGGGAAGTCATGGGTATCTCCACTTTCACCATTCGTAAGTATTTCATCTATATTTCCTGCCTGACCCTGGGTTCCCCTGTAGTCTTCTATTTTGTCCTCGCTTTTTGGATGAACCTGAAAAGATATATTTGGCAAGGCAAGCGCAATCCCCTCAGATACAATTGAGGATTTCTTTATACAATAGCCTTCCTGATTTTCAATAATTTGACCAGAAGTTCCTCCAGCTGATCCAGTTTGAGCATATTGGCGCCATCACTGAGTGCTTTTGACGGATCCGGGTGGGTTTCAATAAACAAGCCGTCGGCACCGGCTGCAATGGCTGCCTTGGCTATGGTTCCAATCATTTCAGGATTGCCTCCCGTAATGCCAGAGGACTGATTCGGCTGTTGCAGTGAATGGGTGCAGTCCATTACTACCGGCACACCATGAGACGACATGATGGGTAAATTGCGGTAGTCTACCACCAGATCCTGGTAACCAAAGGTTGTTCCTCTTTCGGTAAGTATGATCTTATGGTTCCCGGTATTTCTCACTTTATCAACGGCAAATTTCATGGCTTGCCCACTTACAAACTGGCCTTTTTTGATATTAACAATTTTGCCAGTCTCACCAGCTGCCACCAATAGGTCTGTCTGTCTGCAAAGGAATGCCGGAATCTGCAGTATATCTGCGTATGGAGCCGCCATAGCCGCTTCATCAGATGCGTGGATATCAGTGGTGGTGGGCAGATGAAATTTTTCTCCGATTTTTTTAAGCAATGTCAACCCCGTTTCATCTCCCAGACCGGTATATGAGTTCAGGCTGGTTCTGTTTGCCTTACGGTATGATGCCTTAAAAATGTATGGGATACCCAGGTTTGAAGCAATAGAGGACACTTTTGAAGCAATTTCTTCGAGTATGTCTTCATTTTCAATAACACAGGGACCGGCTATGAGGAAGAAGTTTTTTTCGTCATAGGTCTGTTCAGCAAATAACTCTTGAAGAAATGGCTCCATTGTGCAAAGATATGCCGGTTCCAATAGATTTGATAAGTTTGCAGATTCATCAAAGTACGGGTATGAAAAAAGAAAGGATTTTGGTCATAGGTGCCAGCGGACAGATAGGAGTGGAGCTTACACTAGCACTAAGAAAGATATATGGAGGTGCCAACGTTGTTGCATCTGATCTCAGAGAAGAGAATGACCTTCTTAAAGGTACAGGTCCCTATGTTAGCCTCGATGTAATGAACAAGGAAATGCTTCATGTTCAGGTGATAAGACAGAACATCACTCAGATCTATTTGCTGGCAGCCATCCTCTCAGCAACCGGCGAAAAGAATCCCCCTCTTGCCTGGCATTTGAATATGCAATCGCTTCTGAATGTATTGGACATAGCAAAAGAAGAAGGATTGAAAAAAGTTTATTGGCCCAGCAGTATTGCTGTTTTTGGTCCAACTTCTCCCAAGATTGATTGCCCGCAGCATACCATCATTGAGCCAACTACCGTTTATGGTATCAGTAAGTATGCCGGAGAATTCTGGTGTAATTATTACCACCAGCGTTATGGTGTTGATGTCAGAAGCCTTCGTTATCCTGGTTTGATCAGCTACAAATCGTCTCCGGGAGGAGGGACAACTGACTATGCCGTTGAAATTTATCATGCAGCAAAAGAGAAGAAACGTTACACTTCTTTCCTCCAGGCCAATACTCATCTCCCCATGATGTATATGCCCGATGCCATCAGGGCCACGATTGAATTGATGGAAGCATCAACAGAGAAGATCAAGATCAGAACATCCTACAATTTATCCGGGATGAGTTTTTCGCCGGAAGAAATAGGTGCTGAAATTAAAAAGCATATACCGGAATTCATATTGGAATACGCACCCGATTATCGGCAAAACATTGCCGATAGCTGGCCCAAATCCATCGATGATTCCAATGCCCGAGCTGATTGGGGTTGGAAGCCTGACTTTGATCTAGCTAAAATGACAACTGATATGTTCCAGAACATATAATCCACTCATATGATAAGATCATACTTATTTTCTTTTTTTGCGTTTATGATTTCCATAAACGGTTTGGGCCAGGCATTATACAGAGCCGAGATCAAACGTGCAGATGGATATCATATTCCTTTCAATCTGACAGAAACCATGGTAAATGGTAAACGCAAGTGGGTGATCAAAAACGCAGACGAACAGATACAGGTAAATAATTTTCGTCCAAAAGCAGATTCACTTTTTGTGGATATGCCTTTTTTTGATGCTGAGTTGCGTTTGAAAAAAACAACTCTTGGATATGAGGGTCAATGGAAAAAAGCTGGTTCCAAAGGAGATGTATTTATGCCTTTGGTTATTCAAAGAGGTAATTCCAGAATCAATTTGGGCTCAGTCAAACCCTTGCAGAATATATCTGGCAGATGGAAAACAAGATTTACGAATCAAGATGGCAAATCCAGTTCAGCCATTGCGGAGTTCAGGCAGACGGGCAATAAATTGCATGGAACATTTCTTACTTCCACCGGCGACTATCGATTTTTGGAAGGTTCCATTGCAGGCGATTCGCTGGCGCTTTCTGCGTTTGACGGAACCCATGCTTTTTTCTTCAGTGCCCGAATCAGTAGCAGCGGAAAGCTGGTGAATGGAATATTTGCCAGTGGTGCAACTTCTCTCGAGACATGGACCGCAGAACCTGATGCAATGGCGGAGCTGGATGGCTCTGATGCCCGAATCAATGTGAGAGGTGTTGACTCAGTATTAAATTTTCAGTTTCCGGATCTCGATAGCAATATGGTTTCCATGCAGGATGAAAGATTCAAGAATAAAGTCGTAGTCATTCAAATCATGGGTTCATGGTGCCCCAATTGTATGGATGAAACAGCTTTCTTAAGTGAATACTATCGCCAAAACAAATCAAGGGGAGTTGAGATGATCGGACTTGCATACGAGTATTCACTTGATTTTTCAAAGGCCAGGAAAAGTTTATCGCGCTTCAGAGATCGATTCAAGGTGGAGTACCCAATGTTGATTACCGGTGTTAAATCCTCAGACACATTGCGCACAGAAAAAACAATTCCGGAAATGACTCCTATCGTCGCTTTTCCATCAATGATCATTGTAGGAAAAGATGGTAAAGTGAAATCGACCCATGCAGGTTATGAAGGACCTGCAACGGGTCAGCACCATGAAAAATTCAAAAATGAATTCAATGAAACCATTGAGCAATTACTAAAGCAATAATAAATTCGGTATGGCAGAAGATCTTAAAATTGTTGCAGGACCAAAGGATGAGCAATACAAAAATCTGATACCGCAAATGAAAGGGTTGCTTTCAGGTGAACAGGATAAGGTTGCCAATATGGCCAATTTTGTTGCAGCACTAAAAGAACAGTTCAATTTCTTTTGGATAGGCTTTTATCTGGTTCAGGGCGATGATTTGGTACTAGGCCCATTTCAGGGACCAGTTGCCTGCACTCGAATTAAAAAGGGGAGAGGGGTTTGCGGAACAGCATGGAGTGAAGGTAAATCCGTGATCGTGCCGGATGTTGAAAAATTCCCCGGTCATATTGCTTGCAGTAGTCAGTCCAGAAGTGAGATAGTAATTCCTGTTTTAAGCAAGGGGCAAGTTATCGGTGTTCTTGATGTGGATAGTGATAAGCTGGATGATTTCGACGAAACAGATAAAATCAATCTGGAAGCGATGGTCAGATTGATCAATTGGGATTGACTTTATTTTCTTATCAGATCTGCTACTGTTTTTGTTTCAAGGATTTTGAGATTGGCATCTCTCACCTGTACCATGGTATCATGAAGCCCGCAGTTTTTTTCATCGCAGTTTTTGCATCGCTCATAAAAATATAGACTGGCACAGGGAAGCATCGCAATGGGGCCATCAATTTTTCTGATAATGTCTGCAAGCTTGATTTTATTGGGGGCAACCTTTAAAAAATAACCGCCACCCTTTCCTTTCTTGCTTTCGAGTATACCGGCCTTTCTCAATTCCAATAGGATGTTTTCAAGGAACTTGAGAGGGATATTCTTTTTTTTGGAAATATCTGCTATCAGAACAGGTCCCTTGTCTTTCTGTTCTGCCAGATGCATCAAAGCCTGAAAGGCGTATTGGGTTTTTTTGTTCAGCATATCATTCAGTTTCCGAATCCAAGAACATCCTTCATGCTAAAAACACCTTTTTTCCCAGCAATAAACTCTGCTGCCAGCACCGCGCCAAGTGCAAATCCATCTCTGCTATGTGCATTGTGCACAATTGAAATCTCATCAACTGTTGATCTGTAAGTCACCTCATGCAAACCGGGGTAGGGGTCAATTCTTTCGCTGATAATAGGAAGGGAATCTGGATCATTTGTTTCATGGTTTACCCATTTAGTCTTGTTTGCGTTATTAGCAAGGATCTGTTCGGCAATGGTTATGGCAGTTCCACTTGGCGCATCTTTTTTCTGGGTATGATGAATTTCTTTTATGCTGATCTCATACTGGCTATGACCAACCATCAGCTGAGCAAGTTTTTTATTGACCTCAAAAAAGATATTGACACCTACACTGAAATTGCTTGCATATAAAAAGCTGCCTCCTGTTTCAATGCATTTTTTTTCTACGGCCGACAGATGTTCCAGCCATCCTGTAGAGCCACATACTATTGGAGTATTTGAATCAAGGCATTTCATGACATTGTCAAAAGCGGTATGAGGACCGGTAAATTCTATGGCAACATCAATGTGTTTAAGATTTGTTGCATTCAAATCAGATATATTATCCAAATCAATTTTCAGTCGAATATTGTGTCCTCTTTCCAATGCCACTTTTTCTATGGTTTTACCCATTTTACCGTATCCGATCAATGCTATGTTCATAAGTTTAAAATTAAAAACTAATCGAACTCTTTTTTTTCTTACCGTCAAAATAAAGATGCGCAGAAATTCCCATCTGGCCTGACCCAGTTGAATAATTTGGTTTTATGGACATGCTCAACTCATCGCTGATGTCAAATTTTCTCAGATGTCCATCCACCGTAGCATCTACAACATTCAACCCCCACATGATCAATAGTCCCAATACAGAGAAATCCATATTTTTTCTGAATTGATTCCTGTACAGGCGAAGGGAGGCATCCGACAAAGGCTGCAGTTCCGCTGCTATATTCTTGTAATTGGAAGTATCTTTAGTAGCTCTTACCGTGTAGGCAAACCTTGTTTTGTTGTACCAGCTGCTGTTGTATTGAAAGGTGCTGACGGGTATGGCCAATAGTCCATATACAATGGGGACCTTCCAGTATTTTTTGTTGTAAATCTGGCCCAGACCGGGTAATATTGCCGATCGAAGGGCGGCTTTTGCAGCAATACTCCGTTCTTTTTTAGGGATGGTATCGGTCTTCTTGATTGAGTCAGGTAAAATCCTTTTTTTAATATTCATTTGCGCCTGTGCAGAAGCTGAATTCATACAACAGGCAAACAACATTATGAGGCAAATGAAAAATCTGGTGGTCATCAGTGAATGCTCACTTTCATTTTTTCCAAAATTCCATTCAGTTCTTCAACAGAGTAATATTCAAGTGTGATCTTACCTCTGCCGGTATTAAGGTGATCAATCTTAACCTTGGTTCCGAAATGATTGGTCAGCTGATCTTGAATTTTTGCGAATTGACTCTTGGGTTTCTCAATTGCACTGGTATTTTTCTTCCCTGGTTTGTACAATTGCTTAACCAGATCTTCTGTTTGTCTTACTGAAAGTTTTTTGGAAAGGATAGTATTGTAAACGAATAATTGTTTGTCAACTTCACCTGCATTGATCAAAGCCCTTGCATGCCCCATCGACAATGATCCATTTCTAACAGCCACAATGATGTCTGGGGGGAGCTTGAGCATTCTGATATAATTGGAAACAGTACTTCTGTCCATCCCCATTGTAGCTGCAACTTCCTCTTGCGTCATTGAACATTCATCCATCAATCGCTGATAGCTCAAGCCGATTTCAATTGCGTTCAAGTTTTCCCTCTGAAGATTTTCAAGGAGAGCGAGCTCGAGTACCTGTTTATCATCTGCTTCGCGGATGTATACTGGAACATCCTTGATGCCAGCAAGTTTTGAAGCACGCCATCTTCTTTCACCTGCAATCAATCTATATTTCCCTGAGGGGAGCGGTTTTACTGTCAGGGGCTGAATGATGTCATGCAGCTTTATGGATTGGGCCAATTCTTCAATGGCTTTCTGGTCGAAATCTTGTCTGGGTTGCTTGGGATTGGGGATGATATCTTCCAAGGGTATTCTGGAGACGGAAGTATTCTTGGTAACTACTTCCTGTTTCAGTTGACCGGAAGGACTTTTCATTTCCGCATCAATAGAACCTAAGAGTGAGCGAATGCCCCTGTTCAGTGCGTCTTTCTTATTGGCAGGATTGTTACTCATCATCGTGGTTTAGGGTTCTTTCTGTTTCTTTGATCCTGGTCATATTATTTTTTTGCAGGATCTCTTTCGCAAGGTTGAGGTAATTGATAGCACCTTTGCTTTCAGCATCGTAAAGGATAACAGGTTTTCCTACGCTGGGGGCCTCACTCAGACGGGAATTTCTGTTGATCAGTGTATTGAAAACCATATCCTCGAAGTGCCTTCTCACTTCGCTTACAATTTGGTTGCACAACCTTAATCTTGAATCATACATGGTCATCAAGATCCCTTCTATTTCCAGGGACGTGTTGAGGCGGCTTTGAACAATTTTAATCGTATTCAACAATTTACCCAGTCCTTCCAAAGCAAAAAATTCTGCCTGTACCGGAACCACTACAGAATCTGAGGCTACAAGGGCATTGACAGTGATCAACCCAAGTGAGGGAGAGCAGTCTATAACAATGAAATCATAGGATTCCCTTACTTCTTCAAGGATATTTTTGATCACATTTTCCCTTTGAGGGTAGTTGATCATCTCAAGTTCGGCACCAACCAGGTCAATATGTGAAGGGATGAGGTCTAAATTAGGAATCTCAGTTTTCAATATGGTGTCTGAAGCCCTTGCATCTCCCACCATGCAATCGTATATGCTCTGCTGGATATTCTGTAGATCGAATCCAACTCCTGATGTGCTGTTTGCCTGGGGATCAGCATCCACCAGCAGTGTTTTGTACTCAAGCACTGCCAGGCTTGCAGCCAGGTTGATGGCGGTTGTGGTTTTTCCCACTCCTCCTTTTTGATTTGCTACACCTATGATCCGAGCCATTCCGATTTTTGGGTTTTGGGTTTGAAGGACAACAAATTTACGTTTTCCGCCTCATTTTGCGGAACATTCCATACAAATTAATGTTATCAGATTACTCTATTTTCGCGAAATGAAAAGATTGTTTGGCTCCTGGATTTTTATTGTATTGATGATACTGGTTGATTTCTATGTATTTCAGGCGCTCAAACTCGTAACTGATTCACTTTCACCCAGGTACAGGATAACTATCCATGTTGTTTACTGGTCTTTTACTGTAGTGGCTGTATCACTTTTTTTATTGATCCCTTACGTTGGCTTTCAGCAACTTCCCGTTTTTGTTAAGACGTATGTTTTTCCGGTCATTCTCGGTTTTTTCATCGCAAAGATCATTGCTTCCCTGTTTTTCATACTGGATGATCTCAGGCGAATACTACAGTGGGGCGGAGGAAGAATTTTACAAATGACAGGTTCTGTGGAAAAGTCTTCGGATGATTCAGTTTCACGATCTGTTTTTCTTTCCTGGCTCGGGATTGGTATAGGCGGAAGCCTTTTTGGGTCACTCTTGTATGGATTTACGAACAAGTACAGATACAGAGTAGAAAAAGTAAAATTGGGTTTCGAACATCTTCCTTCTGCATTTAAAGGCATTAAAATTGTTCATCTTTCTGATATTCATTCAGGAAGTCTTACTGATGTCAATGCTGTAGAAAAAGGCATAAAAAAAATCATGGCACTGAAACCGGACATTATCTTTTTCACGGGGGATCTGGTGAATAACGTTGCCGATGAAATGGATGAACTCAAGAAGGTATTTTCTGGGCTGTCGGCACCAATGGGCGTTTACAGTATATTGGGCAATCACGATTATGGGGATTATGTTCAGTGGGAGAGCGTGGATGCTAAAAAGGCCAATCTTGATAAACTCAAGTCTATACACAATGAAATGGGTTGGAGGTTATTGCTCAATGAGCATGTAGCCTTGGAAAAAGACGGCCAATCGATAGCATTGATTGGAATAGAAAATTGGGGTGCCAAGGCCAATTTCAGCAGATATGGAGATCTCTCAAGTGCCTACAGAGGTGCAGAGAATTATCCATTCAAGATATTGCTGAGTCATGATCCCAGCCACTGGGAAGCGGAAGTGTGTAAAAATTATAGAGATATTGATCTTGTTTTTTCAGGCCACACACATGGCATGCAATTTGGAGTCGAGATACCCGGTTTCCGTTGGAGTCCGGTGCAATATGTCTATAAGCAATGGGCAGGACTATATCATAATGACCACCAAAAATTATATGTTAACAGAGGCTTTGGATTTTTAGGCTACCCGGGTAGGGTAGGTATACTCCCAGAGATTACTTACCTGGAGCTGACATAAAAATTAACATTTCTTTTAATATCTTGCCATTAGTTTACCGGTTACACCAGTAGCTCAAAACTTTCTATGATTTTTAGGAAACTTTCCAAAAGCAAGTTCATCATTTTATTTCTCTTAATGAGTGTAGAGGCATTGTCTCAGGATATTGTGATTGATACCGCTGCTATCAGGGCCGATCTTGCAACATTGGACAGAGATAGTCTCATTAGAGAGTTTAGATTACTGATGGATTCCACTGGCAAATCAAAAAGTTTTTTTTCAGCAAATCTGTCCATCAGCAACAGACTTTTCAGTAATATAAACAATGCACTCAATGCCCAGCAGACTTCTGCAAATGTTGCCATCACCCCTTCTGTTTCTTATTATCACAAGTCTGGCTTGGGGCTTAGCACTACCGCCTATTTTAGACCATCAGCAGAATCCGGAGGGATCTATCAGCTTGCCATTACCCCCAGTTATGATCATATAGGAGATAAAAGCATGTATGGGCTGTCTTACTCAAAATATGCAAAGATCGATGCTTTAAATTCGTTTTCTACTCCTTATGATAACGAGGTATATGCATATTTTCAGGAAAGAAAGACTTGGTTAAGGCCTTCATTGACAGTTGGCTGGGCAGGTGGCAGTTACAAAGATGTGTCCGTAATACCAGTTAGGATAAACGGAAATATGATTTTGATCAAAGACACTTCCAGGATTACACTGAACGATTATACTGTGATCGTGGGTATTTCTCATAGTTTCAAATTCGTAGATCTAATTGCTAAAGAAGATCTGCTCACGATCATTCCACAAGTCAGTTTAATTGGAGGTATTCAACAATATGAAACTGAATCACTTTCAAAATCTTTCGTGTTTGGCGTTAGAAACAAGGATAGTGATCTCAATAGGATCCGGGAGCGATATAATTTAAGAACAACATCCAACACTTCTCCGTTTTTACTCCAAACGGCTGCGATATCCTTGAATCTTTCCTGGTACAGAGGGATATTCTCATTATCAGGTGGTTATTTTGCGGGATATTATTTTCAGTCAGCTACCAGCAACCAATGGAGCCACATATTCAACCTGTCAGCAGGAGTTACCTTTTAGTGTTTCTTTATAATTTCTTTTTTTAACTTGTATTGACAAAGCATAAAAATTAAATCTTATACCATGAAAAAAACTGTTTTGATACTTTTCGTCTTTTTCAGCACCAATCTTATCTATGCACAAGGTTTTAAGATTGGAGGTAAGTTGGGAGCCAATATAACAGGGTTAAATGGTGTACAGTTTGAGGAGGGATTTAATTTCGGCTACCATGCCGGAGGGTTTGCTGAAATCATGTTCAGTAAAAAATTTGGAATCACCCCCGAAGTTCTCTGGAGTCAGACAAGCCTCACACCTGCAACATCTTTTGATGCATTGCGCCCAGACCTGGCCAGTGTCACCACTATCAAGCTGAATTACATCAATATACCAGTACTTCTGACGTTTAAGCCTGTTAAATTGATTTCATTTCAGCTGGGTCCTCAGTTCGGTATTTTACGCGACAAGAACCAGTCATTTACTGGCAATGCTTCAAGCGCCTTCAAATCAGGTGATCTTTCTATGCTGGGAGGCATTCAACTCAATTTTCTTAGCTTAAGAGTTTATGGCAGATATGCAGTTGGACTAACTGACATCAATGACATTCAAAATGTGGCGACTGCGGAGAAATGGAAGAGTAAAACACTTCAATTGGGCGTTGGCCTGACATTGTAAAGAATCGAATTATCAAATTTTTTAGATCCCGGCCCGGCCGGGATTTTTTTTGGCATCAAACTTGAACTATGGTAGTCAAATATGTATAAGGGAACGCATCTGTCCTAGAGGATGACATATTGTCGTAAAAGTTTAAATATGGATTTGAAAATGAATTTTTTGCAGCAGGAAGAGGAAATGGATTTTATGCCTATAATCCCTTTGAATGAAAATGAGGGTGATGGAATGGAGGAAAGTCCAATTCCGGCAGAATTGCCATTACTGCCTTTGAGAAATACTGTACTTTTTCCGGGTGTAGTTATTCCAATTACAGTTGGTCGTGATAAATCCATCAAGGCGATTGCGGAGTCTTATAAAACTGACAAATTGGTGGGGGTGTTGTCACAAAAGGACAGCAATGTCGAAGATCCCGGTATTGGAGACCTGGTTTCCGTTGGCACTGTGGCCAAAATCATTAAACTGATAAAAATGCCTGATGGGGGGACAACCGCCATCCTGCAGGGCAAGCGGAGATTTTCACTGCAAAGAGTAACTTCCGAAGATCCCTATTTCAAAGGACAAATAGCTGTTCTCCCTGAAGAAAATATACAAAATGATCAATCTTTTGATGCTTCAGTGGCATCCATCAAAGATCTTGCCTCTCAGATCATACAGCTTTCGCCAAATATTCCTACTGAGGCTTCCATCATTCTCAAGAATATAGAAAACCCATCATTTCTCATTCACTTTGTTGGCAGTAATCTCAACGGGGAACTTGCAGAAAAGCAATCGCTTCTTGAGATGAACGATATGCGACAAAGGGCAGAAATGCTTTTGAAACTCCTCCAAAAAGAACTGCAATTTGCAGAACTAAAAAATAAGGTTACCAATAAGACGAAAACAGAGCTGGATAAGCAGCAACGAGAATATTTCCTCCAGCAGCAGCTCAAGAGTATAAAGGATGAACTGGGTGGAGATACCAATGACAGGGAAATACAGGAGATGAAGAAAAAAGCGGAGTTGAAGAAATGGACCGCTGCAGCCAAAGAAATGTTCCAGAAGGAAATTGAGAAACTGGAAAGAATGCATCCCAGCACACCTGATTACTCCATCGTTTACAACCATGTGGATCTGATGCTGGATCTTCCCTGGGAGGATTATACAGAAGATCTTTACGATTTGAAAAAAGCTAAAAAAATATTGGACAAGGATCACTATGGGATGCACAAAATCAAAGAGAGAATTCTTGAATATTTGGCCGTACTCAAATTAAAAGGGGATATGAAAAGTCCAATTCTTTGTTTTGTTGGCCCTCCTGGTATCGGCAAAACATCTTTGGGAAAAAGTATTGCCAGTGCCATTGGCAGAAAATATGTTCGCTTTAGTCTGGGCGGATTGCATGATGAAAGCGAAATCAGAGGGCATAGAAAAACATACATCGGGGCTATGCCAGGCAGAATCCTTCAATCCTTGAGAAAGATCAAATCTTCCAATCCGGTAATGATTCTCGACGAAATTGACAAGGTTGGAAAAGATTTCAGAGGAGACCCCTCATCTGCTTTGCTGGAAGTACTTGATCCTGAGCAGAATAATAGTTTTTACGATAATTATCTGGAGCTGGAATATGACCTGAGCAAGATTCTTTTTATTGCCACAGCCAATGATATCCAGGGAATTCAGCCTGCCCTTCGCGACCGGCTTGAGATCATAGATCTCACAGGGTATGCGGTAGAAGAAAAAGAGAAAATTGCCCAAACCCATCTGCTGCCCAAACAGAAAGAGCTACATGGACTTAAAGACTTTAGCTTCAAGATCAGCACACCTGTGATGATCCATATCATCGAGAATTATACTAGAGAGAGTGGCGTGAGGGAGCTCGACAGGCAATTGGCCAGTATCATGAGAAATCTAGCCAAGGATGTTGCTTTGAAAGGCAAAATCAAACCAACGCTTACAATCAATGATGTTTCCAGGATATTGGGCAAACCCCGTTACAGCAATGAAATCTATAAGACGGCCAATATGCCTGGAGTGGCGGTAGGACTGGCATGGACCTATGTTGGGGGAGATATCCTTTTTATAGAAACAAGTTTGAGTGAGGGGAAGGGAGAACTTCAGTTAACGGGTAATCTGGGTCAAGTAATGAAGGAAAGTGCCCAAACTGCATTGACCTATTTGCAGTCCAATGCCAAAAAACTTGGATTGGATCCGGAGATGCTCAAAAAAAGAAGCATACACGTCCATGTACCCGAGGGGGCTGTTCCAAAGGACGGCCCCAGTGCAGGAATAACCATGATGACGGCGCTTACCTCTGCCTTTTCTGGCAGAAAAGTCAAACCCTATCTTGCAATGACCGGTGAGATCACGCTAAGGGGTCAGGTATTACCTGTTGGTGGGATCAAAGAGAAAATACTGGCTGCAAAAAGAGCTGGTTTAAAGGAAGTTATACTGTGTTGGCAAAATGAAAAAGATGTTCAGGAAATCAGTCCCGAATTTATCAAGGGAATGAAATTTCATTATGTCAAAACCATGCAGCAAGTAATCGACCTGGCTCTTTTATAAATTTTTTAAAAAATATTGAACCATTTCTTTTTATCCATTGTTCTATTGACCGAGAGAATTATTTCTCTTATGTTGGTTGTTTTAAGGGTTAAAGAATCTCCCCCATTTTCATGGGGGATTTTCATTTTATCCCATCGATCCTTACCTTCGAACATGCCTCTCAGAGTCTTATATATTCTGATTTCTACAAGTTTTTCATTCGTTGTTCAAGCACAGACCCTTGGGGGGGGCGCGACGTTTAATTTTCTAAAATTACAGCAGGTTCCAGAAGCAGCTGCTTTGGGAGGGAGAAACGTATCGCAATTAGATGCAGGCATTTCCTTCCTCTCTGAAAATCCGGCCCTATTAAGAGCAAAACACCATTTTCAAGGAGCTGCCAATTTTACTTTTTTATCTCCTGGGGTGACCGGATTGTTCGGACTTGTTGGCTATCATGAGCGAAAATCCAATACAAATTTGGCCTTTGGATTGTCTCATTTATTCTATGGCGAAGAAGTGCAAACAGATCCGGGAGGGAATATTATGGGTAATTTCAGAGCGTTTGATCAGAGCCTGTCATTGACTGTCTCGAGAGAATATGGATCACGCTGGAATTATGGATTTACTTTTAAATTTATCCGCTCGCAGTACGGTATATTTTCAAGTACAGCCATTGCTGTTGATGCTGGCATAACCTATACAGATACCTCCAGGATGTTACAACTTGGATTTGCCGCAAAAAGTATGGGGAGTCAGCTAAAGACCTATAGCGGAATCGGTGAAGACCTGCCATTCGATATGTTGGTCGGCATCACCAAAAAATTGGAAAAGGCACCCATCAGGCTATCCATTACTGCACAAAGATTGAACAGGTTTGATATCATATACAACGATACTGCTTTCAATACTGAAAATTTTGGGAGGCCAGGACTAGCAGGATGGGGTGATAAATTGATAAGTCATGTCATTATGGGTTCGGAATTACTATTGGGTGAAAAAATTACGGTCTCTGCAGGTTATAATATCCTCAGGCGAAAGGAACTTTCGATAAGAAATATTGCAAGTGGACTTACAGGATTCAGCTATGGACTCAATCTCAACTTAACCAATCTTCAATTTCATTATGCCCGCTCACATTTCCAATCGGGTCTCTCTCATCATTTGGTTTCAGTCAATTTTCAATTGGCCCGTCCAAATAAAGATTAAAAATAACTGAGGTTGGTCTTGGGTGTAAGTGCCATTAGAGATTCATACATCAACTGAATCGTATGCTCAACGTCCCTTTTATGAAGCATCTCAACCGTTGTATGCATATAACGCAGCGGGATGGAGATCAGCACAGACGGACAACCGTCATTGGCATAGGCAAATGAGTCTGTATCAGTTCCGGTACTGCGTGAAACGGTTCTCATTTGTACGGGAATTTTCTTTTTGTTTGCAACATCTTCAACAAGGTTCAAGAGCTTGTTGTGGACTGCAGGACCATAGGCCAGAGAAGGACCTTTTCCGCATGCGACATCTCCTTCAATGATCTTATTTACCATAGGAGTGGTAGTGTCATGCGTAACATCAGTTATAATCGCAACATCAGGTTTGATACGTCTTGCGATCATCTCAGCGCCCCTCAAACCGATTTCTTCCTGAACTGCGTTTACAACATATAAAGCATAGGGTAGTTTTTTCTTATTCGCTTTTATCATGCGGGCTACTTCTGCAATCATAAATCCACCGATGCGGTTATCGAGTGCCCGGCCGATGATATAATCATAGGCAAGTTCATCGTAACCTTCTTCATAGGTAGCTACAGCTCCGATGTGAATTCCCAAAGCCTCTACTTCTTTTCTGTTTTTGGCTCCACAGTCCAGAAAAAGATTTTCAACAGCCGGTTGTGGATCTTTTCTTTCGCCACCTCCGATTCTTGTATGAATGGCAGGCCATCCAAAAACAGCTTTTACGGCTCCTTTTTTTCCATGAACCAACACCCGTTTGCCCGGAGCGATCTGATGATCTACTCCACCATTTCTTTTCAGATAGATCAATCCTGCATCTGAAATGTAGTTTACAAACCAGCTGATCTCATCTGCATGGGCCTCAATTACCACTTTGAATTTTTCTGCAGGATTGATAATCCCTGCAACAGAACCATAAGGATCCGTTATGATATCATCCACAAAGGGTCTAACCTGCTCAAGCCACAATTTTTGGCCTCCTGATTCAAACCCAGTAGGAGAGGGTGTATTGATATATTTTCTAAGGAATGCGTACGCTTCATCAGATAAGATTCCCTTTGCTTTTGCCTTACTTGATTTTGCCATTTTTTGATTTTTAACGCAACTATCGAAGAATGATGATGGGAGCTGTTTTGACTGTATCGCTCTTATTGCCTTTTTTGTCTTTCATCCAGAAACTGAAAGTAGCAGTATCATTCCGATTACAGCGGGGTTGCAGTTCTATGGCATAGGTAAATGTTACCAGTACCTCGCCATCAAAATTGTTGGTTCGGGGAGTTTCAGGGGGTATCCTGTACAGAAAAGAATCAACAAAATTGCTTTGATTACACCGAGTAGTTGATTTCCTTACCCAAACTGTATCTGTGAAATCTCCTTCCTTATCGGTCAACCTCATTTTGATCTGTAGATCGCTTCCAACCGGCACAACATTCCCACTGATTGATTTTATCCTGAGCTGAGGCTTTGATTGAAAAGTTTCTTTTCCACATGAAAAGATCGCGCAAGCAAGGCATAAGGCTATGAAGCGTTTTGTCATGTACCTTTGTTGTTCTTCAAAATTAACCGATTCGGCTTGAAAAACCTATCCCACGAACATCATTTTATGGAAGATTTAACCCTGCATACTGTTCACGGCAGGGAAGAGCAGATCTTGGCCTTGTTCCGACATCAGGCAAAATCCAATGAGATCTACAAGAACTATTTGTCGAATCTTTCCATCAAAATCAATGCTGTAAACAGAATCACCGAGATCCCTTTTCTCCCAATTTCTTTTTTTAAATCCTCGGATCTTAAAACAGGGGATTTTGTTGCGGATGTATATTTTGAAAGCAGTGGTACCACGGGTGCTCAAACCAGTCGTCACGGGATCAGAGACATCAAATTCTACCTTGAAAATGCAACGAATAATTTCAAGGAGTTTTATGGCGATCCCTCTGCCTATTGTTTTCTTGCACTTCTTCCTTCGTACTTAGAAAGAAGTAATTCCTCCCTTGTGGCAATGGCAGATCATTTGATGAAATTGAGCGGTCATCCTGAAAATGGGTTTTTTATGCAGGATGCCGCTGCTGTAAGGGAAAGACTCGTCAAACTTGAGGAGGCCGGTCAAAAAACGATTTTGCTGGGCGTTAGTTTTGCATTATTGGATTTTGCTGAAAAGTTTGCTTGTGAGTTGCGCCATACCATAGTGATGGAAACAGGGGGTATGAAGGGAAGGAGGAAAGAGATAACAAGAGATGAAATGCACGCCTTTCTCATCAAGCGATTGGGGTTATCATCGGTTCATGCAGAATATGGGATGACAGAGTTGCAATCTCAGGCCTATTCTTCTGGGGACGGATTCTTTAGACCCTCCAGCACAATGGAAGTACTATTGCGGTCTGCTGATGATCCATTCGAGTTATGGACTTCCTCCGAACATCCCATGCGTACCGGTGTTATCAATATTATCGATCTTGCCAATAAGGATACCATGGCTTTCATTGCAACGGATGATCTCGGCAGATTCAGGTCGGATGGAAGCTTTGAAATACTCGGCAGGATTGATCATGCGGATATCAGAGGATGCAGCCAACTTGCCGGTTAACAAAAGATTACAGATAGAGAAGAAGCACTTACTTTCGCATCAATCTTACAATTATGAGTGTACTCAAACAGATCGCCACTTATCTTTATTTGAAAAAGAAAGATCCGGATACGCCGGATTCTCAGTGGGTGAAATACATGCATGGCATCAACAGAATATCATTGTTGCTTTTCATTTTCGCATTGATTGTCATTGTTGTAAAGCTATTCATCAGGAAATAATGGTTTAACCCTTCAGCATATCCTGTATGATCCTGGCAGCATTTTCTGATGCTTTGCCGCCAGCAAGGAGTTTTGTATTCAGTGCCTCAAAATCTTTTTTCATTTCTTCAACAACACTATCATCCAATAGCCTTCTCAATTCTCTGCAAAGATTTTCAGGATTCATCTCACCCTGTATGAGTTCCTTTACTACCATCTTTTCCATGATGAGATTGACCAGCGATATATATGGCACTTTGACCAGCTTTTTTGCAATCTGGTACGTCAAGGGAGAGCCCAGATAGCATACTACTTCCGGTACACCAAACAAGGCAGTTTCCAGGGTTGCTGTTCCGGATGTAACCATTGCTGCATCGGCAACACTCAAAAGATCATAGGTTATATCTTTTAGAATTTTTACCTCAGAAAACTGATTTGTAATCTCCCTTATGAATGCATCATCTATACCAGGCGCCTGGGCAACAATAAATTCAACTTCAGGAAAATTACCGGCAGCCTTGAGCATGACAGGAAGCTTTTTACTGATCTCCTGTTTCCTGGATCCTGGCAGAATGGCAACAATTTTTTTGGATTCTGATATTCCCAGTTTTTGTTTTAGGGCGATTCCATGATTTTTTTTCTTGTGTTCACTGATAATCTCTGCTAATGGATGTCCTACGTATTCTACCGGATAATTCCATTTTTCATAAAATTCCTTTTCAAAGGGCAGAATGACCATCATTTTGTCAACTACTTTTTTGATGATTCTGACCCTGCTTTCTTTCCAGGCCCATACCTGCGGGGAAATATAATAAGCTGTTTTGATTTTTCTTGAATTGGCAAATTTCGCAATGGGCAGATTGAATCCAGGATAATCAATCAGTATAAGGATATCGGGTGAAAATCCAAGTAGATCAGATTTGCACCATTTCATGTTTCGCAAAATGGTCTTAAGGTTGAAGAGTACTTCAACGAATCCCATGAAGGCCAGTTCACGATAATGTTTGACAATCGATGCACCTTCTGCTTCCATAAGATCTCCACCCCAGGCTCTGATATGGGCAGATGGATCATTATGTTTAATGGCTCTTATCAATCTGCTACCATGAAGGTCTCCTGAGGCTTCTCCTGCAATGATATAATATCTCATGGGCATTGAAGCTTAGCCAATCATTTTGAATAACAATGCAGCCGACGCATAAATAATTGAAACTGTAAATATGCCTTTGGCTGTCTTATCTTTTTGTCCGTTTATGTAAACAGTAAACAGTACAATGTTCAATAGCAGGCAAGGGATGGTTAATGCAGATACCAGTTGCTTGTTTCCTTGGAGCGTATGCAGAAAGTCACTAAAACTGAACAGACTGAATTTCCAGTAATAATATCCAAAGAAACTGAATATAGGTACTACCAGACCTATGATCACGCCAAAGGGAAAACTATCTTTTTTCAGCATTACCATGAATAAGCTTTTTCGATTTTCTTCTTGAGCATGTAATTGGTCAGGTCATATTGAACCGGAACAATACTCACATAATTGTTTTCAAGTGCCCATACATCGGTATCTTTTGACTTATCAAAATTTTGAAAAGTACCGGTGAGCCAGTAATATTTTTTTCCGGAAGGATCCATTCTCTCTTTAAAGTCCTCATCATATTTGGCATAGGCCTGTTTGCATACTTTTACCCCTTTTATCAGATTCACATCCCCTTTGGGTATGTTCACATTCAAACAAAAATGATCGCCTGTTTTTTGCGAAAGCATCTTTTCCACGATCAGACGGGCATATTTTCTGGCTCCGGTGAAATCGGCCTCAATGCTGAAGTCGAGCAGTGAGATGCCAGCTGCAGGTATGTTTTCTATGGAGGCTTCTATTGCCGCACTCATGGTGCCTGAATAGATAACATTGATGGAATGGTTGGCACCATGGTTGATACCACTAAGACATATATCTGGTTTCCCTTTCAGCACTTTATCCACTGCCAATTTAACACAATCCGCAGGAGTGCCGCTGCATGTCCATGCTTCCACACCCTCCATATAATGAACCTTGTGCAGTCTCAGCGGAAAACCAATGGTAATGGCATGCCCCATGCCCGATTGTGGTTTATCGGGAGCTACAACCACAATTCTCCCCAGGTCCTTGACCGATTCTACCAAATTGCGGATGCCGGGTGCCGTAATACCATCATCATTGGTTATCAGAATAACAGGTTTCTTTTTCTTCATGGTGGATATAAAGGGGTGAAATTACCACATATTTTTCTGCTTGTTTTGACAATAAAAAGGGCTTTCAAAAAAATTTAGCAAAAAATATTGAAAAACTAAATAATTTAGTATATTGCCACCAAATTCATTAGTATGTCACAATCATTTGCAGGTCAGAACCTGAAATACCTGAGGAAACTCAAAGGTTTGACGCAGGAAGAGTTTGCACAGAAATTACAGATCAAGCGTTCCTTGCTTGGTGCTTACGAAGAAGAAAGGGCAGAGCCGAGGATAGATGTAATGGAGATGGTTAGCGACCATTTCCGGATCAGTTTGGATGATCTTCTGAGACGTGACCTCAGTGAATCCAAAGGAAATTATCTATCCAAGAGAAGGCAACAGAAACTGGGGAATACTGAGTCCCAGGTAATTCACTTTGTGCCCATGAAGGCTGCTGCAGGTTATCTCGCGGGCTATGCGGATGAAGAGTTCATAGATGAGCTGAATACATTTACCCTACCAATGTTGGGAAATGGTTTTTACAGAGCCTTTGAGATCATAGGCGACAGTATGCTGCCAACTCCCAGTGGTTCCATTATAGTAGGGCAAAAGCTGGATTCACTGGATGATGTAAAGCAGCATGCTGCCTGTATTGTAGTTAGCAGAAGTGAAGGAATTGTGTACAAGCGTGTATCCCGGAATGCAAAGTCAAAAAACAAAGTTACCCTGACCAGTGACAATCAGGCTTTTCAGCCCTATGAAGTCAATGCGGAAGATATTTTGGAAATATGGCAGGGTCAGGTTGTGATCACAAAAGTGTCGCAACAACAGCGCTGGGATGTTGGACAGTTGGCCAGTCTGGTTTCCAACCTGCAGGAACAGATCAGTTCTATGAAAAAAAGCATGAACTAGTCTTATTTTATACACATCCCGTTGATAACCTTCGCTTTAGGGGGTATGGTCATTGGACTATCTTTGAAAACCGGATGGGTCCGGTTTACTTTTAATTTAATGTGAAGAGGAATGGCAAAGCAGCAGGAAAATATTTTTGAATACAATGAGGATTCCATCAGGAGTCTTGACTGGAAAGAGCATATTCGTCTCCGTCCCGGCATGTACATAGGTAAATTGGGCGATGGCAGCAGCCAGGATGATGGCATTTATGTTCTTCTCAAAGAGGTGATGGATAATTGCATCGATGAGCACATGATGGGGTACGGTAAGCAGATCGATCTGTCTTTGAGCGGAAAGGAAGTGACCATCAGAGATTATGGAAGAGGAATTCCCCTGGGCAAACTGGTGGATGTGGTTAGCAAGATCAATACCGGCGCCAAATATGACAGCAAGGTTTTCCAGAAGAGTGTGGGACTGAACGGAGTGGGAACAAAGGCAGTCAATGCATTGAGCGATTATTTCAAAGTAACGGCTTACAGAGACGGTAAAGAAAAGACGGCTGAGTTTAAATGCGGTGAACTCATCAAGGAACACAAGGAAATCTCGACCAAGGAATCCAACGGGACACAAGTGGTTTTTATACCGGACGATAACATTTTCCGAAATTTTCATTTCATTTCGGACTATATCGACAAACAGCTTTGGAATTATTGCTATCTGAATGCTGGGCTTGTCATCAATTACAATGGAAGAAAGTTCGTCAGCAAGAACGGGTTGCTTGACTTGTTGCATAGAAATGCAAATGAAGATGAACTGCGCTATCCTGTTATTCACCTCAAAGGGGAAGATATTGAAGTGGCCATTTCCCATAATAATGAATATGGAGAGGACATATACAGTTTTGTAAATGGCCAATACACTACCCAGGGGGGAACCCACGTGCTTGCCTTCAGAGAAGCATTTGTCAAAACCATCAGGGACTTTTTCAAAAAGGATTACGATACATCTGATATTCGACAGAGCATTGTTGCAGCTGTGGCAGTGAGAGTGCAGGAGCCTGTATTTGAATCCCAGACCAAAACGAAACTCGGATCTCAATATTTGTTTGAAGGTGGTCCATCCATGAAGAATTTCATGCTGGATTTTTTCAGCAAAGAGCTTGATAATTTTCTGCACAAGAATCCCAATGTTGCTGAAGCACTTAAGAAAAGAATTGAACAGAGTGAGAGGGAGCGTAAGGAGCTGGCCGGTATCAAAAAATTGGCCAATGAAAGAGCCAAGAAGGCCAATTTGCACAACAGGAAGCTCAGGGATTGTCGTATTCACCTGAATAGTGAGCCTCCTGCAAAAGGGAAAGAAGAATTTATCGCAAAACAATTGCAAAGCACCATCTTCATTACAGAGGGTGATTCAGCCAGTGGTTCGATCACCAAATCACGAGATGTAGAAACACAGGCTGTTTTCAGTTTGCGGGGTAAGCCACTCAATTCTTTTGGTCTGACCAAAAAAGTAGTATACGAGAACGAAGAGTTCAATCTTCTCCAGCATGCTCTGAATATTGAAGAGGGTATGGATGATCTTCGTTACAACAATATCATCATTGCCACTGATGCTGATGTGGATGGGATGCATATTCGGTTGTTGCTAATGACATTCTTTCTTCAGTTCTTTCCTGATCTTGTAAGAGATGGACATGTATATATTCTGGAGACACCGCTGTTCAGGGTCAGGAACAAACAGGAAACCATCTATTGTTATTCTGATCAGGAAAGACAAGCAGCAATCAAAAAGATTGGTGCCAAAGCCGAGATAACAAGGTTTAAGGGATTGGGAGAGATTTCACCTGAAGAATTCAAGAGATTCATAGGTGCGGATATGCGAAAAACTCCGGTAATACTGGAAAATCAGATTCATATTCAGCAATTGCTTGAATATTATATGGGAAAGAACACACAGGAACGCCAGGACTTTATCGTATCCAACCTGCGTGTTGAATTGGATACCGTAGAAGAATCAAATTGATCATATGATACATGTTGTTTTCAATGAACCAGATGCAGATATATTGGGTAAAGCCATAGAGCTGGATGAAACATTGACTGGTCCTATTTTGATAGTGAGAGATGATTATGCTGTCGGACCTCTTACTGCCATCTATACAGAGGAAGGAATTGAAGCCAGGAGACATTGGTGGAGCCTTGTGCTCGATGGAGGAGACTTACATGGAACTGCCTCTAGCGGGTTGGTTGATGATAATAAGCTCATGCTAGAGATCAAGGAAAGTCTTTTGAATGATGAAAATGAGGAGCTTTGGATCTGGGCTGCTCAGAACAAACATGATGTTTGCGGATATTACTGGCTAATAAGCCAGTTGGCAGAATTTCAAGGACGCATTCAAATACTTTATCTTAATAATCTGCCTTTCATCAGTGAAAAGGGAAATATCTTTTATCCCGACTGGCTTTCACAAATTCCAGCGAGAGAATTCATCAAAGCCAAGAAACTTGCAAGGCCGGTCACAACCAGTGAGTTTGAAGTTGATGCGGACGAATGGAGCAAAATCTGTAATGAAGGCTCAATGGTGAGGTTGCTGGAAGGGGGCAAGAAAATCATACACAAAGAGGTTGATCATTATGATGGAGAGCTTATAAAATATATCGGTGCAGATCCCCAAAAGGGTTCAAAGGTCATACATAACATGCTAACCAAGTCTAAAGAAACAACTGGTGATGCTTTCCTGCTTTGGCGCCTCAAGCATCTTGCAGCAGATGAAAGGTTTGAGGTGGCCGGTGAGTTACGGGGAATGAAGGATTTCGAGATCAAAAAAAGAACAGCAGTAGAAACAACAGAATAAATAACACGAAATGTCGAAGGCGAAATTTGTGATGGATCCGGAACATGAGTCGGGCGTATCAGGTCAATATAAAAACTGGTTCCTGGATTATGCGTCATACGTGATTCTGGAGAGAGCTGTACCGGAAGTGACAGATGGACTTAAGCCGGTTCAAAGAAGGATTCTTCATTCGATGAAGGAGATGGATGACGGAAGATTGAATAAGGCTGCCAATATCATTGGACAAACCATGCAATATCATCCGCATGGAGATGCCAGTATACAAGATGCCTTGGTAAATCTCGGTCAAAAAGATTTGTTGGTAGATACCCAGGGTAACTGGGGTGATGTAAGAACCGGTGATGATGCTGCAGCTGCTCGTTATATTGAAGCACGACTGAGCAAATTTGCCTTGGATGTTGCCTTCAATGGCAAAACAACGCAGTGGCAGCTGAGTTATGATGGAAGAAAAAAAGAGCCGGTTAACCTGCCTATGAAATTTCCGTTGCTCTTGGCTCAAGGTGCTGATGGTATTGCTGTTGGCTTGTCAACCAAGATCCTGCCTCACAATTTTAATGAATTGATCGATGCCTCCATCAAATCTTTAAAAGGGAAAAAATTCGAACTCTATCCGGATTTCCTGACCGCCGGAATGATCGATGTGAGCAATTATAATGATGGAAAAAGAGGTGGCAGAATAAGATGTCGGGCTCATATTCAGGAAGTGGATAAGAAATCCATTATGATCAGGGATGTTCCTTACGGTGTTACCACTACGCAATTGATGGAATCCATTGTAAAGGCAAACGATCAGGGTAAGATCAAGATCAAAAAAGTAACAGACAATACAGCTGCTGAAGTTGAGATCCTGGTAGAACTGGCAGCAGGTATTTCATCAGACATTACCATAGATGCTCTCTATGCCTTTACAGATTGTGAGATCAGTATCGCGCCGAACGCATGTGTGATCGTTGACCATAAACCTATGTTTTTATCGGTCACTGAACTGCTAAAAATATCTGTTGAACATACCCGTGAACTACTCAAGAAAGAGCTGCAGATAAAACTCTCTGAACTTCAGGATAAATGGCATTTTACTTCACTGGAGAAGATATTTTTTGAAGAAAAAATTTACAAGGAACTGGAGAAAAAGCATGATGCCTGGGAAACAGTTCTTCAATCAATTCACAAGGCTTTTGATCCTTTCAAAAAACAATTTAAATCGGAGATTACAAGGGACGATATCATCAAGTTGACCGAAAAACCGGTGCGAAGAATATACAAGCTGGATATTGATGAGTTGAATTTGCAGATAAAAGGAATTGAAGCTGAAATCATACAGGTCAAACACGATCTTGAAAATCTTACCGACTATGCAATTTCCTACTACGAAGGACTACAGCAGAAATATGGTAAGGGACGTGAAAGAAAAACCGAGATCAAGCCATTTGATGTAATCCAGGCCAGACAGGTTGCCATCGCAAATGTTCGTCTTTATATGAATAGGGAGGAAGGTTTTATTGGAACCAGTCTCAAGAAAGATGAGTTCATTACCGAATGCTCTGATCTGGATGATGTCATTGTTTTCACAAAGCGTGGTATCATGAAGGTGGTCAAGGTGGATGATAAGGTATATATTGGTAAGGATATTATCCATGCTGCTGTATTCCAGAAAACCGACGAGCGAAGAACCTATAACATGATTTATACTGATGGTTCAACTGGTATATCCTTTGCCAAGAGATTCAATGTAACAGGTGTTACAAGAGATAAAGAATATGATCTTACCAAGGGGAGTGATAAATCTAAGGTCAATTATTTCACTGCCAACCCCAATGGAGAAGCGGAATCTGTCAATATAGTATTGAGTCCAAATTGTAGCGCCCGTAACAAGCAATTGGAGTTTTTCTTCGAAACGCTGGACATCAAAGGAAGAAGTTCCATTGGCAATCAGGTTACCAAATACCCTATCAAAAGCATTAAATTAAAAGAAGCAGGAAAATCAACCCTGGGCGGCAGAGAACTTTGGTTTGATGATACTTTTGGTCGGCTTAATACCGAAGGTAAGGGAACCTCCCTTGGAAGTTTTTTACCAGATGACCAGTTGCTAGTTGTTTATCACCAGGGTTATTATGAAATAACCAATCAGGAGCTGACACAAAGGTTCGAAGCAGAATCTCTGGTAAAAATTGAAAAATTTGATCCTAAGAAAATTGTAACGGCAATATATCTGGATAATGAAAAGCTCCAATTCAACGTTAAGCGATTCAAAATTGAGACTACGACCCTGAATAATAAGTTCTATTTTATCAAAGAAGCAGAGGGAAATTATGTCGAAGCCATCAGTACAGAAAAAGATCCCATCGCACTTATCCGTTCCGGCCGTGGTACGCAAACCAGAGAATCAAAGGTCAAAGTAGGAGATTATGTTGAAATAATGGGTTGGAAAGCTGTTGGCAACAAATTAACCGATTTCTCAAAAAGCACAGAAATAAGTTGGTTTCCTCAGGAAGGGGATACTAAGCAAGCGGCTTTGTTTTGATTTGAATATCAATAGTTTATATACATGTATATATGTTTGTGCCGGAAGGCATATATTTGTACTGAATTCAATTTTATCCAATGCCTTTCACAAGAGAAGAGGATTTCAATGCCCAACTTTCAGGTTCTATTCCTGAAACAGACTCAGGCTCCAGCAGCTGGTTCAAGAGGCGTAAAAAGGGTATCAGCACCTCGACTGCGGAGAAAAAGGAAGCTCCGGATGGACTTTGGACGCAATGTCCTGCCTGCAAATACACCTGCACAACTACAGAGCTGAAAGAAAATCTCTCAGTTTGTCCAAAATGCAATCATCACCACAGGATTGGAAGTGCTGAGTATTTTGATATTCTTTTTGATGAAGGTGATTATGACGAGTTGTTTGCAGAAGTGAAGTCGGTTGATTTTCTCGGATTCAATGACTTGAAGCCTTACCAGAAACGACTGGATGAAGCATATGCCAAAACCGGTTTGCACGATTCAATTACGGCTGCTACCGGAAAAGTAGGGGGATTACCACTTGTTATCTGCTGCATGGATTTCAACTTCATTGGAGGATCTCTTGGAAGCGTGATGGGTGAAAAAATTGCAAGAGCAGCAGACTATTGTCTCGAGCATAAAGTTCCATTCATGATCATCAGCAAGAGTGGGGGAGCCAGGATGATGGAATCCGCATTCTCGTTGATGCAATTGCCTAAAACGCTTGGCAAGATCAGCCGGCTTTCAGTTGCCGGTATCCCTTATATTTCCCTGTGTACAGATCCAACCTATGGTGGTACTACCGCATCTTTTGCCATGGTAGGCGATATCAACATAGGTGAACCTGGCGCCATGATCGGTTTTGCAGGTCCTCGTGTAATCAGGGAAACCATCAAGAAAGATCTTCCCGAAGGATTTCAGACCTCTGAATTTGTCATGGAGCATGGTTTTTTGGATATGATCGTTGATCGCAAACAATTGAAGTCTAGGATAACATCATTGCTAGGACTTTTCGCAAGTTAATAAAAGTCATTGCGGGGCTGTTCCCGTTGAACCATGGAGATCAAAAACAGGACTGCCACCTTTGATTATTTCATCGAAGACAAATTCGATGCAGGTATGGTATTGACAGGCACTGAAGTAAAGGCACTGAGAGAAGGTAAAGCGAGTTTTAACGACAGTTATTGTCTTTTCGATCATGGAGAACTTTATATAAAGGGATTGCATATCTCACCCTATTCTCACGGCAGCTATGCCAATCATAATCCAACCAGAGACAGGAAATTGTTGTTGAAGAAAAAGGAAATCAATAAGATATCACAAAAGCTAAAAGAAAAAGGGTTTACTATAGTGCCACTCAGGATTTTTTTCAGCGATAGGGGGTATGCGAAGATTCAAATAGGACTGGGTAAGGGGAAAAAATTGCACGATAAAAGAGAAACTATAAAGGAACGTGAAACCGAAAGGGAGATCAAGAGATACCTGAAATAGAAAATTCAGTATTACTACCTATTTTTTGAAAAACAAAAGATGAATTTTTGGTTTTATTGAATAAAATAATCATTTTTGACAAATGACAATTATTTCTGTAAATAACAGTTGGCACCATATCTCGGCTAAGGGGTAGCGCATGTTATTTGTTAACATAACCAAAGCCCCGATACTTTCGGGGCTTTTTATTTAAAATGATTTGAGCATGGATCAATTGAAAAAAATAAAGGTTAGAACTGTAATGCGCAAGATGGCCGCTGATCTTTACACACCTGTAGGGATATATCTAAGACTAAGAGATAAATTCAGGGATACCATTCTTCTTGAAAGTACTGATCATCATTCATCTGAAAATAGTTTTTCGTTTATAGGAATCAATGCTATTGGTGGAATTGAAATCAGAACTTCTCATGAAGTGGAATACAAATATCCCTTGCAGAATGAGGTTAGTGTTTCTCTTGGAGACACTTCGGTCCAGGATCTGATCTGGGATTATATGAATGAGTATGAAATGGAGAAAGGAGAAAAAGAAACCCGTTTTGCCCAGGGCCTTTTCGGATACACTGCATATGATGCCATTCCTTATTTTGAGAAAATAGAATTTGCCACCAGAAATTATGATACAAATTCGGGCAACTCATTTCAGCAAAAAGGAAATGATGCTATCCCGGTGCTTCGTTATCGTTTTTATCAATTTGTTATAGCCATAGACCATTTCAGGGATCAGCTTTATTTACTGGAGAATAAGATGGAAGGACTAGAAGGGGATTCAAAGTATCTGGAAAATCTTATCCATGGCAGAGATCTCCCACAGTTCCCATTCCAAACCACTTCACAGGAATCATCCAATATGTCTGATGAAGAGTATCTGGAAATGGTCAAAAAAGGCATAGCCCACTGCTATCGTGGAGATGTATTTCAAATTGTACTGAGCAGAAGATTTCAGCAGCCTTTCCGTGGTGATGAATTTAATGTATACAGGGCTTTGAGAATGATCAACCCCTCCCCCTATCTTTTTTATTTTGATTATGGAGAATATAAACTCATGGGATCTTCACCCGAGAGTCAATTGATTGTTTCAAACGGGAAAGCAACTGTACACCCCATTGCAGGAACTTTCAAGCGAACAGGTGATGATGCACTCGACCGAAAGGAGGCAGAGCGTCTTTTACTGGATCCAAAAGAAAATGCAGAACATGTTATGCTTGTTGATCTGGCAAGGAATGATTTGAGCAGGATCTGCGATCATGTAACCGTTGCGCAATACAGGGAAGTGAAATACTACTCTCATGTCATCCATCTTGTAAGTGAAGTAGTGGCCAGTGTCAGAAAAGAGGAAAATCCTTTCTCTGTGATGGCCAAGACTTTTCCAGCCGGTACACTGAGCGGAGCTCCCAAATACAAGGCAATGCAGCTAATAGACCAATATGAAAAAACACCCAGATCGTTCTATGGAGGAGCAATAGGATTTGTAGGCTTTGATGGCTCATGCAATCAAGCTATTTTGATCAGAAGTTTCCTGAGCAAGAACAATACGCTTTACTGCCAGGCCGGGGCTGGTGTTGTAGCATCCAGCGTACCTGAAAATGAGCTGCAGGAGGTGAACAACAAATTGGGAGCATTGAAAAAAGCTATTGAATACGCAAATCAGATCCAGTGAAAAAATTACTCGTTTTAGACAATTACGATTCTTTCACCTACAACCTGGTTCATCTTGCAAAGGAGATCCTGAATGGAGATGTTGATGTATTCAGAAATGATGAGATCTCACTGGATGCCGTTGGTCAATATGAAAAAATTCTTCTTTCACCCGGACCCGGCATTCCTGAAGAGGCTGGTATTCTTTTGCCTTTGATTCAGCAATATGCCAGTACCCATTCCATATTCGGGGTTTGCCTGGGGCATCAGGCAATCGGTCAGGCTTTTGGTGGGGAATTGATGAATCTTTCAAAAGTGTATCATGGTATTTCTACCCCGATACGCATTGAGGACGGGTTGCTCAGGTCCGCTTATCAAAATGATTGGTTCACTGAACTGGAAAAACAGCAACAGGTAGGAAGATACCATAGTTGGGTAGTAATGCATGAGAAATTACCAGATACACTGGAAATTACATCAGTTGATGATTTGGGAATGATCATGTCTCTCCGCCATAGAAAGTATGATGTGCAGGGGGTTCAATTTCACCCTGAAAGTGTGCTAACAGCCAATGGAAGGCAAATGTTGGAAAATTGGCTGATCCCTAAAGCGAAAAATAATTAATCGTTATGAAGCAGATATTGAATTATCTATTTGAACATAAAGCTTTGGGCAGAGAGGATGCACGGCAGATCCTCCTTGATCTCGGACGTGGAGCCTTCAATGAACATGAACTGAGTGCCTTCATGACGGTTTACCTGATGAGAACCATCACCATAGATGAGTTATTGGGATTTAGAGAGGCTTTGCTTGAACTCTCGGTGCCTCTCACTTTTCCAGATCATCAGGTGATTGATATTGTTGGAACAGGAGGTGATGGAAAAAATACTTTTAATATTTCAACGTTGTCGTGTTTTATTGTTGCAGGGGCTGGGCAGGCAGTCGCCAAACATGGCAGCTATGGAGCAAGCTCAATCAGTGGTGCTTCCAATCTGATGGATGCTATCGGCTATACTTTCAAGAACGATCAAAATACCCTGAGAAATGAATTGGAAGAAACCAATATCTGTTTTTTACATGCGCCTGTATTTCATCCTGCATTGAAAGCAGTAGCGCCAATCAGAAAAAATCTAAGGGTTAGAACTTTTTTCAATATGCTAGGCCCCATGGTAAATCCCTGCAATCCTGATTTTCAATTGGTAGGGGTATACAATCTGGAAATAGCAAGGATATACAACTATTTGCTTCAAACAGAGAAAAGGAAATTTGCGATTGTGCATTCTTTGGATGGTTATGATGAAATTTCACTTACTTCCGATGTAAAGCTCATAACTGCTGAAGGAGAGAAAATATTTACACCCGAACAGTTGGGAGGAAGAATCATAAACGGAGAAGAGATCAGTGGGGGAGATTCCGTTGAGCAGGCTGCCAGAATATTTATGGATATACTCAAGGGTGATGGAACTGCATCTCAAAATGCGGTAGTGCTGGCAAATGCAGCCATGGCCTTATTCATAACTGGGAAGTATACGGATTTTGATTCAGCACTTGAGGCAGCCAGGGATAGTCTCCTCAGTAAAAAAGCTTTTGCAGTATTGCATAAGCTGATTTCAATGCAAAAAAAATAATGATGAATATCCTGGATAAAATTGTTGTGAGGAAAAAAGAGGAAGTTGCTGCAAGGAAGAAAGAGCTTCCTATGGAACGATTGGTTGATGAAATTCATTATCATCGAACTGGAATTTCATTGATGAATATCTTCAATCAACAAAATTCAAAGGGTATCATCGCTGAATTCAAACGGAGATCACCGTCTAAGGGAATCATCAATGACAGAATGGATCCATTGGCAGTTACTACCGCCTATCAATCTGGAGGCGCATCAGCTGTTTCAATTCTGACCGATAATGATTTTTTTGGAGGCTCAGTGGACGATGTTCTAAAATGCCGAGAATCCCTTTCTATACCCATTCTTAGAAAGGAATTCATTGTTGATCCCTATCAAATCCATGAGGCAAAAGCCATAGGGGCTGACCTCATTCTGCTGATTGCAGCTTGTTTGACACCTTCACAGGTCATGGGTTTTTCTGCCGAAGCAAGATCGATCGGTTTGGAGGTATTATTGGAATTGCATGATGAGGATGAAATTGGACATATATGCAGCACGGTTGATCTTGTGGGGATCAATAATCGTAGTTTGAAAACCTTTGATGTAGACATAGCAAGAAGCCTGAGAATGGCCAATGCCATTCCGGAAGGAAAGCCTAAAGTAGCAGAAAGTGGAATAGATGATCCTGAACAGGTAAAATTGTTTAGAGAAAATGGTTACAAAGGCTTTCTGATAGGTGAAAGTTTTATGAAACAAACAAATCCAGGAGAGGCATTGAAGCAGTTTATCAGTAAGTTGTAAACATGAGAGTAAAAGTTTGTGGCATGACGATATTGACTCAGCTGAAAGAGCTGGAAGATTGCGGAGTTGATTTCGCAGGCCTGATCTTTTATGAGAAATCTCCCAGGTTTGTTTCTAAATCAGGATTGACACCTGAACTGCTAAAAAAAGAAGGACTGAAATTGAATAGGGTAGGTGTTTTTGTGAATGAGACAGCTGAAAAGCTATTGAAGACAGTTGATGAATGGAAACTGGATCTTGTTCAGTTACACGGGGATGAGTCGCCTCGATATTGTGAACAGATTTCCAATCATGTGAATACCATAAAAGCATTCCGGATTGGTAAAGATGAGAATATCCCCTACAAGATTCATCCTTATGAGGACGCTGCAGATTTATATCTATTTGATACAATGGGGCAGCAATTCGGTGGTACGGGAGAAAAATTTGAATGGGAGATGCTATTAAAAGCTCCCATAACCAAGCCTTTTTTCCTGAGTGGGGGGATTGCCCCGGATGATACCAAGGCGATCAAAAAATTTGCTCTAAAAACAAACAAGCTTTTTGCTTTGGATATCAATAGTAAATTTGAAACTGCGCCCGGAAAAAAGGATATGAAGAAGATCAAGGAATTTATTAGTCAAATAAAAAATATTGAATGATATGGTTAAATCTTATGTGATTCCAGATGAGCAGGGTTATTATGGTGATTTTGGCGGTGCATATATTCCGGAAATGTTATACGGCAATGTTCAGGAATTGAAGTCGCGATATCTTGAAATTTCCGGCGATTCTTCCTTTCAACATGAATTCAAGGAACTTCTAAGGGATTATGTGGGCAGGCCAACTCCACTTTTTCTGGCGGAAAGATTGAGTAATCGATTTGGCTCAAAGATCTATCTTAAGCGTGAAGATCTTTGTCATACCGGAGCCCACAAGATCAATAATACCATCGGGCAAATTCTCCTGGCCATCCGTTTGGGTAAAAAAAGGATCATTGCAGAGACGGGGGCCGGGCAACATGGTGTTGCTACAGCAACTGTATGTGCTTTGAAAGGAATGGAATGCATTGTGTACATGGGAGAAAAGGATATCCAGCGTCAAGCACCAAATGTTGCAAGAATGCGAATGCTCGGGGCTAAAGTGATACCTGCTACCAGCGGTAGCAAAACTTTGAAAGATGCAACCAATGAGTCCATACGTGATTGGATCAATAACCCTGTAGATACTCATTATATCATCGGTTCAGTTGTAGGTCCACATCCTTATCCGGATATGGTGTCAAGATTTCAATCGGTCATCAGTGATGAGATCAGACAGCAACTACATGAAAAAGAAGGTTCAGAGTTGCCCAAAAGAATAATTGCATGTGTAGGCGGAGGTAGCAATGCTGCAGGAGCTTTTTATCATTTCCTGGATGAACCATCTGTTCAGATTGTTGCAGTTGAAGCTGCTGGACATGGGGTTAACAGTGGTTTCAGTGCCGCAACCACTCAATTGGGAGTTCCGGGAATATTACACGGAAGCAAAAGCATAGTAATGCAGACCCTCGATGGTCAGGTTGTAGAACCTCACAGCATTTCAGCAGGCTTGGATTATCCTGGTATCGGTCCTATGCACGCCAATCTCTTTGCCAGCGGCAGAGGTACCTTTTTAAGTGCCACCGATGAGGAGGCATTGAAATGGGCCTTTGAAATTTCAAGGTTGGAAGGGATCATTCCCGCATTGGAAACGGCGCATGCCTTTGCTGTATTGGACAAGTTGAATATGCAGAAAGAAGAAGTTAGTGTAATATGTCTGAGTGGCAGAGGTGATAAAGATCTTGCTACTTATATGAATGCAATGGAAGTACAATAAACGAATAAAATGGGAAGATTATCTGATCTGTTTGACAGGAAAAAGAAAAATGTTTTAAATGTATATTTTACTGCAGGATTTCCAGAAAGAAATTCAACCATTCCTATCATGGAAGCATTACAGCAGTCAGGTGCTGATCTTATTGAATTGGGAATGCCTTATAGCGATCCTTTGGCGGATGGACCTGTCATACAAGAAAGCAGCATGGTTGCCTTGTCAAATGGAATGACAATCGCAGGTTTGTTGAATGAGTTAAAAGAGTTCAGAAAAAAAATACAGGTACCAGTCATTCTGATGGGTTATATGAATCCCGTTCTGCAATATGGATTTGAAAAATTTTGCAAAGAAGCTGCAGAGGTGGGCATCGATGGGCTCATTTTACCCGATCTCCCTGCCTTTGAATTTGAACATCACTATTCTTCCATAATTAGGCAATACGGTCTGGATTTCATTTTCCTGGTTACTCCAGAGACGAGCGAGGAAAGGGTCAGGACGCTGGATGAACTCTCATCCGGATTTCTCTATGCAGTTTCATCTTCCTCTACAACAGGAAAAGACAAGGATTTTACTGCTGTAAACAATTACCTCCAGAGGCTTTCCGGTTATGGACTGAAGAATCCGATATTGGTAGGTTTTGGTATCAAAGACAGAGAAAGCTTTCTTTCGGTATCACCTTATGCCTCAGGTGCCATCATTGGATCTGCCTTCATCAAAACTTTGGCAGATGCTGATGATGCAATTGAAGCTACCCATACATTTGTGAGGAATATTTTGAATAGTTGATATGGATACTGTGGTGATAAAATACAATGCTGGAAATCTTCGATCTGTAGAATATGCATTACAACGTTTGGGAGTAGTTCCTGTCTTTTCTGATGACCCTCTAATAATTTTAAGTGCAGCAAGGATAATTTTTCCCGGAGTGGGAGAGGCCAGTTCTGCAATGAACTATTTAAAGCAGAGAGGATTGGATAAAGTTATTCTGGATGCAAAACAACCCTTTCTGGGCATTTGTCTTGGAATGCAACTGATGTGCTCACATTCTGAAGAAAATGATACGACCTGTTTGGGTATTTTTAAGGAGAATGTGTTTAAGTTTTCTCCTGAAAATTCAAAAGATAAAGTGCCGCAGATTGGATGGAATACCATCAATCATTTGAAATCCGATCTGTTTACATCTATTCCAGAATCAGCTTATTGCTATTTCGTTCATGGATACTATGCTGGTATTGGAGATCATACAATTGCCACAACGAATTATTGCGGTGCATATAGCGCTGCTTTGCACAAGGATAATTTTTATGGGGTTCAATTTCATCCGGAGAAAAGTGCTGCTATCGGACAGAAAATCTTGGCGAATTTCTTAAATCTGAAAAGTTAATGCAGATCATACCCGCAATAGATATCATCGATGGGAAATGTGTTCGACTTACTGAAGGGAACTATTCTGCTAAAACAGAATACAATCGTTCCCCGCTGGAAATGGCAAAAATCTATCAGGATCATGGTATCTGTCGATTACACCTGGTAGATCTGGATGGTGCAAAAAAAGGGGCGGTTCAGAACTGGAAGATTGCCGAGGAGATTGCTAAGTATACCACGCTGAAGATTGATTTTGGTGGTGGCATCAAAACAACCGAAACCGTAAAACGAATTCTGGATATCGGTATAGACTTTGTTACCGTGGGAAGCGTTGCTGCTAAGGATCCTGTACTTTTTAAAGAATGGATTCATCAGTTTGGTCCGGAAATATTTTTACTGGGTGCGGATGTAAAAAATGGTATGGTCATGGTCAGTGGATGGCTGGAATCCACCAATAACCCATTGATACCTTTTATGAAAGAATATTTTAAGCTTGGAATTGGCAATATGTTTTGTACTGACATCACCAAGGATGGTATGCTCAAGGGTCCTGCAACTGATCTGTATAAAGAAATTAAAAACGAAATACCAGAACTTTTTCTGATTGCGAGCGGTGGAGTTAGCTGTCTTCAGGATCTATACAATCTGACACAGGCAGGCTGTGACGGGGCGATTGTTGGTAAGGCTATTTATGAGAATAAGATCTCATTGGAAGAAATTGAAACTTTTATCATAGGAAATAATAATTATGCTGGCTAAAAGGATCATACCCTGTTTGGATATCAAGGATGGAAGAACAGTTAAGGGTACCAATTTTTTAGATCTCAGAGATGCCGGTGATCCTGTTGAGCTGGCTGCAAGATATGCCGATGAAGGAGCAGATGAATTGGTGTTTCTGGACATAACGGCAACAAATGAAAAAAGAAAAACACTGGCTGCTTTAGTGGATAAAATCGCTCAAAAGATCAACATTCCTTTTACGGTGGGTGGCGGAATAGGTTCAGTGGAAGATGTACGTATACTCCTTGATAGTGGTGCCGACAAGATCTCTGTCAATACAGCAGCATTTAGAAATCCTGATCTGATCAATCAGTTAGCAGGGGAATTTGGGAGCCAATGTATCGTTGCAGCCATAGACACCAAAAAAGAGGATGATGATCAATGGTATGTTTATCTGAATGGAGGAAGACTGGCTACAAAAACCAAATGTCTGGATTGGGCAAAAGAGACAGTAAATCGGGGTGCAGGTGAAATTCTGCTGACATCCATGAACCACGACGGAACAAAATCCGGGTTTGCTATCGGAATCACCTCAATGGTATCACAATCCGTGTCTGTGCCGGTAATTGCCTCTGGTGGCGGAGGTATTCCTGAGCATTTTGCTGATATTTTGCTCAGTGATGCAGATGCTGCTTTGGCGGCAAGTGTCTTTCATTTCAGAGAAATCGCAATTCCTGATTTAAAGAATTACCTGCGTTCCAGGCATATTGCAGTGCGGTAATTAAGAATATGTCTAATTTTACATCCCATGCAAACAGAAATATTGTTCAATAAATCAAAGGATGGACTTGTTCCTGCAATCATACAAGACCATATGACACGAAAAGTGCTCATGCAGGGATACATGAATCAGGAGGCTTTGGATAAAACAATTTCTGAAGGAAAGATTACATTTTACAGCAGATCGAAAAGCAGGTTATGGACCAAAGGTGAGGAAAGCGGTAACTACCTGGAATACATATCCTACGCGGTAGATTGTGATGGCGATAGTTTGTTGTTTCAGGTAAAACCCTCAGGACCAACATGCCATACCGGAACAGATACTTGCTGGAATGAGTTGAATCGAACTGACGACTTTCTGTCTATACTTGAAAGCATTATTGAAACCAGAAAAACTTCGGGAGATGAAAGCTCATATGTAAGGACCCTGTTACAAAAAGGGATTAACAAAGTTGCTCAGAAAGTGGGGGAGGAAGCCGTGGAGCTGGTCATTGAAGCAAAGGACAATGATCAGGAGAAATTTCTGGGTGAAGCCGCAGATCTTTTGTTTCATTATTTACTTTTGCTTAACATCAAAGGATATAAATTACAGGACGTAAAAGAGATACTTCAAAAAAGACATCGACCATGAAAAATTTCATATTTGGGTTATTGCTCATTCCAGCGTTTGCCTTGGCACAAGGTGGTAATTTCAGTATCAAAGGAGTGCTCAAGGGTATGCCCGATAATACTGAACTACTTTTAAAGCCGAATGACGGCTCAAGTGAGCCATTGCTTATCTTTAAATCGAAGGGAGATCAGCTGGATGCTTCTGGTATACTCAAAGAACCCGGTCTTTATCAGCTGGAAGTAAAGAATGCTCCGCAGAAGATGATGCTATTTCTTGATGCATCCAATATTCGAATTGAAGGTGAATTTTCGGGTATGCAGGCATCAAAAGTTACCGGGTCTTCTGCTCATAATGATTTCAATGCTTTCAATGCTATTTTCAACCCCCTCTTTTCTAAACTTACTTCCTTTGCTCAGCAGTTGAATCAGGGTGTAAAAGATGAAAATGGATCCATAAGGAAAAGCTATAATGATCTGGTAACAGAAGTTGGAGCACAGACAGAAAAGTTCATAGATGAACACCCGAACTCACCTGTTTCTCCATTTCTTTGTTTGGTTGTTTTGCAATTAAATGAAGATCCCAATTTACTGTCAACTCGGCTCTCCAGAATTTCAACTGCAGCAAAGCAAAATTATTTTGGTCGTACTGCACAGAAAATGGTTGAAGATGCAAAGTTTGGTTCAATCGGATCAGAAGCGCCTGATTTTACTCAGCAAGATGTGAACGGAAAGGATGTCAAGCTTTCTTCTTTCAGAGGAAAATACGTTTTGGTGGATTTTTGGGCAAGCTGGTGCGGACCATGCCGTCAGGAAAACCCCAATGTTGTTACTGCTTACAATAAGTTCAAAGCAAAAAATTTCACTGTATTAGGAGTTTCACTGGACAGAGCAAGAGAAAAATGGCTGGAAGCTATAAAAGCAGATAATCTTTCCTGGACCCATGTGAGTGATCTTAAATTCTGGAGCAATGCAGTGGCAGTTCAATACAAAGTCCAAAGCATACCTCAAAATTATCTGATAGATCCAAACGGGGTGATAATAGCCAAAAATCTTAGAGGGGAAGAACTCCAGAGTACTTTGGCTTCTCTTTTGAAATAATCAGCAATAGACATCCTCAATCAGGAAAAAAGTAGGTTTATTCATGGCGTCTAGCGTAATGGAAATAATATTGAATTGTATCCATTTGTAAGATGGATACCTTCTTATGTAAGCGGTACCTGCTGAAATGAAGTTTTTCATTTTGATTTTACCGACCAAGGTTTCTGGATGACCAAAAACAGTGCTTCTTCTCGTTTTGACCTCGAAGAAGTGAAGTTTTTTGTCTTTTACTGCAATCATGTCAATCTCCCAGTTCCCATATCTCCAGTTGAGAGCTCTGATATGATATCCATTTCCAATAGCCCATTCTCTGGCTATTTGTTCCCCTAGCTTCCCTGTTTCATTGTGGCTTGCCATTTTGATATTCTTGTTTTTCTTCGCGATATTTGATTTACCCAGCAAGCTAGTCGACGATTGATATAATTTGAAGTGATATGTACCGGATAAAAGGGAGAAATCAACAGTATGGGTGGGGTGGAAAAACGTTCATCCCGCAGTTATTGAACATTCAGAATGCTGAAGGAATTCCTTATGCAGAATATTGGCTCGGCGTCCATCCATCTGCTCCAGCAATAGTGGACTTGGGTAATGGGGCTACTACCACACTTCTTTCTTTGGTTAATTCTGATAAACCCGGTCACCTGGGTGAAAAAGTATTCAAAACATTTAAGTCACTTCCTTTTTTGTTGAAAGTACTTGATGTGAAAGACATGCTTTCCATTCAGGTACATCCCAACAAGCAGGATGCAGAAGCTGGCTTTGAAAGAGAAAATGCATTGGGAATCCCATTGGATTCGCCCAACAGAAATTATAAAGATGCCAACCATAAACCTGAGGTAATGATTGCATTGAGCGAATTCTGGTTGCTTCATGGATTTTCACCTCATATTAAATTTTTGCTTGATCAATTTGAATTTCTCAGACCCTTCAAATCAATTTTTTCTGATAAAGGAATTGAAGGTCTTTACTCTCATTTGATGCAACTGCCTCAGGAAACTGTTGATGCAATTCTTGGAGAATATTTGCAACAAATCACCATCAAATATGAAACAAATCAGCTGGATAAATCTTCGCCCGATTTTTGGGCAGCAAGGGCCTGTCTAAATGCAAATAGCAAAATAGACAGAGGTATTTTTTCAATTTACCTCTTTAATCTTCTCCGATTGGAACCGGGGCAAGGTATCTTCCAGGGCGCAAGGATGCCACATGCCTACCTTGAGGGTCAAAATATTGAATTGATGGCAAACTCTGATAATGTATTGAGGGCTGGATTGACAACCAAATACATGGATATTCCGGAGTTACTGGCAAATACAGATTTTGTTGAAACATATCCCTTGATTTTAAACGGAATCCTAGACAAAGACTGGTGTAATTACCCATGTCCGGTTAAAGATTTTGGTGTTGCATCCCTTCAATTGAAGGCTGGTTCAGGTTTTGAAAAGCTTATAGAATCACCTTCCATGTTGATTCAGCTGAGAGGTGGGGGTAGCTGGAAAAGCAATCGGGTTTTTACTTCAGATGGATTTGACAGCTTTTTTATCGATGCTGGAGAAAAGATAACGTTTACGGCTACGGAGGATTCTTTGTTTTTTTTGGCAACTGTGCCCAACTGAAATTACTATGCACATCATGAGGAAAACTCTAAGTGCCATTTCTTTCACAAGCCTTAGAAATCGTTAAATTTGCTTAAATAAGTAGAATGAGAATCTCAAAATATACTTGGTTATCCTTTGTCCTGATGGTGGTAGTAGCAGCAATTTATAGAGCCATACCAGATCGTCCGTGGGGATTTGCACCTCAGTTTGCCATGGGAATATTTGCGGGGGCATTGATTACGGATCGCAAACTTGCATTTGCCCTCCCATTGATTTCTTTATTGCTTTCGGATGCACTTTATGAAATCTTGCACAGATTTGGTTTTACTGAGATAGTTGGATTTTACAGTGGTATGCTGGAAAATTATCTTTTGATTGGCTCACTGACATTGATTGGTTTTTTTATCAATCCCAATAAAGCAAGTTCCATTGCAAAAGGCTGTATTGCCTCGCCAACCTTGTTTTTTTTCTTATCCAATACACTAACATGGATGGGAAATGGGGGATTACAAAGACCTAAAACATTCTCTGGTTTGGTGCAGGCGCTGATTGACGGTCTTCCTTTTTACGGGAATAGCCTTATCGCCACTTTCGTTTTTGCAGCCATTCTTTTTGGCTCTTATCAGTTGATTCTGAGAAGAGAAACTGTTTCTAGATTATCTTAAACCTCATAACCGATATCCTCAATCAGATTTTTTCCATCAGCTGCTGCTGTTGCAAGCTCATCGCATCTTTGGTTGTATGGATTTGAAGCATGTCCTTTTACCCAAATGAATCTGATTGTATTTTCTTTTGATAGCCTGTAATATCTGGACCAGAGGTCTTTATTTTTCTTTCCACCTTTAAAGTCAGTCGCCATCCACTTATCAAGCCATTTTTCGTTTACTGCCTGAACAACATATTTACTGTCTGAATAAATCTCAATATTAAGACCTCCTCTAGTTAGAGTTTCCAAAGCCGCAATTACAGACATCAGTTCCATTCTGTTATTGGTGGTATGTCTGTACCCCTGGGATATTTCCTTCGTGCTTCCTTTCCACATCAGAATAGCGCCATATCCACCTCTGCCCGGATTACCCCTGGCTGCACCATCGGTGTAGATCGTTAATCCATTTTCGTTAATCATTCCACTACGCTAACCTTGATTGTATTGGTAGGAAGGTGTAATTCAACTGGAGTGCTACCTGTATTCACTACAACTTCACCTGCTCTGATGAATCCTCTTTCCTTAAGGATTCTGATTTGATCCGCAACTATCTCATCCAGGCTCTGTTCCTCATCATAGAAAAATGCCCGAACACCCCAACTGAGGCTAAGCTGATTCACCAATGATCTTTCCTTAGTAAAAATATATAAATGCGATTTTGGTCTATAGCAGCTGAGCATGAATGCAGTATAACCTGATTGAGTCATGCCTATCAATGCATCTGCATTTGTATTTTCCGCCAACTTACAAGCGGTAAAGCAAACTGCATCGCTGATATAGGTAGGCGAATGGGGTAGTGGTTTTATATCCTCATCCCTGTTATATCGATATTCTGATTTTTCAGCTTCAATGATTATTTTGCGCATGGTTTCAACAACCAGTGCAGGATGATTCCCTGTTGCTGTTTCTCCACTGAGCATAACAGCGTCAGCACCTTCCAGCACAGCATTGGCTACATCTGTGCTTTCACTTCTGTTCGGCTTCACCCGGTCGATCATACTTTCCATCATCTGGGTGGCAACGATAACTGGTTTACCTCTGTGCAGACATTTTCTGATGATCTGGCGTTGTATAAATGGTACTTTTTCGATGGGAACCTCAACCCCAAGATCACCTCTGGCAACCATAATGCCGTCAGACTCAAGAATGATCTCCCTGATATTTTCAAGTGCCTCGGGCATCTCTATTTTAGCGATTACCTTGGTTTTACTCACTTGTTCCTTTAAAATCTTTTTAATCCCCCTGATATCTTCAACTTTTCTTACAAAGGAAAGAGCTACCCAATCGAGTTTTTCCTGTATAATAAAATCAAGGTCCTTGAGATCCTTTTCAGTTAATGCAGGAAGTGAAATTTTGGTATCTGGCAGATTCAATCCTTTTTTTGATGAAATCGTTCCTCCCAGTTTAACTTTTACTTTGACATCAGTATTGGGCATGATTTCCTGAACCACAACTTCTATTTTTCCATCATCTATCATGATTGTATTTCCTACTACAACGTCACCTGCAAGATTAGGGTAGGACACATAGATCTTCTCCATTGTTCCTACACATTTTTCATTTGTGAGGGTGAGGATATCCCCCTCCTTCACGGGTAACGCATTGTTTTCAATTTCTCCCACCCTCAATTTAGGACCTTGAAGATCCCCGAGTATAGCTATATTGTATGGTTCAGTGGCATTGATCTTCCTGATGCTATCGATTATCTTTTTTTTATCCTCATGCGCGCCATGAGAAAAATTCAACCGAAATACATTGACACCGGCTCTCACCAGCTCCAGTAGTTTTTCATAAGTATCGCATGCAGGACCCACGGTAGCAACGATCTTGGTTCGATGGATCGAATGTTCGTTTCCTGCATGATTATCCATCTCCTGATGAAAATATTTTCCAATATTCTTACTCATAGTCTGTTGTTGTTCGTTTTAAATAGAAATGACAGCAGTGAACTGCTGTCATTGGTTTTTAACTGGCCAGGATCTTTACGATCTTGAGCCATTCGTCGCTTATTCTTTGTTTGGCCTTGACTGCATTATCCAATGGGGTATAATGCATCTTATTGTTCATGATGCCTACCATAACATTATACCGCCCTTCCAAAAGACACTCAACCGCTGAATATCCCATTCTGCTGGCAATCAATCTGTCCATACTGGTAGGTGATCCTCCTCTTTGGATATGACCCAGAATAGCAACCCTTATATCAAAAGCCGGTATTCTCTCCTTTATGAGGTTGGCAAGGTCGTTTCCACCTCCAAAATCATCTCCTTCCGCCACTACCACAATGTTGACCAGTTTTTTTCTTCTTTCCTTTTCCTGAAGAGAAGAAATTATAGCTTCCACATCTGTCTTTCTCTCAGGTATCAATATATGTTCAGCACCTGTTCCTATGCCACTATGAAGAGCAATATAGCCTGCATCCCTTCCCATCACTTCGATAATGAACAATCTGTCATGGGCATCTGCAGTATCCCTTATTTTATCAATAGCTTCTATTGCAGTATTGACCGCAGTATCAAATCCTATGGTGAAGTCAGTTCCTGCTATGTCTTTGTCAATGGTGCCGGGAATTCCAATACAGGGTATATCAAATTCATTTGAGAAAATCTGTGCACCCTTGAATGAGCCATCACCACCTATAACAATCAATCCGTTTATTCCCCTCTTTTTGAGATTTTCATATCCTTTTTTTCTGCCCTCGGGTGTCAAAAACTCCTTGCATCTGGCCGTCTTGAGAATCGTTCCTCCACGTTGTATGATATTCGCCACACTTCTCGAATCCATTGGATGAATATCATCGTCTATCATGCCTGCATATCCTCTGGTTATGCCAAATACTTCGAGTCCATGATAAAGGCCGGTCCTGACGGCGGCTCGTATACAGGCATTCATTCCCGGGGAATCTCCGCCGGAAGTCATAATACCTATTTTGGTAACTTTTTTCTGCATTTTTCTAACTGTTTTTTGAAGGGTCGACAAGCACAGTTTTCAGCAGGTCAGCGGTCGCAAATTTAACGAATTGTCCTCAATAAACCCCATTTATTCAGTTCGTAAATAAATTATGTATGATACTCTAAAGGAGTAATATCCAATATATAAAATCGTAAAAACATTTCTTCAGAGTACCATTGCTGGGACCTTGTTTTTTTGATCACTTCCCTATGTGCTGCTTTTTTGTAGGCAAAATTTTTCATCTCTTCAGCTGATTCCCAGATGCTGAAAGTGGCCTGCTTGACAAACGGAATTTCACCTATACCAATTGAGTAAACAAATCCTTTGTTTTCATTCATTTTTTCTGAAGTTCCGGGCACGGCTTTCCAAAAATGATACAATCTGTTCAATCTGATGGTAGCCCGGGTAAGCACACCCATTCTTCCCTCAGGATCACTTTTTCTTATGGATTGATCAATGAATTTTTCTCCATCCCACGAACCATGTCCGGAATAAGGCTCAAGATGATAAATACATATTTGGGTACGGAACATTTTCAACCAGCCGATGATGAATTTACCCATCAATTTTTCAAAATGTTCTTTCAATTCTTTTTCAACCAATTGTTTTTCATTTTTCCAGAATGCCATGATGGCCCATTGGTTGAAATCAGGATGGATATCAAAAGTACCATTCTTGCCCGAACCCATTAGTTTGTAAAAAAATATCTGCCTGTTCAACCAAAGAGGAAAATGGAACAACGCCATTGAAAAAAAGGCAAATGGGATGAAACGTGTGGGGTAGCGGATCGTTATGAGAAGTGCAAATGTTTTCAAATCAGAATTTATTCTTCCACATCATGCTTTCAATAGGTCGATTAGGCTGACCGCTGTATTTGGCATTTGCTTTTTGGTTATACTTGATATCAATTTCTCCATCAACTGGAAAATAAATCAGTTGTCCGATAGGCATGCCATGGTATATTTTTACCGGTTGTTTCACTGAGATTTCCAATGTCCAGTTTCCACAAAACCCCACATCACCCTTACCTGCTGTGGCATGTATGTCTATTCCCAACCTGCCGGTAGAAGATTTACCTTCAAGGAAAGGAACATGCTCATGTGTTTCAGTGTATTCCAGTGTCACACCCAGATAAAAAACATGCGGATATAGAACGAAACCATCATCTGGTATGTCAAAATATTCTATTTGGTTATGTTGCTTGGCATCTAAAATATGGTTGGTGTAGGTAGCAAGACATTTTCCCAAATGCACATCGTATGAATTGCTTCCAAGGCAATTTCTATCGTAAGGAGAAATTTTTATGCTCCCTTTTTCCATTTCTTCGAGAATCCGCTTGTCAGAAAGAATCATTTTTGAGTGATTTAAGACCAGACGAATTTCGGTATGAATTTCCAGCCATCTTTCGCTTTTTTTCAACAATTTTACAACATGCCGTTGATTTTCAAGCAACTGAATAACAATTACTCCATCTCCTGCTGGAGGCATACAGAGGATATTGCTTTTTTTGAGAAGAAGATGAGTTATCGATCCAATGCGTCTCACCCTGAGAGAAAGAAGCAACAGCTTTCTTCAAGAATGGCCATTAATGAATTGGATCCCTATTTCCCTTTCGACCAGGTTGTACAAAACGATAACGGCAAACCATACCTCATTTCTTCTGGAATTTCATTTTCGCTTACGCACTCCAAGGAGATGGCAGGAGCAATCATCTCAGAAAATCACGAAGTGGGTATTGATATTGAGAAAATCTCAGACAGAGTATTGAAAGTAGAAAAGAAATTTCTTCATCCATATGAAATACTCATGTTACCCGAGGAAAAAACAGAGAGGATCCGGTTGCTTACCCTCATGTGGTCAGTAAAAGAAACAGTATTCAAGTGCTTTGGATTGCCAGCTATTGATTTTTCAGATCACATTCGAATAAACACAATTGGTAGGGATTATACAGAGATAAAAATTGATTTTAAACCGCTTGAGATATGCGGAGCCTCTGTTTTCTGCCGGTTCATCGAAGAGCATTGGCTCACCTATATGGTATATAAAAAATGAAAGCCCCTCTAAATAGGGGCTTTCGTTCAAACTGATTGTTGATTGATTATTTAAGAGTAGCCTGAAGTTTCTCATTCAGCGTTACATAATCTGGATTTTTTTGTGCCTTGGCCAATTCCATGGATTTTGCGGATGCAGTTTTGGCATCAGCTTTTTTGCCCAGCATTGACAAACATCTGGCCTTCTGGTACCATACCCAGTAAGCATTGGGAGTCTGCTCCACGGCCTTATCCAACCATGCAGCAGCCTGATTGAGATCTTTGTTATTGTCCATATAGTACATGGCTGATGCATAATAAGGTTTGGTGTCCTTATTCATCAGATTATCTATCTGACCCAAGATCTTTGACTCAATATCAGTCTTGATAGGTACGCTCACCATAGTGCTTTCCCAAATGATCATCATCTCCAATTCATTGTTTTTTACTCTTTCAAAGAGGATCATGAAAGTTTCTACGGGGAAAGGCATAGATACACTGGGTGCATTTAACCTGACTACATCCATTTCCTGCTTATAGGCTGAGGGTGAGGTTACATCGACTTGTTTAGTGATAATGATGGTCCATTCAGACTGACCAGGAATAGAAAGTAGACCATATTTGCCTGCAGGAATTTTTTTGCCTCCGATGATTACCTCGTCACTGAAGTTTAATGTCGTAGCACTGTTGGCACCGGTACGCCATACTGCACCCCAGGGAACAAGATCCCCAAAGATGGTTCTTCCTTTGGCGTTGGGTCTGGAATAAGAAAGTTCGATCGAGCCCAGTCCGAACTCCTGTTTTACGGTCTGTGACGTTGAAGCAGAAGGGGTCTTTAGCGATTGGGCATTTGATTGGAAGCTAAATGCAAAGATGGCAATTGCCAGAAATGATTTTTTCATATTGCTGAGTGTTTGACACGAAATTATAAAATTTAATACCATCCCAAATTTTATTCTGCCTTATGAAATTTAAATCCGGGGTGGAATCTGTTCAACGTATCTCTCAGGAAATTCCTGTCAAGATGAGTATAAATTTCTGTTGTGGTGATGCTTTCATGTCCCAGCATCTCCTGAACAGCCCTAAGATCTGCTCCACCCTCTACCAGGTGGGTTGCAAATGAGTGACGAAATGTGTGAGGTGAAATGCTTTTGTGTATGTTGGCTTTTGCCGCCAGCTCCTTAATGATATAGAATACCATGACCCTGGATAATTTCCCACCCCTTCTGTTCAAAAAAAGTATATCCTCACTCCCTTTTTGCTGAGTAAGATGAACCCTGATCTCTTGTAGATAAATGTTAATATGTTTGATGGCTTCCGAACCAATAGGTATCAATCTCTCTTTATCTCCTTTACCCACAACCCTTATGAAGCCAATGTCAAGATAAAGATTACTTCTCTTGAGCCCCACCACTTCGCTTACCCTCAATCCACAGCTGTATAGGGTTTCCAACATTGCCTTGTTCCTGACACCCTCAATCTTGCTGAGATCGATGGCGCCGATAATGCTTTCAATCTCTTCAAAACTCAGTGTATCCGGCAATGATTTTTTCAGTTTTGGGGAGGAAAGGAGTTCTGTAGGGTCCGTTTTGGAAATTTCTTCCTGAACACAGTATTTGTAAAACGACTTGATTCCAGATATGATCCTGGCTTGAGATCGGTCGCTCATACCCATACCAGCTATCCACTTGATATAATCCTGCAATATTTTAAGATTGAGCTGATCGGGACTATATTTTAGTTCCTTATATTGCAGGAATTGTGTTAGCTTTTCCAGATCATTGCTATAAGCCTCAATGGTATTTTGCGAAAGGGATTTCTCCAACTGGAGGTAAACAAGGAATCCTTTTTTATACATCTCCCACATGAGTATTTAATTGCTTTCTGATCAAAAAAGGTTAATGCATTACATTCGCAACTCAAATTAATCAATATTCCCCCATTAATATCATGGAGCCCATCAATCTAAAATCGTTCAAAGCCAAGTCAGCCCTGAACCGAAGGAAAATGAAACTGTTCCTGTCAAAAGTTGAAAAAACACCACCACGCGGGCTTGACAAATTGGCTGAGAAGCTTGAAAAAGAAGTATGGAAAGAAGTGGACTGTTTAACCTGCTCCAATTGTTGCCGCTCTATGACGCCCACTTTTACGGACTCCGATGTTAAACGAATAGCGGCGCATTTCAAGCAGACACCAGATGAATTCAGAAAGAAATGGTTGTATAAAGACCGAGGAGGTGATTGGATGAATACAAAAACACCCTGTCAGTTTCTTGATCTGAAATCCAATATGTGCTCAATTTATTCAATCAGGCCTGCTGATTGTGCGGGTTTCCCTCATCTTTCCAAGAAAAAAATGACGGATTATATTCATGTTCATAAACAAAACTTGGAATATTGTCCTGCCACTTACAAAATGGTTGAAAAAATGCAGGAAAGTTTGACGGTAAATCAGAAGGGATAACCGATGGCAAACTGAAATGCAGGTTTGTTCCAAACATTATCTACGAACCAACCACCTTCTTTAGGGGTATAAAATCTTTCAATATTCGCATTGCCTTTATTGGAGGGACTAAAGCGGGGATCTTTAACAGGAAATCCCAGATCGAATCTGATCAGAAAATAATTGAAATCAATTCTTGCACCGAATCCACTGGCAACGGCTATGTCACGTCCAAGGTTTTGCAGTTTGAAACCGGCATTCCTTAAGGTTCCATCCAGGTCATTTCTGAACCATATATTTCCTATATCGGTAAATACGGCTCCTCTCATCCAGAAACCATAGAAAGGAAAAATATTGAATCGTAACTCAAGATTGGTTTCTAATTGCATGTCTGCATATTTGTCGTTGAAACGCCCATTGGCAACAGTATCATAAAAAATATTTGAACCAATACCCAATTTGCGTATTGGCCAACCTCTCATACTGTTCGGGCCTCCAGCTATATAGCTCTTGAAAAAGGGGAGAGTCACCTGTCCTTTTTTTGAAGCTGTTGAAAACGCAACACCCCCACCTGCAAAAAAGCGAAAATGGAAACTGCTGTTTTTATGTGTGACTACATGCTTGAATTCCATATCCAGTTTTGCAAAGCGGAACAGGTTGTTCAAAGCTTTGCCATTGGCTGTTAGGTTATTGAATAATAAACCGGTAGCAAGTCCGCTTTCCTCGGCATAGAGTTTTAGCAGATTAGTTTTTTTTGAGTTGTTGGGGGTAAGGTTTCTGCTATAAAGTGCATTCATGCCAATGATCAATCCGTTGTTATAAGTATAAAGAAGCAATGGGAAATCCTGAATGGATTGCAGGAACAAGCTGTCTGGATTGAATCTCGTGTATTCGAAATTCAGTGGTCTGAACTGCAAGGTTGTATTAGGATTTGGTTTCCATTCATACCCGAGATATGTATTGAAAGTATTTAAATTGAAAAATCTGAATCGGTCAATATAGAAGAGGTCTGCCGAAACAATAGTTTTTCCCTGTTGGAGATATGATTTTATTTTATTGCTAACCGGGGCAACGATTCTTGGGAAAGTAAGTCTGTTTGTCAATGATATTTCGCCTGAAAGTATTTTCTGGAAATTATTAAATTCAATTCCGGTTCTCAGATTATTTTCAAGTTGGATCGCTCGCTTTCCTATATTTCTGTTTCGCAAAGTAAAATTATTTGCCAATCCAACCCTCCCGGTGCCTACCTGGATCATCTGAGATGTATTGATGATACTGCTCCCTTCAAGATCAATACTGAAAAATTGCTTCTTGGCCGGTTGCATTCGTAAAGTGTAGTTTATTTTTTTGGTAATATCGTTCACTTCAGAGGTCATGTTGATGCTTTGCCAGGCGCCCAATCGATTGAAATTGTTCAGCGTTTTATTGAAATCATCTCTTTTAAACAAGTTACCAGGCTTAAGTAAAATGTTTTCTTTGATGAATTCATCTTTGAAATTCCTATGCAAGGAATATATTTTTAATCCAGATGTATCTTTGTTTTCACGGGTAGAAATGCTATCGACATCTTCAGGATAAAGATCAGGATAAATGGAAATCTCTCCCACCTGGTAAGGAGATAAATGGGTGCTATCCCTGTTGGCTCTCAGCCGAAAAGTGATATTGACACCAGGTTTTTTATCTGATGTTACAGCTTTGATCATAAGATCCGATTGCCGGAAAAAACTGTTGCCAGCATTGATCAGTGCCGGGGAGGTAGTATCAACTTCAGCTATTATATCTTCTCTGCTTATCTTATAATATCCAAGATTTTGAAACAGTTCAGCGATTCTGCTTATTTCTAAATCAATTGTATTGTATGAGAAGGGGGAGAGGTGATGAAGATATGCTTGTTTCTCAATTTCATGTGTAGAAATCGTTTTCATTTCCTCAGGAAACGCATATTTGATGGAATCTATGGTAAATAGTGGCCCGGGTGCTACAATGAAATCCGTAATGATTCTTCGCTGGTTTTTTTTCAATATTAGGCTTGTATCAAAGTTTACTTTATTCCTTCTATACCCCATGCTGCTCATAAAATTCTGCATGTTGGCAGAACTTTTTTTCAAGGCGGTTTCATTGAATGTATTCGGATTTTCCAAAATACTCATAGGGATAATCCAAGGGAAAGTAGGCCAGGGAATTTTTGATGCTATTTTCACCTGCATGCTGTCTTCCACTTGTGCAAGTAAACCTGACTTCAGTATTGATCTTTCATTTTTACTGATGATCCCTTCGAATTTTACATTATTTTCGAAATGGAAAGGCTTTTCTCCTGGAATTTTTCTTACGATGGTACAGGATGTAACCAGTAATAAAATGGCTAATCCGGTTAATGTAATATGGTAGATTGACTTATACAAACTGCACTTAAAATTGTAATATGATCACCCGATCAGATATCAAATATATTCAAAGTTTAGCCCATAAAAAATTCAGGGAGGAAGAGCAATCTTTTGTTATAGAAGGGGTAAAAATGGTCTCTGAACTAATTACTGGTTTTCCGCAATTGGTGGTAAAAATATTTGCAGTTCAAGCTTGGGTGGCACAATATCAAGAAATACTGCCCAAAAACATAATCTGTATTGAAGTTACTGAGCAGGACTTGAGTAAAATCAGTTTTCTTACCACCCCACAGCAAGTATTGTGCATATGCCGCATACCCATTTTTGAAGAAAAGCCAATGCCTCGCCTAACTTTACTGCTCGATCAGATTCAGGATCCCGGAAATCTTGGCACCATCATTCGCACTTGCGATTGGTTCGGTATTGACCAAGTCATATGCTCGCCAGATACCGCAGATGTGTTTTCACCCAAGGTTGTACAATCTTCCATGGGAAGTATTTTAAGGGTAAATGTCAGGTACTTGAATCTTGACGAATATTTGGATGATCATCCCGGAATTGAAATATGTGCAGCTTCCCTGGATGGGGACCCATTAACGGAGTTCACATGCAGCCATCCTTCATTTCTGGTAATTGGAAATGAATCAAAAGGTATTTCAGCTTCTATATTGAAAAGAGCAACCAAAAAAATCTTCATACCACGAGTGGGTAAAGCTGAATCATTGAACGCTGCAGTTGCAACGGGAATTCTCCTTTCGAATATACTTTAATGATTTACTTCAAGGCAAGAGCTTTTGCAGGAAGAATCTTTTTGCTGATGTAAGATGGAATAATCAATAGCATAGATGATAAGATCAACGTTCCCAATGCAATCAGAATCACCTGTCCATAATCAATGCTCACAGGGGCACTATCTACATAGTATACTTCTTCGTTTAGCCTTATGATCTTTGCATATTGCTGAGTGAGACAAATTCCGAGGCCAATTATCGTGCCCAAAAGGATACCACGCAGAGCGATCCTTGCTCCATAAAGTACGAAGATCTTTTGTATCATTTTATCCCTGCTACCCAAAGCTTTCAATAATGCGATCATCCTCGTTCTTTCTATTAACAAAATGATCAGGCATGTGATCAGATTGATGACCGCTACAATAGTCATTAAGATAATCAAGATATATTTATTGGTATTTTGAAGTTTCAGCCAATCAAATATCTCCGGTGAAAGTTCTTTTAATGTAAGTGCATTCCATCCACCTGGCAATGATTTGAATATTTGCTCAACAGATGATTCCATTTTTTGTGGCTCTTTGAGATCGATTTCATATCCTCCGATTTCCATGGGTGTCCAGCCATTCATTTTTTGAATGAGACTCAGATTGCTGATGGCATACACCTTGTCATAGACATCAATTCCAGTTCTGAATATACCGGTGATCTTCAATTTCCTGGCTTTGGGAGCAGACCCATCATTCTGAATAAAATAGATGATTAACGATCTACCTGTATCGGTCTGTAACTGACTTGCCGTGTAAGATGAAATAGCGATGTTACCACTGGAAGAACTGTCAGATTCTTTGATTATCGGCCAAAAGCCTTTAATGAGAAATCGATCCAGTTTCTGAAATGAATAGTCATTGCTAACACCTTTCAGCAAAACCCCCTCAATTGTTTCATTGGCATTCAGAATAGCCGATCTGGTTGCATATGCGGAAATATTTTTAATATTGGAATGATCTTTTAGCTGATGTAACAGACTGTCACTTCCAACTATGGGCACTTCTTCTGCTACCGTTGCCTTGATTGGTTCGTAATGCATTACCCTCACATGGCCCCAAAACCCAAATATTTTATCTGCAATTATTTCCTGAAAGCCGTTGATGAATGAAATGGCGATGATCATGGAAGCTACACTAACCGTTGTTGCCAGGATTGATATCCTTATGATAAAGCGGGAAAATGATTTATTTCCTGCATTTGCAATCCGGTTGACTATGAAAATAGAGAGTTTCAAATTTGTATTTCTTTGCTAAAAATACAAAGCATTTATTGATTAAATTCGTCAATGATGAAGATGGTACAGTTTATATCATTAATCTTTTCATGCCTCCTGATCCCGGTATGTTCACAGGCACAAAGAGGGCCAGATGAAGTTTACATGGAGAATATCAAAACAATTAAATTGAACAGGGTTGGAGATCCTCTGTCATATCCAATCATATCCCTGAATGGACCTGAGCAGCTTGAGCTGAATTTTGATGACATCTCCGGGGGGGTAAAAAACTACTTTTATAGTTTTGTTCTATGCAATGCAGATTGGACACCAGCACAGTTGAGCACATTCGATTATATGAAAGGTTACTCACAAGTGCGAATTTCAACTTATAGAAATTCTTCTGTTTCATTTACAAGGTACACCCATTATCATTCCAATTTGCCCGACAAGAACTGTATTCCTACCAAATCAGGAAATTATCTGCTGAAGGTTTTCCTGAATGGCGATACATCAAAACTCGCTTTTACCAAGCGATTTCTGGTGGTTGAAACAAAAGTAAATCTCGGTGCTACTGTTGTTCAGGCTGTTTCACAACAGTATTACCAAACCCATCATCGATTACAAGTTCAGTTGGATACCCGAAACTTCGACATACGGTATCCACAGCAGCAGATCAAAGTACAGATACTCCAGAATTATCGATGGGACAACCTGATCAGTCTCTCAGCACCAACTTTTCAGAGGCAAGACATGCTTCAATACAGTAATGAGAACGAAATGGTGATGCCCGCAGGAAAGGAATTTCGATGGTTGAACCTCAGGAGTTTCAGGTTACTGGGCGACAGAATCAGACGGCAGGAAAATACCGATAGCAGTTTTACTTTGTTTGTAAAAGAAGACCTTCCCAGATTGCCCAGACAGTATTTCTTTTACCGGGATGCCAATGGATTGTATATCAATGAAACAGTCGAAAAGATCAATCCATTCTGGAACGCCGACTATGCCGATATACATTTCACTTTTGTTCCCCCTGGGTTCAAGCCATATGGCGAAGGTGATGTAGTGATCATGGGTGAACTATCCAATTATGGAAAGGATAAGGACGCAGTTATGAAATTCAACCCAGATAAGGGTGTATATGAGGCTAGGCTGAGACTGAAGCAGGGATATTATGACTATTATTACGCCATTCGACAAAGCAGGAATGGAAAGCCATTTTATAATTCACTGCTGACTGAACAGAATACTTGGGAGACTGAAAATGCCTATACGGTATTGGTTTACTTCAGGGCTTTGGGTGGCCGATATGATGAATTGGTCGCAGTCAGGCAATTCAACAGTCAATTCAATCGTGATCTTCGTTGATTTTTGTCTATATTTGCGGCGGCAGGTCTTGCACGACCAGCTCCTGCTGAACTCCCCCAGGACCGGAAGGTAGCAAGGGTAGGCGGTTGAGCGGTGCGATGTAAGCAACCTGCCATTTTTTTTGTGAATAACTCAAGATTGCAAAAGTTGGTGATTTGTTTACCTTGCAACACAAATCATCCCGCATGAAATTTTTTATTGATACTGCCAATCTCAGTCATATAAAGGAAGCTGCTGATCTGGGAATTCTCGACGGCGTAACAACCAATCCCTCACTAATGGCAAAAGAGGGAATAAAAGGAAACGAAAATATCCTAAAGCACTATGCTGATATCTGCAAGATTGTTGATGGTGATGTAAGTGCAGAAGTTCTTTCTACTGATTTTGACAGCATGGTCCTGGAAGGGAAAGCCCTCGCTGCCATTCATCCCAATATAGTGGTAAAGGTTCCCATGATAAAAGATGGGGTAAAAGCAATTAAGTGGTTTGCGGACAATGGTATCAGAACCAATTGCACACTTGTTTTTTCAGCGGGTCAAGCCATCTTGGCTGCTAAGGCAGGAGCATCCTATGTGTCTCCTTTCATTGGCAGGATTGATGACAGTAACTGGGATGGTATAGAACTGATTGCACAGATAGCACACATATATAATGTTCAAGGTTTTGAGACGGAGATCTTGGCTGCCTCTATTCGCAACCCGCTGCATATAGTCCGCTCTGCAGAAGCCGGTGCCCATGTTTGCACCTGTCCTCTGTCTTCTATTCTTGGTTTATTGAAGCACCCGCTAACAGATTTGGGACTCGCACAGTTTCTCGAAGATGCTAAAAAAATGTAGTCAGGATCAAAGATTCCACCAGTAATTGAATTTAAGTACAAGCGCTCTGTTTTTCACATTGAAGGGAGCAGGATAGTAGTTGTCTGTATATACTATGAACAAGTCTGATGCCGGTTTGTAGCGCCACTGGAATCTCGAGTTGATGTTGATGTTTTTTTGTTGATTATTGTATTGCAAAAAAGTGGTGAAGAACAAGGTATTTGAAAAGGTAACATCAATCCTAGGACCTATTAGCCAAAAAGTTGTTTTATTCCATGGCGCAACCATGGAAATATGGTTGTAGCTGGCGTTAATAACTGCACTCACATAGGGCTGGAAACGATAGCCAAGATCGGCACTCAAGAATGTTCTATTCCCGTTCTGGAAATAGCCACCTAACCTGCTGGAAAATCCATAGGTGAACAGTTGTTGAGGTTTTGAAACATATTGAGTTCCAATAGCATTCCATTGGTGTTTGCTTCCTTTGGGTAAATTGCCTTTTCCAATATTGGTAGGATCAAAAGGTTGAAGAAGCTGAATAAAGTCATTTGAAACCCATTGCGTGAAAACCGATTGGTCTCTGAACGCAAGATTGTAGGCCATGTATGTTGTGTTTTCCGTAAAAGAAAACTGGCTGTTGAAGAAATTGAATGATTCCAGTTTGATGGAATGACTCGCAATCTTCGGATTTTTAACAAAGAAAAATCTTGTGATACCGGGTGCAAGTCTGAAATAATCTTTTCTTGGCACGAAGCCTACATCTGCATTGAATTGTCTTCCTACGTATTCTTGTTGCCAGCTGATCAACCAGTATTTCGTGCTATATTGAATATTAGCCGCATGAACCCAGTCTTCTTTATTTATATTCTTTGAAAAAGATTTTAAAAAAGTTGCCTTACCTGTCCAGTGATTGTTTGCAGAAGCGAGGTTATATTCCAGACCTATATTTCTGTTGAAAGGGTTGTTGAAATAGATTGGATCTTTCTCATCTGGTTTGAGAATCTGATCACGGTTAACAAAAAGAAAACTGACGTTGCTTCTTGCAAAAACTTTTCTCTGTAAAGCAAACACCGTATAGTTCTGGGCTGCTGTTAACTTAGATCGATCTCTTTCTGTTTGCATGTTCATAAATCCAATGCGCCAGTCTTTGTTGAGCTTTCCGCTCAGTCTTGCTCCAAATTGAATGGGAGCATTCAAACCTATTCTACGTGAAAAGAAAGGACGAATGGTTGAGTATCCGAAATTATTGAACTGGTCGCCGTTCTCAATAAAAAACTGACGCCTTTCCGGGAAGAACAATTCAAATCGATCCAGATTGGTTACCTGCCTGTCTACTTCCACCTGAGAGAAATCAGGATTCAATGTGAGATCAAGATTCAAGGATGATGTAACCGCAACTTTTGCATCAACGCCAACTTTGTTTCGATAATCCGTTTTGGTTCCTGCTTCAAAGTTTTTACTGCCTCCTGAAAGAACGAAAGGAATAAAAGAAATGTTTGTGCCAGCTTCCGGAGGAGGTTGATCCCATATTAGCTGTCCTGTATAGGCAAGGGATGCGGTTGGAAATTGTCTTGGTACGGGAGCCCAACTGGATTTCTCTGCTTTGCTGATGTCAAGCCTGCTGAATTGTATTCCCCAGGTAGTGATGCCGTTTTTATAGCGGATTGTTTTGAAAGGAATTGCAGCCTCCCATATCCATTTGTCATCATATGATTTTACTGCTGAAATCCATTTATTGTCCCAGTTCAGATCTGCCTTGCCACCATCAACCAATAAGCCATCCCATTGGGCACCCGCTGCATTCGAGCCAAAGGTGAATCCATTGGTCTGATCATTGAAAGGATCCATGAAGAGAAGGAAGTTGTCATTCTTTCCAAAGTTGAAATCTCTTTTAAGAGACTCCACCATGTACTGCTGACCCTTTTCAATGTAATTGATGGTGATGATGTACAAATTCTGTTCGTCATACGCCATTTTCACCTCAGTTCTTACCTTGGCCTTGCTGGTGTCCATAGGAAGTACCATGTGAAAATCAGTTGCGGTTTGACAACTGTTCCAGGATGGATCAACAATACCGTCAATTCCTATCTTACTACTTGCTTTTTTGATAAAGTACTGATACGAAGTGTTTTTCCTTTGTGCCATTACTGGCATACAAAGCACCAAGAGCAAAAGGAGTTTAAGGGTTGTGCAATATTTCAATTCAGGGGTTTGAAGCCTTTTTTATGCAACAGCCTGCTTTACCAGTTCTGCAGCCTCACTGAGCAGTATGGCACTCTGTACTTTCAATCCGCTCTCATCAATCAGCTTTTTGGCTTCCACAGCATTGGTTCCCTGAAGCCTAACAATAATAGGGATATTTATATTGCCGAGATTTTTGTAGGCTTCAATTACACCGGAAGCAACCCTATCGCATCGGACAATTCCACCAAAAATATTGATCAAAATAGCTTTGACATTGGGATCCTGCATAATGATCTTAAATCCGGCCTCAACAGTTTGTGCATTAGCAGTTCCTCCTACATCAAGAAAGTTCGCTGGTTCGCCGCCGCTCAATTTGATCATGTCCATTGTCGCCATGGCCAATCCGGCTCCATTGACCATGCATCCCACATTGCCATCCAGCTTAACAAAATTCAGGTTGAATTTACCAGCCTCTACTTCGGTAGGATCCTCTTCTGAAAGATCACGCATGGCCGCGAGGTCAGGATGCCTGCTCAGAGAATTTTCATCAATACCCATTTTGCAATCCACAGCAATGATTTTATCATCTGCAGCTTTGAAAAGAGGATTTATTTCCAGCATTGAACAATCAAGTCCTACATAGGCATTATAAAGATTGGTGACAAATTTCACCATGTTCTTGAAAGCATCTCCGCTGAGTCCGAGATTGAAAGCAATTTTTCTTGCCTGAAAGGGGAGAAGCCCACCTGAGGGGTGAACTGCTTCCTTGAAAATTTTTTCTGGAGTATCATGGGCAACGTCCTCAATGTTCATTCCACCCTCAGTGCTGTACATGATGACATTCTGACCTTTGGCTCTGTCGAGGAGAATGGACAGGTAGAATTCTTTTCTCTCTGACGGGCCATCATAATACATGTCCTGAGCTACAAGAATTTTGCTTACAAGTTTCCCTGAAGGACCTGTTTGGATGGTGACCAGAGTACCGCCCAATATTTTTTCTGCGAATTCTTTAATGTCTTCTGCACTCTTACCAACCTTCACTCCATTAATGCCGGTCTCTTTTACTTGACCTTTACCGCGACCCCCAGCATGGATCTGAGCCTTCACAACTGCAAATTTGCTTCCACTTTTTTCTTTGATTTGTTCGTAAGCAGAAATTGCTTCATCAACGGATCCGCAGGCTACACCTTCCTGTACAGGAACATGGTATTTTTTCAACAGTTCTTTGGCTTGGTATTCGTGGAGGTTCATCTTTAAAAATATTTGTGCAAATATAATGCAGCATGCTCAATTGGAGTGAGTTGATATGAAAAAAGGCGACATTCCTGTCGCCTTTTTGATGCCATTATTTTGGAAGTTATTTGCCCTGGTTTTCTGGCCTGAGGCTACGCACAGTTTTACCGGCTTGCCACATCTCACTTTCTCTCAATTCCTTTAATTCCACTTCCAGTTTTTCTCGGTAATCAGGTTGGGAATTGCTGTCGATACTGCGCTGGCTTTCTTTTCCTGCAGCAACGCTATCATACAATTCATTGAAAACAGGTGCTGTTGCATCCCTGAACTTTTTCCACCAATCCAGTGCTCCACGTTGAGCAGTTGTGGAACAGTTGGCGTACATCCAGTCCATGCCGTTCTCAGCCACCAATGGCATAAGGGATTGGGTCAACTCTTCTACAGTTTCATTGAAAGCTTCAGAAGGAGAGTGTCCTCTTTCTCTCAATACCTGATACTGGGCTGCAAAAATTCCCTGAATAGCTCCCATCAAGGTTCCTCTTTCACCTGTCAGATCACTGAATACTTCTTTTTTGAAATCGGTTTCAAAGAGATAACCACTGCCAATGGCAATGCCGAGCGCTACTACTCTCTCATATGCCCTTCCTGTTGCATCCTGGAAGATGGCATAACTGGAATTCAATCCTCTGCCCTGAAGAAACATTCTTCTCAAGGAAGTGCCTGATCCTTTCGGAGCAACAAGAAATACGTCAACATCAGCAGGAGGAACGATACCGGTCTGATGATTGTAGGTGATGCCAAATCCATGCGAAAAGTAAAGTGCCTTTCCAGGAGTAAGATGCTTCTTTACCGTTGGCCACATGGCAATCTGTGCCGCATCCGACAGTAAGTAACAGATGATGGTACCTCTCTCAAGCGCTTCCTCTATCTCAAACAAAGTTTCTCCCGGTACAAATCCATCGGCAATGGCTTTATCCCAGGTTTTTGAATTTTTTCTTTGACCCACGATTACATTTACGCCATTCTCTTTTTGGTTGAGTGCCTGCCCCGGACCCTGAACGCCATATCCGATGACGGCTACCACTTCATTCTTCAATACTTCCTGTGCTTTTGCCAGTGGGAATTCTTCTCTTGTTACCACATTTTCTTCTACGCCGCCGAAATTTAATTTTGCCATAGTTGTTTTTTTTGTTGTTATTGTTTTATCGGTAAAAAATTAAAAATTATCAACTTCATACGGGTCTGTTTCTTGAGACAGAACCGCAATTGGAATATCCGGAGCCCGCTTTTCAAACTCAATCAGCTTTTCATGAAATCCTTTGCTGTCTTTTATAATAGCTACTCTGGCGCTTCTCACAAATTCAATCAACCCATAAGGCTGAAGCACTTCAATGAGTTTATTGGTTTCCTCCCTGTGTCCGGTTGTTTCAAATATGGTGAAGTCCATTCTGATGGCAACTACTCTGGCACCAAATTCTCTCAAAAGTCTTTCTACTTTTACTTTTTCTGCAATGATATCTGTAGGCACTTTATAAAGTGCCATTTCCTGCCAAATGATATCTTCATTGGTGTGGAAGTAGGCTTTTAAAACATCAACCTGCTTTTCAATCTGACGAACCACTTTTTTTACAGTATCCTCAGTTTCACAAATGACAATATTGAATCGATGGATACCCTCAATTTCAGATGGTGAAGTATTCAGGCTTTCAATATTGATTTTTCTTCTTGAAAAAATTATGGCGATCCGGTTGAGCAAACCAACCTGGTTTTCTGTATAGATCGTTAAATTGTATTCCTGTTTCATACTTTTTTATTTAAGCCTGATTTCACCTACGCCACATCCTTGTGGAACCATAGGAAATACATTGTTTTCTTTACCAACCATCACCTCTAGCAGATAGGCACCTTTATGATTGATCATGGTTTCCAAAGCATTTTTAAGGTCTTCTCTCTTGCTGATGGAATTGCCTTCTATTCGATAGCCTTTGGCAACTGTAACAAAATCGGGACTTTCAATATCCACGAATGAGTATCTCTTCTCATGGAAGAGTTGTTGCCATTGGCGTACCATACCTAAAAAGCGGTTGTTCAGGATCATGATCTTGATATCGATGCCATATTGCATGATCGTGCCAAGCTCCTGTATGGTCATTTGAATGCCGCCATCTCCAATGATGGCTACTACAGTTCTCTCTTTTGCTCCGTATTTCGCACCCATAGCTGCAGGAAGAGCAAAACCCATCGTACCCAAACCGCCTGAAGTGACATTGCTCTTGCTTTTATTGAATTTGGCATAGCGACAGGCAACCATCTGATGCTGACCCACATCGGTAACAATAACAGCCTCGCCTTTTGTAATAAGGTTCAATTGCTCAATCACCTCACCCATGGTCATGATCTCGCTGCTGGGATGTAGTTCTTCATTGATGACCGCTTCTTCTTCCATTTTCATGCATTCGCCAAATCGATTGATCCAGGCTGAGTGATTCCTTTTTTCAACCAGAGCGGTCAGCATAGGCAATGTCTCTTTGCAATCTCCCCAAACCGGTACTGTTGCTTTCACATTTTTATCAATCTCTGAAGGATCTATGTCAAGATGAATCACTTTTGCCTGCTTAGCATATCGATCCAAACGACCAGTAACCCTGTCATCAAAACGCATTCCAATTGCAATAAGTACATCACATTCATTGGTCAATACATTAGGGCCGTAATTCCCATGCATGCCCAGCATACCTACATTCTGCGGGTGATCTGTTGGTAATGCACTCAATCCCAAAATGGTCCAGGCAGCTGGTGCTCCTGATTTCTCGATGAATGCTTTGAATTCCTGTTCTGCCTTTCCCAGGATAACTCCCTGACCAAAAATGACCAATGGTCTTTCTGCACTATTGATAAGATCCGCTGCTTCTTTGACATATTTTTCTCTCACAATGGGCTTGGGTCTGTAACTCCTGATATGGTTACATTTTTCATAACCCTTGTAGGCAAACTTTTGCAGTTGTGCATTTTTGGTGATGTCAATCAGAACGGGACCGGGTCTGCCGCTGCCGGCAATATAAAATGCTCTGGCCATCACCGCAGGTATCTCATTTGCATCAGTCACCTGATAATTCCATTTGGTAACTGGTGTGGTGATATTGATCACGTCTGTCTCCTGAAAAGCATCGGTACCCAGAAGGTGTGCAAATACCTGTCCTGTAATACATACCAATGGTGTTGAATCTATCAGCGCATCCGCCAGTCCAGTTACCAGATTGGTAGCACCCGGGCCACTGGTAGCAAAAACAACGCCAGTTTTACCGGAAGTTCGAGCGTACCCTTGTCCTGCATGTATTCCTCCCTGTTCATGACGAACGAGGATATGCTCCAGTTTGTCATTGTAGTCATACAAGGCATCGTAGATAGGCATGATGGCGCCCCCGGGGTATCCAAAAATCGTATCAACACCCTCAGCTATACAAGCTTCCAATACCACTTCAGCACCTGACATTTCTTTCATTTGAACCTCATCGGGATTTTTTTTGCCAGCAATTTTTGATTGTTGATCAATGATTGAATTCATACGAATAAGTTATTTATTCAGGTTATTATTTTCTGGAATTGCATCTGTTACGCATCCTTGGGCTGCAGTGGTTGTCCTTTGTGCAAACTTGAACAGCAATCCTTTTTTTGCATTCAATGCCGGCCGTTTCCATGCAGCTATTCGTTTTGCGATTTCTTCGTCACTTACTTTTAGCGTGATGGTTCTTTCTTTAACATTCAATTCAATTACATCGTCATCATTTACCATTGCTATTAAACCCCCATCATATGCTTCAGGGGTAATGTGCCCTACCACAAAGCCATGTGTACCTCCGCTGAAACGTCCATCTGTAATCAATGCAACTGATTTTCCCAATCCAGCTCCTATGATTGCTGATGTTGGCTTCAGCATTTCAGGCATACCCGGCCCTCCGCGGGGTCCAACATACCTTATCACCACAACATCTCCAGCCTTCACTCTGCCGTTTTGTATACCGGCAATCAATTCTTGTTCTCCATCAAAGACACGGGCCGGGCCTTCAAAAAATTCTCCTTCTTTACCACTGATTTTTGCAACACTTCCTTTTTCCGCAAGGTTCCCGTATAAAATCTGCAGATGCCCGGTTGCTTTGATAGGATTTTGCAATGGATGAATTACTTTTTGGCTATCAAACTCAAGGTCTGGAACATCAACTAAATTTTCTGCAACTGTTTTGCCTGTTACTGTTAAACAGTCACCATGGATGAATCCATGCTTTAGTAAGTATTTCATTACAGCAGGTATGCCACCTATTTTGTGTACATCCTCCATTAGATATTTTCCGCTGGGTTTTAAGTCGGCAATTACCGGCACCTTGTCGCTGATACGCTGAATATCATCTTGCGTCCATGGTATATCGATGCTCCATGCCATGGCTATCAAATGAAGCACAGCATTGGTTGAACCACCCAGTGTCATGATCAATGTTACTGCATTTTCAAATGCTTTATAAGTCATGATGTCCGAAGGCTTGATATCTTTTTCCAGCAGAATTTTAATTGCTTCACCCGCACGCTTGCATTCTTCTTTTTTATTCTCACTCAATGCCGGATTGGAAGATGAATATGGCAAACTCATGCCCAATGCTTCAATGGCGCTTGCCATTGTATTGGCTGTGTACATTCCTCCACACGCACCTGCTCCGGGGCAGGCATTCATGATGATACCTTTGAAATCAGCCTCATCCAGATTTCCAGCTATTTTTTTACCCAGTGCCTCAAAAGCTGATACAATATTGAGTTCTTCTCCTTTGTAATGACCTGGGGCAATTGTGCCACCGTAAATCATGATTGACGGACGATTCAATCGTCCCATTGCAATTATCGATCCAGGCATATTTTTGTCGCAACCAGGAACTGCAATAATGCCATCGTAATAATGTGCACCACAAACAGCTTCAATGCTATCGGCAATCAAATCGCGGCTTACCAGTGAATATCTCATTCCGTCTGTGCCATTGCTTATTCCGTCGCTTACACCTATGGTATTGAAAATCAAACCTACCATGTCATTTGACCAGACACTGTCTTTTACAATTTTTGCAAGGTCGTTCAAGTGCATGTTGCAGGTGTTCCCATCATATCCCATGCTGCATATTCCCACCTGTGGTTTTTTTAAATCATCATCTGTTAAGCCAATGCCATACAACATGGCTTGTGCAGCAGGTTGTGTAGGATCTTGTGTGATTGTTTTACTGTACTTGTTCAATACACTCATGTTGTTTTGTTTTAGATGATGGTTGACTTTCTCATCAATATATTTTCCCAGATAACAGGATCATTCGATGCCTGCAAAATTCTGTCGCTTATCATTTCTCCAATTGTGGAGGTGAAATAAAAATTGACGGGATCAATATCCTTGGTTACAAATCCATTTTCCAAGGTCCATTTTACTGCATGTTTGATGGCCGCTGATTCCGCATACATTTCGAGATATTCAAGCATTCCTGCAGCAGATAAAATGGAGCCCAGGGGGTTGGCTACATCTTTTCCTTTTGCTGCGGAATAAGAACCATGTATAGGCTCAAAGAATGCAGTCTTGGGGCCAATGGATGCTGATGGAATAAGCGAAGCAGAACCGGATAATACGGCAGCCTCGTGGCTGAGTATATCTCCAAATAGATTTTCTGTAAGAATCACATCAAACCTGGAAGGATTGGCAATCAATTGTGTTGCAGCAGTATCAACATACATATACTCGAGTTCAACATCTGGGTAGGATGCTGCCATCTTGTGTACTGTTCTTCTCCAAAGTCTTGAAGTCTCAAGGACATTGGCACGGTCTATCAGGGTTACTTTCCTTTTTCTTCTTTGTGCAAGCTGGAACGCATAAACAGAGATCCTCTTGATTTCTTCCTCTGTATAAACACAGGTATCCGTTGCAGTATTTCCGTCTTCGCTGATATGTTTTTCACCCATGTACAATCCTCCTGTCAGCTCACGGAAAATGACAATGTTTACATTTTCCAGCAGTGCGGGTCGAAGTGGACTAAGGTGAGCCACTGATGGGTGGGAAACGATATGTCTGATGTTGGCGAATAATCCCAATTCCTTTCTGATCCTCATCAAACCTTCTTCCGGTCTGATCTTGCTGTGATGGTCCTGATCAAATTTTGGATCACCAACAGCTCCAAATAAAATTGCATCAGCATTTTTACAAAGAGATATGGTCTCTTCCGGTAAAGGGTTGCCGGTTTTTTCAATTGCATCTGCGCCTATGAGCCCAAATGAATATTCAAATTCATGTCCGAATTTTTTGCATACCGCATCGAGTACACGAAGCGACTGACTGGTGATTTCCGGTCCAATCCCATCACCAGGCAATACAACGATATGTTTAGTGACAGACATATATCAGTTTGAATTTTGTTGTGAGATAGCAAGGCTTTTCAAGTTTTCATCTTTTACCTCTTTCAATTTGTCCGCAAGCTCAAGGAATTGAGGATATAAAATGTCTATATCATTGCGGTTGAATTCGAAGCCAAGATTTTTAAACCGGTAGGCAAGAGCAGATCTTCCGCTTCTTGCTGTAAGAACAATTTTGGATGAGTCTGCACCAACTTCTTCTGGATTGATGATCTCGTATGTTTGAGCATCTTTCAAAAATCCATCCTGATGGATACCCGATGAATGGGAAAATGCATTTGCGCCTACAATGGCTTTGTTGGGTTGAACCGGCATCCTCATAGTATCAGAAACAAGCCTGCTCATGGGATTGAGTTTTTCAGCCTTGATGTTGGTATAAAGACCCAATTGTTTGTGTTGGCGCAAAACCATCACCACTTCTTCCAGCGATGTGTTGCCAGCTCTTTCTCCCAATCCATTAATGGTACATTCAATCTGGCGTGCACCATTTATGGCTCCGTAGATTGAGTTGGCAGTTGCAAGGCCAAGATCATTGTGGCAATGACAAGATAGAACGGCTTTGTCAACATTGCTTACGTTGTTTCTCAGAAATGCAATCTTTTCTCCATATTGAGTAGGCAAGCAATAGCCAGTGGTATCCGGAATATTTACTGTGGTAGCCCCTGCAGCTATCACCGCTTCAACAACCCTTGCCAGGTATTCATTTTCTGTTCTTCCTGCATCTTCTGCATAGAACTCCACATCATCCGTATAATTTCTCGCCCATTTCACAGCCTGTACTGCTCTCCTTAAAATGTCATCCCGATTGCTGTTGAATTTACTTTTGATGTGAGAATCGGAAGTTCCGATTCCAGTGTGTATCCTGCCCCTTTTAGCATGCTTCAGGGCTTGTCCGGCCACTTCTATGTCTTTCTCCACAGCACGGCTCAATCCACAAACGGTCGCATTTTGAATGATTTTGGAAATCTCAGATACCGATTCGAAATCGCCGGGACTGGAGATCGGGAATCCGGCTTCAATGATATCAACACCCAGATCTTCCAAAGCGAGGGCAAGTTCGATTTTCTCCTTGGTATTCAGCTTGCATCCGGGAACTTGTTCTCCGTCCCTCAGGGTGGTATCAAAAATATAAATTTTGTTCTCTGACATGTGTAAATTATTGGATCCTGTTGCTGACTTTCATAGCCAGTCTGCTAATATAACTCATCCCATTTTTGGAATATAGCCAAAATGGGCCGTATTTTACGTTATGTAACAGATGTGAAAAGGAGTAAAATCCTTATCTGTATTGGATTTGAAGGAAAGAATATTACGATGCCCAACCGGAGTGCCGACGAACTTTTTCAGCTGATCAAGACCCTGGATAAGGGTGAAAAGCGCAATTTCAAGCTATATGTTGGAAGAAATGCAGCTTCAGAAGACCTTAAGATCATTACCCTATTTGATGCACTGGACAAAATGGATGGTTATGACGAAGAATTATTGCTGAAAAAAAACGAAAACATCCAAAAGACACAGCTTTCCAATCTGAAAGCACATCTATACAAGCAAATACTTGCCAGCTTACGATTGATCAGGGTGGAGCAAACGGTAGACATCCAGCTGCATGAACAGCTCGACTATTCCAGGATTCTTTATAACAAGGGGCTTTATCACCAAAGCCTGCGGTTATTGCAAAAAACCAAAGACCTGGCGAGGACACACAATCAGATCACTTATTGGGTGCAGGCACTGTTCATGGAAAAAAAGATAGAAACCCTGCATATCACACGCAGTTTTGAAGACAGGGCAGAGGTGTTGACTGCTGAAGTGGAAGAATTGAATGCCCGATTGGGAATGGTAGGGAAGCTCAGCAATCTTGCCCTCATGCTATATGGTTGGTATATCAAGAATGGACATGTAAGAGATGAAAATGATATTGAAGCCATTAGCAAATACTTTCAAGATTCCCTGCCACCTGAAGCCTCTCAATATTCAGGGTTCTATGAAAAACTCTATCTCTGCCAAAGCTATGCATGGTATGGTTTTATCCTTCAGGATTTTCTTACTTATTACCGGAACTGTCAGCGTTGGGTAGATCTTTTTGAAAAAGATCCTCAGATGATAAAGGTAGAACCCCAGCATTTCATAAAGGGGATGCACAATCTTTTGAATGCTCACTTTATTCTGCGAAACGACAGAAAATTCGACTCGCAACTGGCAAACTTTGAAGAATTCTATGCCTCAAAAGAGGGCACAGCTACCATCAACAACAAAGTCCAGGGCTTCGTGTATTTGTACCTTGCCAGGATCAACAGCCATTTTTTAAAAGGTAGTTTTTCCGAGGGACTTCTCATGGTTCCTGAAATTGAGTCAAGACTCAAAGAATTTGAACTGCAGCTTGACCGGCACAGGACGCTTATTTTTTATTATAAAATAGCTTGTCTGCATTTTGGGGCGGGAAATTATGACGAGTCCATACACTATTTGAACCGTATCATTCACTGGAAAGCAGATTTGCGATCTGATCTTCAATGTTATGCCAGACTATTGCATCTGATCGCCCATTTCGAGCTGGGCAATGATGCGATTCTTGAAAGCCAGGTAAGATCGGTCTACCGCTTTATGTCCAAAATGAAAAATCTGAGTACGGTTGAAAATGAAATATTCAGCTTTATCAGGGGCTCATTCAGTTTAAAAAAACCTGCTGTTAGACAGGGTTTTCAGGCGCTTTTCGATAAACTCAAAAAATTGGAAGGGAATGCCCTTCAGACCCGTTCCTTTATGTACCTCGACATACTTTCTTGGTTGGAGAGTAAGATAAAAAATGTGCCAGTTCAATCCATAATTTCGGCACATTACAGACAAAGGGTTGAGTTGGCTGCAAGCACTTAAAAAGCAACAGTTTGCCAAATAAAATTTATTGTTTTTTCGCCCCATATTTGTACCTTTGCCATCCTTAAATTTGGCATGCCCGTATTTTCCCTGAATGGTATTTTTGTAAATTATTGATTTTCAGTAATTTAATTTAATGCTCAGCATTGGATCAGGAAGAATATTGGAGTTGCTTAACACTTGTAAAACTGAGATCTGACTATGGCTATTAAAAAAGACAATCGTCCAAAATCGACTTTTTCCAAGATCACGATCAGCCTTGCCTCCCCTGATTCCATTCTGGACAGGTCATTTGGAGAGGTATTGAAACCAGAGACCATCAATTACAGAACGTACAAACCAGAACGTGACGGACTTTTCTGTGAAAAGATATTTGGTCCTGTTAAAGATTACGAGTGTGCTTGTGGCAAGTATAAAAGAATCCGTTACAAAGGCATTGTTTGCGACCGTTGTGGTGTTGAAGTAACGGAGAAGAAGGTGCGTCGTGAGCGCATGGGTCATATCAAGCTTGTGGTACCGGTGGTACATATCTGGTACTTTAAGAGCTTGCCTAATAAGATTGGTTATTTGCTGGGTATCAGTTCCAAGAAACTGGAGAGCATCATATACTACGAGCGTTTTGTAGTCATCCAACCAGGTATCCTGGGCGATAAGGGTAAAAAGCAGGGTGATCTTCTTACTGAAGAAGAATACCTCGATTTGCTTGATACCTTGCCTAAGGAGAATCAATACCTGCCGGATGAAGATCCCAATAAATTCATAGCTAAAATGGGTGCAGAGGCTGTACATGATCTGCTTACCAGGATCGAATTGGATTCTCTCAGCTTCTCACTCCGAAATGCAGCAGCAACTGAAACCTCTCAGCAAAGAAAGGCAGATGCACTTAAGCGTCTCAGTGTTGTGGAATCTTTCCGTGATGCCAACTCAAGAATTTCTAACCGTCCTGAATGGATGGTCATGCAATATATTCCGGTTATTCCACCAGAACTGAGGCCATTGGTTCCATTGGATGGCGGCAGGTTTGCTTCTTCTGACCTGAATGATCTTTATCGTCGTGTTATCATCCGTAACAACCGTCTCAAGCGTTTGCTTGAAATCAAAGCACCTGAGGTTATCCTTCGTAACGAAAAAAGGATGTTACAGGAAGCGATCGATTCACTTTTTGATAACAGCAGAAAGTCAAATGCGGTAAAAGCAGAAGGTGGACGCGCCTTGAAATCATTGAGTGATGTGCTCAAAGGAAAGCAGGGTCGTTTCCGTCAAAACCTACTGGGTAAGCGTGTTGACTATTCTGGTCGTTCTGTAATTGTAGTAGGTCCTGAATTGAAACTGCATGAGTGCGGTTTACCCAAAGACATGGCTGCTGAATTGTTCAAGCCATTTATCATCAGAAAACTGATCGAAAGGGGTATTGTGAAGACAGTAAAATCAGCCCGCAAGCTGGTTGACAAAAAAGAAGCGATCGTTTGGGATATACTTGAGAATATATTGAAAGGACATCCAGTAATGTTGAATCGTGCCCCAACACTTCACCGTTTGTCTATTCAGGCTTTCCAGCCCAAACTGGTGGAAGGCAAGGCCATTCAATTGCATCCGTTGGTGTGTTCTGCGTTCAACGCCGACTTCGACGGTGACCAGATGGCGGTTCACGTGCCCCTGAGCCATGCAGCAATCCTGGAGGCTCAATTGTTGATGCTGGCATCACACAACATCCTCAACCCCCAGAATGGTACACCAATTACCCTGCCTTCACAGGACATGGTTCTCGGCCTCTATTATATTACCAAAGGGAAGCGCAACACCGATACCGATGTAGTGAAGGGAGAAGGTATGCGTTTCTATAACGCTGAAGAGGTCATTATTGCCTACAACGAAGGCAAGGTGGATCTTCATGCATACATAAAGGTAAAGGCCAATGTACGCAGCAGCGAAGGTGTATTGGAAAATAAATTGATTGAAACTACTGTAGGTCGCGTCCTTTTCAACCAGGCAGTACCTGCTGAAGTGGGGTATGTAAATGCCTTGCTTACAAAGAAAAGTCTGAGGGAGATTATTGGTGACATCATCAAGATTACCAATGTGCCGACCACAGCAAAATTCCTGGATGCCATCAAAGAACTTGGTTTCAGAATGGCATTCAAAGGTGGACTTTCATTCAACATCCAGGACCTTGTATTGGATGTACCTAAAGAAAGCATGATCGATCAGGCGTCTTCTGAGGTTCAAGAGGTATGGGACAACTATAATATGGGTCTTATCACCAACAATGAGCGCTATAACCAGATCATTGATATCTGGTCAAGGGTAGACACCAAGGTGACTGAAACCCTTATCAGGGCCATGGCTACAGATAAACAGGGCTTCAATTCAGTATTCATGATGCTCGACTCTGGTGCAAGGGGAAGCAAGCAACAGGTAAAACAGCTTGCAGGACTTCGCGGCCTTATGGCTAAGCCTCGTAAAAGCGGTTCAACCGGTTCTGAGATCATTGAAAATCCGATCCTTTCCAACTTTAAAGATGGATTGAGCGTACTGGAATACTTCATTTCTACACACGGTGCCCGCAAGGGTCTTGCTGATACAGCCTTGAAAACAGCTGACGCAGGTTATCTTACCCGTCGTTTGGTTGACGTAGCACAAGACGTGATCATCACCGAAGAGGATTGCGGAACGCTGAGGGGAATCGCAACCAGTGCGCTGAAAGACAATGAAGATATCGTAGAACCACTGTACGACAGAATTCTAGGAAGAACGTCACTTCATGATGTATATGATCCCCAATCTGATGTCCTGATTGTGAATGCGGGACAAGCGATAGATGAGGATACTGCCCGTAAAATTGAAGATGCAGGCATAGAAACAATTGAAATTCGCTCCGTTCTCACTTGTGAAAGCAAGAGAGGATGTTGCGTGAAATGTTATGGCCTCAACCTCGCCACAGGCAATGTAGCCCAAAAAGGCGATGCTGTAGGCATCATCGCTGCACAATCCATCGGTGAACCCGGTACCCAGCTGACACTCCGTACCTTCCACGTAGGTGGTGTTGCAGGATCTGCCTCAGTTGAATCACACCTGGTTGCCAAATTCGATGGTACTGTTCAGTTTGATGGTCTCCGTACCGTTAAGGCCAAGAACAATGAAGGAAAAGACGTACAGATCGTTATTGGCCGTACCGCGGAAATGAGGATCATGGATCTTAAAAATGACAGGGTTCTGATTACCAATAACGTTCCTTATGGATCAGTCCTTGCTGTAACCGATGGCAAAAAAGTAGCAAAAGGGGATGTAATATGTTCATGGGATCCATTCAACAACGTTATCGTTGCGGAAGTTGCCGGACAAATTGCTTTTGAAAATGTGATTGATGGTGTTACTTTCCGTGAAGAAGCGGATGAGCAGACAGGACACAGGGAGAAGGTGGTTATCGAATCAAAAGATAAAACCAGAATTCCATCCATTAAAGTGAAGGGCAAGGATGAGAAGATGTACAACTTGCCTGTAGGGTCACATATCGTTATTGATGAAGGTGATGATGTTACAGCTGGACAAGTACTGGTTAAAATTCCAAGGGTACTTGGTAAGTTGAGAGATATCACCGGTGGTCTGCCACGTGTAACCGAACTTTTTGAAGCAAGAAATCCTGGAAACCCGGCTGTGGTTTCTGAGATCGATGGTGTTGTGACTTTTGGTGCCATCAAGCGCGGTAACCGCGAGATAACTGTGGAAGCCAAGGATGGCGTAGTAAAGAAGTATCTTGTTACCCTTACCCGTCAGATCCTTGTGCAGGATGGTGACTTTGTAAAAGCTGGTACACCGCTTTCTGATGGACAGGTTGCACCAAGTGATATCCTCTCAATAAAAGGACCATTCGCTGTACAAGAGTATGTTGTAAATGAGATCCAGGAAGTATATCGTTTGCAGGGTGTAAAGATCAACGACAAGCATATTGAGGTGATCGTTCGCCAGATGATGAGAAAGGTTGAGATCGTGGATCCCGGAGATACAAGATTCCTGGAAGGTGATCTGGAAGATCGCTACGACTTTAATATTGAGAACGACTATATTTTCGATAAAAAGGTTGTTATGGAACCCGGAGATTCTGAAGTGCTCAAAGCCGGTCAGATTGCCAGCCTTAGGGAGATCAGGGAAGAGAATTCTATCCTCCGAAGAGCAGATAAGAAATTGGTTGAGTTCCGTGATGCCAATGCAGCTACATCAAGGCCTGTATTGCTTGGTATTACCAAGGCGTCATTGGGAACCCAAAGCTGGATCTCTGCTGCTTCCTTCCAGGAAACAACCAAAGTGTTGTCTTCAGCGGCCATCCAGGGTAAAGCAGATGATATGCTTGGTCTGAAAGAAAACGTAATCACAGGTCATCATATACCAGCTGGTACCGGTCTGAGGGATTATGAGAATCTCATAGTGGGTAGCAAGGAAGAATATGAATTGTTACAGACTACCAGAGAAGTCATGAGCTTCGATGACGAAGAGTAAAATATAACGGGAGCAGTAACATGCTCCCTTTTTCTTTTGTCTTTCCAAATCAAAACAATGAACCAGAAGATCCTAAACATTATCCTCGCTGCAGCAGTAGCCATTCTCCTTTTTCTTCAACTGAGAAATATTGGTCCATCAACCGCGTCAGTGAAATCAACGGACAGTACTTCAAATTTGAAAATTGCCTATGTAGATCTTGATAGTATTCAAGAGAAATATACTTTCTACAAGGAAAAAACCCAGGAGTTTGAAAAAAAGAAAGAAGCTGCAGATCGTGATCTCAATAATGCATTTCAGAAAATTGAGGCAGAAAGGTTAGCTTTTGCCAAGCGAGGAGAATCAATTACGCAGGCCGAATATGAGAATTTCCAACGAAGCTATCAGGGTAAGATGCAAAATCTGGAACAGCAGAAAATGGTGATGGAGAATAACATCGCAGGCGAAGGTGTCAAAACAATGGAAGATCTCAAGTCCCGTATCAATGAATTTTTAAAAGAGTATAACAAAACAAAGGGATACAGCTATATTTTCTCATACTCATCATCCCTGAATGTTCTTTTTTACAAGGATTCAGCTTACAATATTACCAATGAAGTTGTAGCTGGTCTTAATGATTCTTACAAGAAATCTTCAGGCAGCAAATAAATTACGGATCAATTTTCATATCTTAAGTCCCGGTTTTATACCGGGATTTTTTTTAAATAAATCTTATGTCAGATCAAAAGAACTTCAAAGCCAGTTTGGGTTTAATGGACGCAACCATGATCGTTGCAGGCTCAATGATCGGGAGTGGTATTTTTATCGTAACAGCTGATATTACCAGAAATGTCGGGAGCTCGGGATGGGTTCTGCTCGTATGGCTCGTAACTGGTTTTATGACATTGACCGCTGCTTTAAGTTATGGTGAACTCAGTGCGATGTTCCCCAAAGCGGGAGGTCAATATGTCTATTTGAAGGAAGCTTTTAATCCTTTGGCAGGATTCCTATACGGGTGGAGTTTTTTTGCAGTCATTCAGACGGCAACCATTGCCGCAGTTGGGGTGGCGTTTTCCAAATTCGCCGGTTATTTTTTCAATATTCTTGAATTGGATGATAAAAATCTCATTGCAAGCTTTGGAGCTTTCAAGATCTATCCTGCACAATTGGTTTCTATCATTCTGATAATTATCCTGACTTACAGCAACACGCGAGGAATCAAGCAGGGTAAGATCATTCAAAATTTGTTTACGGTAACAAAGCTTGCATCACTCTTTGGCTTGATTGCATTTGGTTTTATTCTGGCAGCAGATGCCAATATTTGGAGCGCCAATTGGGCTACCGGATTCCATGCTGTTAAATATTCAACCCTCATTACCCAGGGTGTGGAGACATCTTCATGGCTGCCCATTTCAGGGACAGCACTTTTGGGGGCCTTTGCAGCAGCCATGGTAGGGTCTATCTTCAGCAGTGACTCTTGGAACAATGTGACCTTCATCGCTGGTGAAATCAAAAATCCGCACAGAAATATCGGATTGAGTTTATTCCTTGGAACACTTATCGTTACGGTCATATATGTATCAGCGAATCTGATGTATCTGAGTGTGATGCCTTTGGAGGAGATTGCCTTTGCCAAACAGGATAGGGTAGCTGTGGCAGCAGCGAATGTGATCTTTGGTGATGTTGGAACATATGTGATCGCGGTCATGATCATGATTTCAACTTTCGGTTGTAACAACGGCCTGATCCTTGCTGGTGCGAGGGTGTATTATACGATGGCACAGGATGGATTATTTTTCAAGAAAGCAGGCACCTTAAATAAAAATCAAGTTCCAGAGTGGGCATTGTGGGCACAATGTATTTTGGCCAGCATACTTTGCCTGAGTGGAAAGTATGGTGATTTGTTGGATATGGTCAGCTTTGTAGCCGTTTTGTTTTATGTGCTCACCATCATTGGAATTTTTGTGCTAAGAAGAAAAAGACCTGATGCAGAAAGACCGTACAAGGCTTTTCTTTACCCTGTATTGCCTGCTATTTATATAGTGATGGGATTGGTATTTGCGGTGGCATTGATCTGGTATAAACCTGATTATGCTGGATGGGGTTTAGCAATTACACTTTTGGGAATTCCTCTTTACTATATCGCATTGCGTAACAAGAATGCATAAATAATGAACAGGATTGCAGTCATTGTAGCGGGGGGCTCGGGAGCCAGGATGGGTGGAGATATCCCTAAACAATTCCTGACCATCAACGGCAAGGCCATCATTCTGTATACCATTGAAGCATTTATAAATGCATATCCGGATATCAGTATTATACTTGTGCTTCACAGGGATTATATTTCATATACCAAACAATTGCTCTCTGATGCAGATATTCGTCAAAATATTGAAATCGTAGAGGGTGGAAATAGCCGGTTTCAGTCAGTAAAAAACGGTTTGAAAATTATAAAGAAAGATTCAATTGTTTTTGTACACGATGCAGTGAGATGTCTTATTTCAACCGATCTCATAAAGAGATGCTCAGACTTCGCTTCGGAGCATGGTTCAGCTATACCGGTTATACCAGTCAGAGACAGTATCCGCAAATTCAATAGGTCCACCGGCACTTCTGAGTCGGTTTCACGAGAAGATCTATACATTGTTCAGACACCACAAACATTCAGGTCTGATATCCTGCTGCCTGCATTTGATATTGAATACCATGAAAGCTTTACAGATGAAGCCACTGTAGTTGAGCAAAAGGGCGCTAAGGTCTCATTGATCGAAGGAGAGGAGCGAAATATCAAGATCACGTTCCCTGAAGATATCTCTTTGGCTGCTTGGAGATTGGGTAAGACAAGCAATTAAACATCCCCTTTGGAAATTCTGTTTCTGCCAATTTTTTCAAGTATTTGGTGGGCAACATCCATAGCCTGGAATCCATCCATCTCTGAAACCAAGGTTGGAGTATTGTTTACGATAGAATCCCTGAATGCAGTGAGTTCAGCTTTGATTGCATTTTGCACGGATACTTCAGGATTTTCCACTACTATGGTTTTAGAACCATTTGGAGTTTCAATATCAAAACTAAAAGCCCCTGGTTCTTCCTGTTCTTTCATCATACGGATCACTTCTGTTTTTTTATCCAGAAAATCAATACCGATATATGCATCTTTTTGAAACAATCTCATCTTCCTCATTTTCTTCATGGAAATTCTGGAAGAGGTGAGATTGGCGACGCAGCCATTCAGAAATTCAATACGTACGTTGGCAATATCAGGAGTTTCTGTCATTACAGATACTCCGCTGGCTGATATTTGTTTGATACCACTCTTGACCAGATGAAGAACAATATCAATATCATGTATCATGAGATCAAGGATCACACTTACCTCAGTTCCTCTGGGATTGAATTGCGCCAGTCTGTGGACTTCAATGAACATAGGTTCCAATTGTCGATCGCCCAGTGCGATCAGCGCCGGATTGAATCTCTCTACATGGCCCACCTGGAATTTAACTTTGGATTCGGCTACAAGTTTGAGCAATGCTCTTGCCTCCTCCATGTTATTGACCATCGGTTTTTCAACGAAAACATGTTTGCTTTTTCTCAAAGCAGCGGAACAAACAGGAAAATGGAATTGGGTGGGTGTTATAACGTCTATAGCATCTACCTTGTCAAGCAGACTTTCAACATCATCGAATCTTTTCAAACCAAATTTTTCGATGGCCTCATTGGCTGCCAGATCACTGGGGTCATGAAAGCCAACAATTTCCACCCCTTCAATTTCTTTCCAGTTGCTGATGTGAAACTTGCCAAGATGGCCAGTGCCAATAATTCCTAATTTGAGCATATGGCAAATTTAAATCTTATTTTAACGAAATTGCATCCATGAAGCCCATCATAATCACTGTGGATGGATGGTCATCCTGCGGTAAAAGTACATTAGCCCGTCAGTTGGCCAAGGAATTGAATTACATATTTATCGATTCGGGAGCCATGTACCGTGCGATCACTCTGTATTTCATAAGAGAAAACATTGATATTGAGGACCACATGTCTGTTAAAGATGCATTGCGGAAGATTCATCTTGCTTTCAAATTGAACGGTGTGGATGGCAACAATGAGATCTGGCTGAATGGGGAAAATGTTGAAATGTCCATCAGAAACATGTCGGTAGCACAGAAAGTCAGCCAGGTCGCCGCACTCAGGGAAGTAAGGGAATTCGCAGTTGCCAAACAAAAAGAGATCGGTAGTCAAAAGGGAATTGTGATGGATGGCAGAGATATAGGAACAGCAGTCTTTCCCGACGCAGAGTTGAAAATCTTCATGACGGCCTCTATTCCCGTTAGAGTGAATAGGCGTTACATAGAGTTGTTGCAAAAAGATCCGCAGATTTCAATAGAAGAAGTAAGAAAAAATCTAGAACACCGGGATCATATGGATTCCACACGAGAAATCTCACCTCTCACCAAGGCGGATGATGCCATTGTATTGGATAATTCAGAACTATCGCAGGATGAACAGTTCAAAATTGCGCTCGGTTGGGCAAGAGAGAAGATGACAGATTGATCAAGCCCATTCTGCTTTCAATTCATCCAGCCTTGTCTCAGATGAAAAATAGCTGCTTATTTTTTGAATTACTGATTCTACAATTGCATCAGGACAGGAAGCACCGCTGGTTATAAGAATGCGGATATTTTCTTTTGTTGGCAAATATCCTTCTTTAACATACTCCTGATGGGTTTGCCAATTAAATCCTTTGATTAGCGTATCCGACAAAATATCTTCCTGGGATTCTATGAAATAGGTTGGCAGTTTATGTTCACACAACTCAACCAGATGTGAACTGTTGCTGCTTTTTCTGCCGCCTATAACAATGGCAAGGTCTGCTTCTTGTTCCAGCATTTGTATTACAGCACTTTGGTTATCATTGGTCGCATAGCACAGAGTATCTCTGGTATCGGCAAAATGGTTTCTGATATTGGATTCGTTTTGCCCATATTTGATCCCCATTACATTTTTTAAATGATCAGCGATGGCTTGCGTATCGGTTGCCAGCATGGTTGTCTGGTTCACTACACCAATTTTTATCAGATCTTTTGTGGGATCGAATCCATCGCTGCATCGACCCTTGAAGTGATCGTCAAACCCGGATAAGTTTCTCTCTCCCAGGATAAATTCTCCCAATATTCTGGCTTCTGTCATATCGTTTACAACGATGGCAGGAGCATTTGCCTGACTATGGGAAAAAGTTGCTCTTGTTTCTTCATGACTTGGTTTGCCATGGATAACAATGGTAAAGCCCTTTTCAGCGATTTGCTCCGAACGGTTCCATACTTTTTCAACAAAGGGGCAGGTTGTATTGTATTTCTCGATCTGAATGCCAATCGCTTTCAATCTGTTTTCTATTTCCAGCGTTGTTCCAAAAGCAGGTATGATGACTACGTCCTCGGCTTGAAGGGTTTCAAAGGGGATCAATGTATTTCCTTTCGTATCCATAAGAAACTGAACGCCTCTCCCCAACAGATCCTCGTTCACGAATGGATTATGGATCATTTCACTCAGTAAGAAAATTCTCTTTCCCTGATTGTTTTCGATTGTCTGAAATGCGATTTCGATTGCATTTTCTACGCCATAGCAAAAGCCAAAATGCCTGGCCAGGTAGATATTGAGTTTGCCAAAATTCAACAGGGTAGGAGATAGGTCCTTCTTTAGTTTATCAGCCTCTTTTCGTTTGCGCTTGATAGAAGTGATAAGAGGACTTCTGTAATTGACCGGTATGGAGAATTGTTTCATTTTGCAGTCACAAATTTACGATAAGATTTAACATCATTCCCACACAATGGTTCGTTAGGCCAGAAGCTTCACCCATTGTTTGTGCTCATTTATTAACTTGCTGCATGTCCCATACCTTTCATCCCGTTTCCTGGTCAATCAATGTTTCAATTTATGAGGTCAATCTGAGACAATACACCCAAGAGGGTAGTTTCGATGCATTTCGGCCCCATTTGAAAAGACTAGCTGAGATGGGCATTGATGTCCTCTGGTTCATGCCAATCACGCCCATTTCACATAAGAATCGAAAGGGCAGTCTTGGAAGCTATTACGCCTCATCTTCTTACCGGACAATAAACCCTGAGTTCGGGTCCTTGGAGGAATGGAAAACTATTGTGTCGGAGGCGCATGCAATGGGAATGAAGGTGATCATGGATTGGGTTGCCAACCATACGGGTTGTGATCACGAATGGACCCAAAGTCATCCGGATTTTTATAAAAGGGATCATAATGGTCAATTCTATGACTCTCATGGTTGGGATGATGTAATCGATCTCAATTATGAAAATCCTGAAATGCGGCAAGAGATGATATCTTGTATGCAGCAATGGTTAGTTGAAACAGACATCGATGGATTTCGATGCGATATGGCTATGCTAACACCTGTCGACTTTTGGGAACAGGCAAGAACTGCTTTGGAAAAATCCAAACCGCTTTTCTGGCTCGCAGAACTGGATCCTCTCGACCATCCAGAATATATGAGAGTCTTTGATGCTGCTTATACATGGCGATGGATGAATGAGGCCAGTCGGTTTATGAATGAAGGATCACATCATGTTCATGCACTTCGACAGGTATTGGACCTTTATATGCATTCTTTGCCATCCACAGCCTGTCCTGCCTGGTTCACCAGCAATCATGATGAGAATAGTTGGAATGGAACTGAGTATGAAAAATATGGCCCGATGGCACTCCCATTGGCTGTGTTTTCAGCAACATGGAAGGGCTTGACATTGATTTATAGCGGACAGGAAATTCCCAATCAAAAGCGATTGCTCTTTTTTGACAAGGATCCGCTGGAATGGAAAGATGACCCAGAATTGCATGAGTTTTATAAAAAAATCCTGAAACTTAGAAAAAGAAATTCCGCATTGTGTTGTTTATCTGATCAGGGTAATTGTCATCATATCTGGAACAGCGTAGATCACCATGTTTTCAGTTTTGTAAGATCAAGCAATGAGGATAAGCTCTTTGTATTGATTAATTTTTCCATTTGGGATTTGCCGGAAATTGAAATCGATACAATGGATTTGGAAGGAGAGTATATTGAATTGTTTTCAGAAGATAATGTACTTATGGATGGTGATAGAAAATTATTTTCTTTACCTGCCTGGGGGTATAAGATTTACATAAAGAAGAAGGCGGATCATGGTTGATCCGCCTTCTTCTTTATCAATTAATTTATTCTTATTCACTGATCTCTATCGGATATTGGTAAACTCCGTCATAACCGGGATAAAATCCTTCCAACATGACTCTTTTCGCTGATTTGCTCATAGCTGATTCCAGTTCTTCAACGGTTTTGACTTCTGTTCCGTTCACTTTTAACACTACAAATCCATCTCTCATTCTTGTTTGCTCATCAATCAATCCGCTGCTGATCTTAGTAATCAGAACACCACCTTTGACTCCATACTCCTTGGCTTTTTGAGCTGTAAGGGTTTGAAGTGTAGCACCTAGCTTGTCGGAGATACTGTTTTTCACAATATCATAACTGCCGGCTTTATTTTTCAGAGATACGGATGTTGAATATTCTTTTCCGTTTCTCAGGTAGTTTACGGTTATTTTATCACCTGGCTTGTAACCAGCAACCTGCTCCACCATTTCGCTTCCGGTTGACACTTTAACACCATTTATCTTGGTTATATAGTCGCCATTCTGGATACCGCTGTTTGCCATGGCTCCATCTTTGGATACGTCCAATACCAGCACGCCAATGCCTTCCTTATAATTTTGCTTTGTTTTTTCAGATTCCGGCGCTGTTTCAGGCAGATAACTGATACCCAGGTAAGCCCTTTGCACTGTTCCGTATTGGAGGAGATCATTGATGATCTTTTTTACAATATTTACAGGTATGGCATAGGAATATCCTGCATAAGAACCGGTGGGGGAGGCGATGGCCGATACTATGCCAACCAACTCACCATTGGTATTCACCAATGCTCCTCCGGAATTTCCTCGGTTAACTGCAGCGTCTGTCTGAATAAATGACTCAATTGGGGAGTTGCTCTTGCTGGCATTCAATCCCAGTGATCGGGCTTTTGCACTCACGATGCCGGCGGTTACAGTGGTTTCCAGATTCAAAGGATAACCGACTGCCAGTACCCATTGCCCGAGTTTCACCTGATCAGAATTTCCATAAAGGAGAAAATTCAGGCCTTTCTGTTCAATCTTGATCAAAGCCAGGTCACTGCTGGGGTCTGTGCCAATCAGCTTGGCTTTGTATTGCTTTTTGTTGTTCAGCGTCACATTGATCTCATTCGCTTCTTCAATAACATGGTTATTGGTAACAATATACCCATCCTCACTGATGATCACTCCGGAGCCGCTGGAACGCTGGGGCATACTCCTGGTTTGGGGTCCTCCAAAAAAATCCTCGAAATCCTCACCAAAAAAATCGCTAAAAGGATTTCTTCTGACCTTGGGCAGGTTATTGTTAGCCTGACTTCCAATTGTGGTGGTGATATGCACCACTGCTGGCACTGCAGCTTGTGAAGCCGGCTGAAAGTCTACCGTAGCACCAGGGATGGTATTGTTGAATCCTGCATAGCTGGCCGGCAGTTTACCAATATTTTGCTGAATAGGGCTCGGTTTGCGAATGAACGAGTCATAACCAAACATGGCCACTGTGGTGGTGGCGGCGCTGATCAGCACTACTGTTAATGTCTGTTTGATGTTCATGATTGTCAATTTTTAATAGTCCAACAAAATGTGTGCGTACCCATGCAAATAAGCAAAGTTGACTGAATTTCAGTCAACCTGTCATCCCATTTAACAATTTCTTATGCGCCTAAGGAACTCCATGGTGTCTGTTCCGTCTGCAAAATCATGAATATCCGGACATTGGGCATTTCCAAAAGGGATGTGCCCATGGCCAACCACACACTGGATTTTCTCGGTATCGATTTCCATTAATACATCCTTTGGGTCATTGTAATAACGGTAATGGACCTGAGAAATGGGTGAGAAGGGACTTTCATTTTCCATGAGGACAATCGAGTCATTCGTCATATAAAATCGGTTGTTCATGATTGCAATGGTCAGCTGATAGTCGAAATTATTCTTGTACTTGTCGTGTTCCCTGTAGTGGTCATATTTTCTTAGGGCATTCAAAAGTGGAATGAAATCATAGCCCTTCGGAACCAATAATTGGGTAACATTCCTGCAGCCTAACCCAAAATAGAGTTGAATGTCATCTGCCAATAATTCCAACTCTTCTGCTGTTTCGGTGCCGTCCAGTAATGCTATAGAAGTCCTGTTTTTTCTTATGATATGGGGGTATTTTCCAAAATAATATTCAAAATAACGGGCACTATTGTCTGTTCCAGTTGCTATGTAGGCATCACAGCCCTTCAGCATTTCATCGGAAACCAGAAAATCATGTGATATGGGTTCAGTTGAATGAAGTTGTTCAATCAGCTTCGGAATAAGCGTCTGATCTTTGGAAGATACCTTGACCCTCTGTTTCAAGCCTGAAAGGAATATGCACACAAGATCGTGTAAGCCTACATATGGGATATTACCGGCCATGACCAACCCTACCGTCTTATCCCCCGGCATGTCTGGTACTTGATATTTTTCTGCAAATCTTCTAAGGGTATCCTCCCGGAGTACCTTCTCGGCAAAATTGATCCCTGCGAGGAGGGAATATTCAGGAAGAAACCATTTATTCTCAAGCCAGGCCTTCTCCCTTGTGGAGGTCAATTCTTGATCCTCTCTACCAAGATATTCGCCCAGGGTAACCAAAAGTTCAATTCTTTTTGTCAAATTCATTTTCAAAAGTTCAGATTCTTCAATATCTTTATTTTGCTATAGGGTTATGCAAAAATAGACCCATTTTAAAGCTTAAAAAAATACAGTAACCATGGCTATTAAGATCACCGACGAATGTATCAACTGCGGGGCCTGTGAACCCGAATGTCCCAACAACGCCATTTATGAAGGTGGAGTGGAGTGGGCGATCTCAGAAGGGACAACTGTAAAAGGATCATTTACCCTTATGGACGGTTCCGTAGTGGATGCTGATCACAAAAATGCTCCCATCGCCAATGATACGTACTACATCACGCCAAACAAATGTACAGAATGCCAGGGCTTTCATGAAGAGCCGCAGTGCGCTGCAGTTTGTCCGGTCGACTGTTGTATTCCTGATGAAATGTACAAGGAAACAGTTGATGAATTGATGGCGAAGAAAGAGAAACTTCATATTTAACCAAAACTTACTATTTGAAAAAGGTGAAGGCATCCTGCATGTCTTCACCTTTCTTATATTTGTCAAGTATGCAAAAACCAGTCATAGCCTTTGTCACAGGTGGCTACTCAGCAGAAGCTGAGATTTCATATAAGAGTGCCATTACCATTGAGAAGAATCTTGATCATAGTCGATATGAAGTGTATCGGATTGATATTACTCCGGAAGAATGGTTTCATCCTACAGCAAGCGGTGAGAGAGTGCAAGTCGACAAATCTGATTTTTCCATTCAAATCAACGGCATCAAAATCCAGTTCGATGCTGTATTCATTGGAATCCACGGTACGCCGGGTGAGGATGGTAAATTGCAGGGCTATTTCGATCTTGTAGGTCTCCCTTATACTTCCTGTGATGCAACAACTTCAGCTATCACATTCAACAAGAGATACACAGTTGCCATAGCAGGTGCTGCTGGATACCATGTTGCAAAGTCTGTTCATATTTTCAAGCATGATTACAACAGTTCAAAACTGAATAATCTGAATTATCCTGTATTTGTAAAACCCAACAATGGAGGATCAAGCATAGGAATGAGTAAAGTAGATGAGGCGTCATCGTTAGAGGATGCTATGCAAAAGGCATTCAGGGAAGACGACCAGGTGCTGGTGGAAGAGTATATCAGTGGAAGAGAGTTTACCATTGGAGTATTCAAATCGGGCGATGAGATCATTACACTCCCATTCACGGAAATCATGACCGATAATGCCTTCTTTGATTTTGAAGCAAAGTATCAGGGAAAATCAAAAGAAGAAACGCCTGCTAATTGCAGCGATGAGATAGCTGAAAAAGTAAGGACGGCAGCAAAAGGGATTTATGCAGTTTTCAATTGCCGGGGTGTAGTAAGAATGGATTTCATTTACAATCAAAAGGCAGAGCAGCCCTATCTGCTGGAGATCAATACAGTACCCGGTCAAAGTGCAGCAAGTATTGTACCGCAGCAGGTTGCAGCTGCAGGGATGGTATTGAAGGATTTTTATAGCATGCTGATCGAAGATGCCCTTGCCTGTAAAAAGAATTGAACATGGATCTAGGTTTCATAACTCGCAGACCACTTTGGCAGAATATTGTAGCCGGTATTCTTTTATCTCTTGTTACAGTAGGATTATTCCTGGGCATGTTGAATCTCATCACCAACCATGGCGAATACCTTACGGTTCCGGATGTAAAAGGGAAAGGATATGATACAATTGTCAAAGAACTTGAAAGCAAAGGTTTTGAGGTGATCATTCAGGATTCCATCTTTATAGATACCCTGGCGCCTAATATCATCATAAAGCAATTTCCGGAACCGGAAGCAACTGTAAAAGTCAATCGCTTGATTTACCTCACTGTCAATTGTACAGTTCCTCCAACCATTGCCATGCCCAATTTGATTGGTATGAGTTTCAGGAATGCCCTCCTGGAATTGAAATCAATAGGATTGAAAATGGGAGATACTACATTCATTCCTGACATTGCCAAAAATGCAGTCAAGGATCAATTGAACGATGGGAATTCAATAAAGCCTGGGACACCGATCCGAATGGGATCGATGATTGATCTCATAATCGGATCAGGTTTGGGTGGTGATGAAGTGGCAGTCCCTGATCTTTTTGGTTTGACATATTCGGAAGCAAAGGTTGTACTGGAGGTGAACAAACTCAATACAGGTGTGATCATACTGGATGATAACCTTAAGGATACTGCAGCCGGGTATGTTTACTGGCAGAATCCTATGCCATATGACGCAACACATCAGGCCAATACAATCCGATCCGGTCAGTTGATGGATATTAGATTGTCATTATCTAAACCAGATAAAAAGCCAGACAGTTCATACTCTCCAGCTAAGAATTTACCCTAATGTATTAATTTTATACAATGAAAACGATCGACGTAAAGCAACTCAAGGATAGAATCCAGAACAATGAGAAACTGAATTTGGTAGATGTTCGTGAACCATATGAACATGAAGAATTCAACATCGGAGGTATTCTTTTGCCATTGGGAGACATCCGTGTTGGAGATACAGAGTCAATTGATCAGCTCAAAGAGGAAGAGGTAATTCTCTATTGCAGAAGTGGAAACCGAAGCGGCCAGGCTGCTCTTGTCCTGGAAACAATGGGATTTACCAATGTTGTAAATGTAGTGGGGGGAATGCTTTCCTGGAAAGAACATTTTCCATCCTGATCTATTTTAATTCCTTGAGGTCATTCACAGCCTTTTCCAGCATCATCGTTACCAAATCACTGCTGAACCTTTCGATGGATTCGGGATTGATCGTTTTTGTCTGAACAGACCAAATCAATGTCTCAGATTCAGCATCAAAAAGATTTCCTTCCATGAAATAGGTTTTATCGGTTACATAATATCCAGGATCGTAATAAAAAGGATACCAATAACTATAAAATCCTCTGAACTGAAGTCCATAACCCGGAAACGGACCATAAAATCCCAATCCCGTTTGTACATATCTTGTTTCACTCTGTTTGTCAACCAGTGTTATTGTGAAGATGAGGTCGCAGCTCAACTCTTTGATTTTCCCCATCATTTTTTCTCTTGATGCAGGAGTTCTTTCTCGGAAGGATACGGGAAAGTAATCCATGCTTCTTTCCATATTAAATCCTTGCGCCAAAGCAGCTTTGCCCATCTCTTCTTCTAAGTGGGTTCTTACATGTGGATTATTTACCATAGCAGCCAGAAAAATCTTTTTGTAGGTTTTTGCTGATTTGAACGATGGATTTTTCCATGAATACGTAACCCTCTGTGTTGTTTCACAACCTTGTAAAAAGGGTAGTAAGATCATGAACAAATAAATATATTTCTGCATGCCATTTCATTTGGTGCAAGATTAATATCAATGCGCCAAATGATGCAGTCTGCTTAGTTCTTAATTGCAATAACTTACTTTATCGCAAGAATAGGTCTTAGAAGTCAACTGTAAGGCCGATCATGAAATTTCTTTCTGCCATCGGGTAATAATAGTTGTTGATAAATTCTGTTCTGCCAGTGAAATAAGTGAAAGTGTATCCATTCGGAGCATAAAGCGTGCTCCATAGATTGTTGACCTGAGCAATCAACTCTATATTCTTCAACTTCTTAGTGGGAAATGAAAAATTTATATTCAGGTCCTGAACAAAGAATGGGTCAAGACTTCTGTTTTTTCTGCTTGTATTATCGAGGTACTGGCGGCTTACATATTTTGTAATCCACCTTGCTTCGATATATTTATTCAATGTAAACGTTAATGTCGCATTATCAACAAGCGATGGGGAAAAGGCAATATTTGTATTGGTATAGGTGGTTTTTATTTGGTTGCCTGAGGCATAGTCGTCTGCATAATCAGTAAAACTGCTGATTCGATTTTGACTCAATGCAATATTGTTGCTGAAGGATAGCCATTTTGTAAGAGGTACGTTGGTTTCAATTTCAATGCCGGTTCTATAGCTTTTCGGGATGTTTGTTCTTGTATAGGCGCCAACATCATTTACTTTACCGGTCAGAACCAGTTGATCTCTGTAGTTCATATGGTAAAGGGTTGCGGTCAATAACCATTTTCCGAGATTGGTTTCAATACCGGCTTCCAGATCATTGAGTTTCTCAGGTCTGGGTACTTCACTGGCTCCGGCTTCAAAATCATCCCTATTGGGTTCTTTGCTCGCTTTGGCATATGATACGAATGCTGAAAGGTTATTGGCTGTATAACGGATGCCGGCTTTGGGATTGAAAAATAGCCAATTATTGTCTGTTTTAAGTGTTGGATTATCTCTGAATCCGTCTATTTGATAACCGACATGTCTGATCTGGAGGTCTCCGAACAAATGAAATTTACCTATTTTTTCCATCCATTTGGTGAACAGATGCTGCTCATCCTTGAATGCATCGTGGTCATACCATTTTTGATCTTTTGCTATACCGGTATTGGCCCAGATGATTTTGCCAAAATGATTGCCTTTGTATTCACTTGCGCCACCTCCACCAATGATCTCCCTATTTTCGTTTTTGTATTGAAATGAAAAATTGGTACCAGTATATCGGTTGTCAAGCCATAGCTGTCTTATGAGATCAGTACGTGATATCGCAGTACCATTAACGATTGGATTCGCCAGTCCGTACCGACTGAATTTCTGATCAGCCTTGTATTGTTCATAATATCCCTTTCCGGTTGTAGTAAAAACCGCTGCGTTAAAATTGAGCTTTGTACTGATTTTTTTATTGTAAAACAATTGGTAGTGGGTTTGCTGATAATTATCGGTTTCATTTTCATACGGGTCTCCAGGCTTATCAGTACCTGCAATATTGATTCTTCTGTTGGTTTTCAATTGTTCTTCCGGAACTCCATACCAGGCCTGATATGTTTTTTCCTTTCCTGAAAAGATATTCAGCCTTAAAGAAGATTTTTCCTTTACACTTGCAGCAGAAAAATAGTACGAATTCAGATCACTACTGGCTCTGTCAATATAACCATCAGAGCGGAGTGAAGACAGTCGGAAATCTACTGTAAACTGTTTGTTTATGAGTCCGGTTCCGGCTTTTAAAGTATGTTTTCTCGTATTGTAAGACCCCCAACTGTTGCTGAAGCTGCTATAGGCTTTTTCATTCACCTCGTTGGTCAATAAGTTTACGGTTGCACCAAATGCGCCCGTTCCGTTACTGCTGGTGCCGGCACCTCTTTGCACCTGAATGCTGTTGGTAGATGATAGTATGTCGGGAAGATTCACCAGAAATACTCCCTGTGATTCGGCATCATTGTATGCAATGCCGTTGATGGTGAAATTGATCCTGTTCGGGTCTGTACCCCTTATCCTCAAACCTGTATAGCCAATACCATTGCCTGCATCTGCATTGGCTACTGCCCCAGGAATCTGATTAAGAAGGAAAGGTATATCCTGTCCAAGATTTTTCTTACCAATCTCATTTTTGCTGATGGTAGTCTGTGGAAACGGATAATCTTTGGCAGCTCTAACTGCCTTGATTTCAATAGACGGCATTAGCTTGGATGGTGATGGAAATGCTGTGTCTTTTTCTGTTTTTCTTACCTGAGAAAATAAAGAGAGCGAAATGACCAATTGCAGTGAAACCCAGATTAACTTTTTCATACTGTTTTTGTTTTTTGGTTTACAAAAACAGGAAAGGATAGAGTAGTAGTCTTCCTTCCCTGCGCAGGCATTATCCTGATCAGGTTCTACGGGTTTGATCTCAGCGCTGGATTGACCAGAGCACCCCGGGAACTGCCCAAAGTTATGAAAACCGATGATTGTGATCATCTTTTATAAAAAATTTTCGATGTAACTTTTCAGGCGATCAATCGTTACATCTTAAAATTCAAGCATGCTAAAATATTTTCTCCTTCCCATTTTTTTTCTTTTGTCTCTAATGGTTAGAGGGCAAGAAAAAATGCTCATGAAAGATCCGAATGCAGCGATCAGAGATCTTTCAGATTTCCATTCGGTGGTTATCAGAGGACCATTTAAGGTTTATTACTCCAATAGCAAAGATCATGCAGTGGCTGTAAGTGCAAGCTCAACAGATGCCCGGGATAGGATCGTTACAAAGGTTTCAGGATCGGTGCTGAATATCAGCCTGGAATCAGGAATGATCAAGTGGTGGGGGAAAAACCAGGAATTCAAGATCTATGTTTCTTCACCTTCGTTAAAACGTATCTCAGCTTCGGGTGCGGTAGACATTGTTTTGGTTGATATCTTGAAAGGGGATGATCTTGAATTGGAGTTTACCGGAGCCAGTGATCTGATCGGTAAAATTGAATGCAATACTTTGAATCTTACCTGTACAGGAGCATCCGATGTTGAAATGAATGGCAAAGCCATGAGTATTAACGCAAGACTTACCGGTGCAAGCAGTATGAAGGCTGCTGCTTTCACAGTTAAACAAGCGGAACTGACTGCCACTGGTGCTTCCAATATAAAGATTGGTGTAACAGACCACATAAAGGCCAATGCAACAGGGGCTTCCAACATCACCTATTATGGCGACCCTAAACATCTTGAAAATACTGCTACTGGAGCCTCCAGTGTGAAGAAAGGATAAAAGTGGAACCCAGTATAAATGAAAAATCCCGCAATGCGGGATTTTTTTGTTGCGAAGGCTGGGATCGAACCAGCGACCTTCGGGTTATGAGCCCGACGAGCTACCGCTGCTCTACTTCGCGATGCAAATCTACGCTAATTATCCTTTACCTTCAAAAGAATTTTTACTTGTTACCTTTACATTCCAAATGAAGTCCGGTTTTGTCAATATTGTAGGTAAACCCAATGCAGGGAAAAGTACTTTGCTGAATGCTTTAGTAGGGGAAAAACTTGCTATTGTTTCCTCTAAAGTGCAGACAACAAGGCATAGGATTCGGGCTTTTGTAAATGGCCCGGATTACCAGATTGTTTTTTCTGATACTCCGGGAGTGATAGAGCCTAAATATAAGTTGCATGAAAAAATGATGGATGCTGTAAGGTCCAGTATGGAAGATGCAGATCTTTGTCTTCTCATGGCAGATGCAAAAGATGATCCTGCCGAGCTGGATTCAATTTTTACTTCACTGGCACTCAAAGTGAGATCTGTCCTGGTCTTGAACAAGATCGATAAGGTTAAACAGGAAAAGATTGATCAAGCACTTGCTTTTTTTTCAGGGAAGTCCTATGTGCACAGCGTCATTTGTGTTTCTGCTCTTACGGGCAAGAATCTTGATCAATTGCTCAATACAATCATTGAATTACTTCCGGAGGGTGAGCCCTACTATGGTGAAGATGAACTGACAGATATGCCAACCCGTTTCTTTGCGGGCGAATTGATCAGGGAAAAAATTTTTGAACTTTTTGATGAAGAGATTCCTTATCAGGCCACAGTTCTAGTAACAGCTTTTCAAGAAAAATCAACACTGATCAAAATCTCAGCTGACATAATAGTACAACGTGAATCGCAAAAAGCCATATTGCTGGGGAATGGTGGGGCAATGATAAAAAAATTAGGTACCGTATCCCGACAATCGTTGGAGAAATTTCTGGATGCAAAAGTATTTCTGGAGCTTTTCATCAGGGTGAGAAACAACTGGCGTAACAATGATCTTCATTTAAAGGAATATGGATATCACATTGGTTAAATTTCAACTGTCGCAATATGAATAGGATCTTGACAATTGCTTTGATATTTATGAGCGTGGGTATAAATAAACTCATGGGTCAGTTGATGATAGAGCAGGGACCCTCAGGTTCCACAAGGGATGGTGCTCTTATTGTATATGGATTATCAGGTTCAGGAAACCGATTGCCTTATGATAAAATAAAAGGAAGTCCTTTTCTTTGGGATGAATGGAAGACAGCCACTCTATATAATAACAGTGGTAAATCTTTTGGCATTTATCAGGTAAAAATAAATCTGGCTACCCATGAAGTCTATTACAAAGATGTGAAAGGACAAGAGTTAGCTGATAATGGAAGTATTTCAAAAGTTGTATTTGAAGAAACTGATCTGTCAGGAATAAAATATATGACCTACACAAATGACATTGCTGAGATCAACAGAAACTATGACCGATCAAAAAAATATGCTGCTGAACTCAACAATGGTGATTACTCTTTGATAAAAGTAACAAATCGGACAGTTTCTCAGGGGGATTCACTTTTTGGAACACTCAAGAGGTATTTTTTCACTGATAAGTATGATTATTTTCTGAGAGTGAACAAAAGGATAGAAAAACTCAAAAAACTGAATGAGGATGAAATCCTTCAGTTTCTACCCAGATCAGTTGAGCTTCAGCAATGGATGAGAACCAATAAATTGAAATTGCAAAGAGAGGAAGATGCAGTTAAGCTTATTCAATATATAAACAATCAGCGGCGTTCATAACAATAAGTCAAACAGAATCGATACTTTCGCGTCCTGTTCCCCCCAAATACAAATCAATGTCTGGTTTCACATTAGCAATAGTAGGTCGGCCCAATGTGGGTAAAAGCACTTTATTCAACAGGTTGTTGGAACAGCGAAAAGCGATTGTGGAAGATACTCCTGGCGTTACCAGAGACCGTCAGTATGGCGTTTCTGAATGGAATGGGAAAACATTTAATGTAATTGACACAGGCGGTTTTGTACATGGCAGTGACGATATTTTCGAACGGGAGATCAGAAAGCAAGTTCATATTGCCGTGGAAGAAGCGAATGCTATCCTTTTCATGTGTGATGTAACAACTGGCATAACTGCTCTTGATGAGGCGATGGCAGGTATTCTGAGACCGTCCAAAAAGCCGGTGTTTTTGGTTGTAAATAAAGTCGATAACAATGCACGCATGCTTGATGCCACTGAGTTTTATTCAATGGGTTTTGAGCATACATTTTTCTTGTCATCCATTTCAGGAAGTGGAACCGGAGAGATCCTGGATGAGGTTGCAAAATTGATTACACAGGATGTTGTAGAGCCCGATAAAGAGCTTCCCAAGATTGCAATCATTGGACAACCCAATGTTGGCAAATCTTCTCTGTTAAATGCTATGGTTGGCAGTGAAAGAACAATTGTGAGTGATATTGCTGGTACAACACGAGATACAATCCACACTCATTATAATCTTTTTCAGAAGGAATTCATCTTGATTGATACAGCTGGAATTCGAAGAAAGACCAAGGTTCATGAGGATCTTGAATTTTATTCTGTGATCAGAGCCATAAAGGCTATGGATGAAGCAGATGTTTGCTTGATGATGATTGATGCGGAAAAAGGGATCGCACAACAGGATCTTAATATTTTTTCCCTGGCTGTAAAAAAAGGAAAGGGTATTGTCTTTCTTGTCAATAAGTGGGATCTGCTGGAGAAGTCAACCAATACTGCCAAAGATTACGAAAAGGAGTTGAAGAAAAGATTGGCACCATTTACGGATGTTCCTGTGCTTTTTATTTCTGCCAAGGAGAAAACCAGGGTGTTCAAAGTAATAGAAACAGCTCTGGAAGTAGATTCCAACCGAAGAAGGAGAATTCAGACATCAAAGTTGAATGAGGAAATGTTGAAAGCTATTGAAGCGTATCATCCACCCGTAGTAAGAGGCAATTCTGTTAAAATCAAATTCATAACTCAGTTGCCTACCGCAGTTCCCAGCTTTGCTTTTTTTACCAATTATCCTGATGATATCAAAGCTCCCTACAGGAATTATCTTGAAAATCAACTAAGGGATAAATTCAATTTCAAGGGGGTTCCTGTTCGTATTTTTTTCAGGAAAAAATAGGGGCAGCAGGAATGCTACCCCCATAATGAAACCCAAAATTACTTACTGAACTTATAAACTGCGGCAATAAGGAAACTGCCTGTTCCTGAATGTGCTGCTCCTGACTTGCTGCTGTATACTTTAGCACCTGCTGTTTCTACCCTTATTTCAGGTATAATCGTTAACGCACCTAATTTAACATTTGCGGAAATTGTATTTGCAAAAATACTCGCCCCAGTTGATGCAGAACTAAGTGCAGCAAGCTGATTCTTATCGTTGAAAAGTTCTGATCTAAAAGTCAAACCAAATTTTGCAGTTGGATCTATATTGAGATAAGTTGCCAAACCTGACCAGCTTTTTCCACCCGTATTGTTGAGCGTTCCGTTGATTCCAATATTGAACTTGTCAGTGAATTTATTGGTAAAAACAACATCAAACTGGTTTACACTTGCGTTGTCTGATGGCCTCTTTCCGCCTACATAATTCAGGTAGAGCTTTGTGTCATCTGAAAAGGCTTGTGAATATTGGAGAAGAAGGGCAGGCTTACTGGCCTCAGGTGATTTTCTGAAGTCGGTTGGCTTTGACAACCCTACCATGATGCCGGTTTTCCCGAAACTAAGATCTGCCTTGGTGCCGGTATGTAAAAAAGGACCATATGAGAACATATATGACATGCTGTAGTTTCTATTCACATATGCATCCACAACTTCATATCCTACATGCGTGGCCCATGTGCCTGCAGTCAGCTTAAGCCAATCTGTAAGGGATAGTGATGCATACAGTTGTTTTACATAGGATAGTGCACCCTTATCGTTGTATGCAAATTCACTGGCCCTTTTGCCTGCACCCAGATCAGCTGTGATGCTCAATTTTCCAAGGGTCAGATCAGCCTTGGCAGAAATTATGCCTGATGACAGTTTATTATTGCTGTTTGTGAAAGAAGTCTTGTTATTGGAAGCAGGTCCGCTAAAATCACTCCTGAAATAACCATCTGCAGAGCCGGTAAATACAAGTGCTGATTTTTTTTCTTTTTTTGATTCTGTGTCTTGTGCAAAAATGACGACCGGCAGACAAAAGAGGGCCGCTGAAAAGTAAAGTTTTCGTAACATTGTTTTGGTTTTTTAGTTCTAAAAAGAGGGTATGGCATGGTGAATGTTCTAGTCCAACACCACCAGCGCTGTACCCTTGTTATTTAAGCTTTTTGTGGGTTTCTTCCATATTTTTCATCATGTTGAGTGGCATCCAGACCCAGTTCTTCCTCCTCCTCACTTACACGCAAGGGTTGGATGATATTGATGAATTTGAAAATGATAAATGATACAACGAAGGAGTAAAGCACTGCAATTCCCATTGCTTTCAATTGCGTCATGAAGAAATCGATATTTCCATAAAATAGTCCATCGTTTCCTGCACTGTTAACCGCTTTTGTAGCGAATACGCCTGTGAGGATCATGCCTACGATGCCGCCCAATCCATGACAGGGGAATACATCCAGTGTATCGTCCAAAGTTGATTTTTGTTTGTAATGCACAGCAATATTGGAAATGATAGCAGATAGAACCCCAATGAAAATGCTCTGTGGGATACCTACAAAACCAGCTCCCGGGGTAATTGCCACGAGTCCAACAACCGCACCTATACAAAAGCCCATTACAGATGGCTTTTTACCTTTTAGGACATCAAAGAACATCCATGATAGTCCGGCTGCTGCAGCAGCTGTATTGGTGGTAGCAAATGCAGATACAGCGAGGCCATTAGCTCCCAGTGCAGAACCAGCGTTGAAACCAAACCACCCAAACCAAAGCAGTCCAGTTCCAATCAGTACATAGGGAACATTTGCAGGAGGGATTTCAGCTCCTTCCATATGGGCTTTTCTGCGCTTTAGTACAAGTACACCGGCAAGTGCAGCACAACCGGCTGATATATGTACAACAGTACCTCCGGCAAAATCAAGAGCACCCATTTTGAAAAGAAAGCCATCAGGATGCCAGCTCCAGTGAGCAAGTGGCGCGTATACGAGAATGCTAAAGAGAACAATAAACAGTATATAGGAGGTAAATCTTACCCTTTCCGCCAATGCTCCAACAACCAGCCCAGGGGTAATAATGGCAAACATCAATTGAAATAAGGCAAACAATGTTTTTGGAATGGTAGGAGCGAGACTCCAGGGGGCAGCATTGTTTACGTCTTTGAAAAAGAAATGGGTGAGGGGGTTGCCAATAAATCCTCCCAAGGAGTCACCAAAGGAAAGGCTATAGCCGAATGTAACCCATATGACACTTACCACACCGGCGGCAACCGTACTTTTGATCATGGTTGATATTACATTCTTTCGGTGCACCATTCCGCCATAAAAAAATGCAAGACCGGGGGTCATTAAAAAAACGAGGGCAGTTGCAATCAGAATCCATGTAATATCTGCACCTACATAAACCCCTTCCTTGTCATCAAAGTTGGGCATTACCGGTACAAAAATGGCAGCAATTGATAGTAGAGCCAGGATGAGAAAAGGAAGCCTGTCTCTGATAATTTTGGAGTTCATAAGTGAAATTTTTGGTTAAACATACATTCTTAATGACTAAGATATGATTTTGTAACCCAATGTGTATTATATAAAAACATATAAATAATTATAATAAGATGTAAAAAAATATATAAAACATTGAAAAGCAAACAAATAAGTAAATTGTATCTTATCTTTATTTATCCACAGTATTAGTACAAATAAATATATAAATAATTATAATGTATAAAATATTGTAAAAATAAGGCCAGATGAACTCTGGCCTTATTTTATAATGAAAGTAAAGGATTACATCAGAAGAAGTCTGCTGTCTTTAGATTCTAAAATTGATTCACCTACAAGAAATTCGTCAACCTTTCTGGCGCACTCTCTTCCTTCACTGATCGCCCAAACTACCAGCGACTGGCCCCTTCTCATATCACCACACGCGAAAATTTTTGCTATGTTTGTTTTGAACTCTCTTTCCGAAGCCTTTACATTGCCTCTTTCATCCAATTCTACATCCAATTCATCTATCATGCCCTCTTTTTGGGGATGTACAAATCCCATGGCCAATAGTACCAGTTCACATGGTATGATTTTTTCTGAACCTGACTTCTCAATGAATTTGGAAGGTTTACCGTCTTCACTAGTCCATTCAAGCTCAATGGTCTTGATTGCCTTTAGATTTCCTTTCTCATCCGCAATGAATTCTTTTGTTGCAATGGCCCATTGCCTCTCGCAACCCTCTTCATGTGAACTGGATGTTTTAAGGACCATGGGATAGGTTGGCCATGGCATCAATGAAGTTCTGCCTTCAGGAGGTTTGGGAAGCAACTCAAATTGGGTTACCGACTTTGCACCCTGTCTGTTAGAAGTACCTACGCAATCACTACCGGTATCGCCACCGCCAATAACGACCACATTTTTGCCCTTTGCAGAAATACTGTCTGTAAATATATTGCTCTCAATGGCTGCATTAGCGAAGGGATCAGAGCCAGCGACTTTTTTGTTTTGTTGTTTCAGAAAATGCATAGCGAAATGAATGCCCTGTATATCCCTGCCAGGAATGGAAAGATCACGAGGCACAGTGGATCCTCCGGCCAGGACGATGGCTGCATTTTCCCTCAAAAGGTCATTGATGCTTACATTCACCCCCACGTTTGCATTGCATTTAAAAATAATGCCTTCCTCTTCCATTACAGCAATTCTCCTGTCAATGATTTTTTTCTCCAATTTAAAATCAGGTATGCCGTAGCGAAGAAGCCCACCGGGTTTTTCATCTCTTTCATATACAGTTACCGTATGTCCTGCCTGATTGAGTTGTGCCGCTGCTGCCAGCCCGGCAGGTCCGCTGCCTACAACAGCTACCTTTTTGCCGGATCTTAAAACAGGCGACTTTGGTTTTACATATCCTTTTTCAAAAGCGATTTCGATGATATGCTTTTCAATTTCCTCAATATTAACGGGCGGTTGATTAATGCCCAGCACGCAAGCACTTTCACAGGGGGCGGGGCAAATCCTTCCGGTGAATTCAGGGAAATTATTGGTGGATATCAGGATCTCATATGCTTCCTCCCAGCTTTGTCTGTAAACGGCATCATTGAATTCCGGGATAATATTACCCAGTGGGCATCCGCTATGGCAAAATGGGACACCGCAATTCATACACCTCGCAGCCTGCTGATTCAATACTTCCGGTTCAAATGGTTTCACAAATTCATTGAAGTTGTCAACCCTTTCGTCGGGTGAAATTTTGTTTGGACTCACCCTGGCAAATTCTAAAAATCCTGTCGGTTTTCCCATGAGCAATTATTTTGATACTGCAGCAGATCCGTTCTTTTGGGTCTGCATGACTTTTTTATAATCTTTAGGATAAACTTTGATAAAATTGGATCGTTGATTTTCAAGATCGGAAAGTATGAACTTGCCAACTGAACTCTCCGTTGCTTGTGTATGTTCCTCCAGAAGGCGTGATAATTTTTTCATATCCTCCTCCTCCAATGGGTCAAGGTCTACCATTTCAGGATTGCACAGCTCACGGAAATTTCCTTCAACATCATATATGTAGGCAATACCACCACTCATGCCTGCAGCAAAATTTCTTCCAGTTTTGCCGAGAATAACAACTGTTCCTCCAGTCATGTATTCACAACCATGATCACCAACACCTTCAACTACAGCAGTAGCTCCAGAATTCCTTACGGCAAATCTCTCTCCTGCCTTACCTCTGATAAATGCATTACCTGAAGTGGCACCATAAAAAGCTACATTTCCAATCAGAATGTTTTCTTCGGGTACATATTTTGATTCTTTGTGCGGATACACAATCATTGTTGCCCCACTCAGTCCCTTACCAAAATAATCATTGGCATCTCCTTCCAGTTCCAGTGTAACACCTTTTGTATTGAATGCTCCGAAACTTTGACCCGCAGTACCTTTGAATCTGATTCGGATTGTATCAGCTGGTAATCCTTCCGCCCCATATTTTTTTGTGATCTCATTGCTGAGCATGGTGCCAGTGGTTCTATCTGTGTTCTTGATCCATGCTGAAATATTTATTTTTTCACCATTTAGCAATGCAGGTTGAGCCTCTTCTATCAATTTCCAGTCCAATACATCCGCGATGCCATGATCTTGCTCTTCCTGTTTATAAATACCAGTGTAGGCATCCGCCGGTTCTTTGTACAGAATGGGGGATAGGTCCAGACGACTGTATTTCCAATGATTTACACCCTCTCTAATTTTGAGTGCTTCTGATTGTCCAACCATTTCTTCGATGGTCCTGTATCCAAGCTCCGCCATGATCTCTCTCAATTCCCTGGTTAGGAATTGAATGAAATTCACCACATACTCAGCTGCACCATTGAATCTCTTCCTCAGTTCTGGGTCTTGTGTAGCAACACCAACCGGACAGGTATTCAAATGGCATTTGCGCATTAGTATACATCCTTCAACGACAAGGGCTGCCGTAGCTACGCCCCATTCTTCAGCTCCAAGCAAGGTTGCTATGGCAATGTCCCTTCCTGTTTTGAGTTGCCCATCAGTTTGTAAAACTACTCTTGACCGTAGTTTGTTTTTTACAAGTGTTTGCTGTGCTTCAGCCAACCCTAACTCCCAGGGCAAACCGGCATGTCTGATGGAACTCATGGGAGAAGCTCCGGTTCCACCATCATGTCCTGATACCAAAACTACATCTGCTTTTGCTTTTGCAACACCCGCTGCAATTGTGCCTACGCCGGCTTTGGAAACCAGTTTTACGCTGATTCTTGCTTTTCGATTGGCGTTTTTCAGGTCAAATATCAATTGAGCCAGATCTTCGATCGAATAAATATCATGGTGTGGGGGAGGTGAAATCAATCCGACGCCGGGTGTGGAATGTCTCACTTTCCCGATCCATTCGTCAACTTTATGTCCCGGCAACTGCCCACCTTCACCTGGTTTAGCACCCTGTGCCATTTTGATCTGTAGCTCATCGGCTTCCGTGAGATACTGACTGGTTACACCAAATCTTGCAGATGCCACCTGTTTGATGGATGATCGCATGGAGTCGCCATTTTCCAATGGCTGGTATCGGATCTCGTCTTCACCGCCCTCTCCGGTATTGCTTTTAGCACCCAATCTGTTCATGGCAATGGCCAGCGTTGTGTGGGCCTCCCAGGATATGGAACCAAACGACATTGCACCGGTCGCAAATCGTTTGTATATATTTTCTGCAGGTTCAACTTCGTCAATTGAAATTGATTTTCTGAGAGGATTGAATTCAAACATGCTTCTCAGGGTACATGCCTTCTCGCTCTGGTCATTTACGAGCCTTGAATATTTCTTGAACACACCATAGTCTCTGATTCTCGTCGAGTGTTGCAATAGATGAATGGTCTGTGGATTGAAAAGGTGAAATTCACCTTTCCTTTTCCATTGATAAACACCCCCAACAGGAAGTCTGTCAACGGGAATGGCCTTCCTGCTGAAAGCCAGCTGGTGCTTGGCCAATGCTTCTTTCGCAATCTCATCAAGCCCCATGCCCTCGATACGGGATACAGCACCGGTGAAATATTTATCAACCACTTCTTTGTTCAAACCAATGATCTCAAATATTTGAGCACCCTGATAAGATTGTAAAGTGGAGATACCCATTTTAGAAAATACTTTCAGCAACCCATCATTGATAGCTTTTATGTAATTCTTTTTCAGTTTTTCCGGATCTAGTTCTGAATCGATCTTCCCGTTCAGCCGCATATCCCTTATCGATGAAAGTGCTAGATATGGATTGATTGCCGTTGCACCAAAGCCAATGAGACAGGCAAAATGATGCACTTCCCAAACATCACCGGCTTCCACTATGATACCAACTTTTCCTCTGTATCCTTTTCTGATAAGATGATGATGGATGGCTGCAGTCGATAGCAATGAAGGTATGGGTGCATGTTCAGAATCAATTGCTCTGTCCTGTAAAATCAGTACCTCAAATCCATCTTCAACTGCATCCACGGCATATCTGCAAATCCTGTCAATTGCTTTCTTCAGTGAACCTGGTTTTCCATCTGCCCTGAAATAGCATTGCAAGGTTTTTGCCTGGAAAATACCTGTGTCAATGCTTCTGATCTTTTCAAGATCTTTATTGGTCAGCACAGGGTGTTTGAGTGCAACCGTATGGCAACTCAATGGGTCTTCTACCAGCATATTGCCATTGTTGCCGATAAATGTGGCAAGAGACATTACCAGTCGTTCCCTGATCGGGTCAATCGGGGGATTGGTAACCTGCGCAAAAAGTTGTTTAAAATAGCTGCTGAGATGCTGGGGTTGATCGCTTAGGATAGCCAAAGGAATATCTGTTCCCATTGATCCTACGGGTTCTTTCCCATCAACAGCCATAGGTGCAATGATATTGTCCAGATCCTCTGAGCTGTATCCAAACGCTTTTTGATATTTGAATACCTGTTCATGTTCCAGATGTGTGAACATGACTCTTGGCTCCGGCAACTCATTCAATCTTATCTTATACTTGTTCAGCCAGTCAGCATATGGTTTTTGGCTGCAAATCTTTTGCTTTACTTCTTCATCACTGATGATCCTTCCTTCCTCCATATCCACGATGAACATCTTACCCGGCTGCAGTCTGCCCTTTTCAATCACCAAGGCCGGGTCCACAGGAAGAGCTCCTGTCTCTGATGCCATGATCACTCTGTCGTCAGAAGTCACACAATACCTCGAAGGCCGTAAACCATTTCGGTCGAGAGTTGCACCAATCATACGTCCATCTGTAAATGATATCGATGCAGGTCCATCCCAGGGCTCCATGATCGATGCATGATATTCGTAAAATGCTTTTTTCACAGGATCCATATCTGCATTGCCGTCCCATGCCTCAGGAATGAGCATCATCATAACATGGGGCAGTGACCTGCCCGTCATGGTGAGCAATTCAATCATATTGTCTAAACTGGCCGAATCACTTTGGTCACCTGAGATCAGAGGGAGCAACATCTCCATTTCTTCTTTGGAAAAGAAGGGTGATGTGTATCCTTTCTCATTGGTTTTTATCCAGTTAAGATTGCCTTGTAAAGTATTGATTTCGCCATTGTGGGCTATATAACGGAAGGGTTGGGCGAGTTTCCAGGAAGGAAAAGTATTTGTAGCAAACCTCGAATGTACAAGCCCGAGTGCACTCACTACTTTCTTGTTGCTGAGGTCAGGGTAATAAGATCTTACCTGACCACTGGTAAGTTGTCCTTTGTATACAACAACCTTATAGGATAGAGATGAAATGTAAAAACCGATTGGATCTTTCTTTACACTGTTATTGATCAGATGGCTTGCATAATTCCTCAACACAAATAACTTTCTTTCGAATGCCAGTGGATCTGTGATGTGATCAGGGCATGCAACGAAGACTTGTTCAATATCAGGTTCAACTGAACGTGCAGTAAAACCGATGCCTTCGGGATTCACAGGCACTTTCCTCCATGTGAGCAATTCCAGACCCAGTTCTTCAGCTGTTCTGCTGAAAATATCCCGACATTCTTCACGAAGTCTCACCTCTTTAGGAAAGAAAACTGTCCCAACACCATATTTTCCAAATGGAGGGAGATGTACGCCAACCTTCAAACATTCATCAAAGAAGAAAGCATGTGGTACCTGTATCAGAATTCCTGCACCATCACCTGTATTGTTCTCACACCCGCAGGCCCCTCTGTGCTCCATATTTTCTAAAATGGTAAGGGCATCAGAAATAACCTGATGGCTTTTGTTTCCTTTGATATTGGCTACAAAACCGATACCACAGGCATCTCTCTCAAATTCGGGACGGTATAATCCTTGCATTCTTGCCATAAGAAGCATGTTTTTAGATGATATTCAATAAAATGGCTGTAAAGATTGAGGAAATCTAATACAGGGGCAAGCGTTCGTATGAATTTACGAATAAAGGATCATCCTTGAAAGAAAAATCAAACTTTTTCAGGAAAACTTATCCATGCCTAATGGGCATAACTTTCTACCGGTTCGCAAGTGCAAACCAGGTTTCTGTCGCCATAAGTATTGTTGACCCTTGCGATACTTGGCCAAAACTTGTTTCCTTTGAGTCTGTCTGCAGGAAAAGCTGCCTCCTCCCTCGTGTAAGGGCGATCCCAATCATTGGAACATATATTCGCCTGTGTATGTGGAGCCCTTTTCAAAACATTGTTCTTCCTGTCACTCAATCCCTCCTCAATCAACCTGATCTCATTTCTGATTGAAATCATGGCATCGCAGAAACGATCGAGTTCTTCTTTATCCTCACTTTCAGTGGGTTCTATCATGACAGTACCAGGAACCGGGAAACTCAGGGTAGGTGCGTGGAATCCATAATCCATCAATCGCTTGGCAACATCTTCTGCTTCAATATCGGCAGATTTCTTGAAAGGCCTGAGGTCAACAATGAATTCATGTGCACAGGTGCCATTGGTTCCCAGATAAAGAATATCATAAGAACCCTGAAGCCTTGCCTTCATGTAATTGGCATTGAGAATAGCATATTCTGTTGAAGCCTTCAATCCCTCAGCCCCAAGCATGCGGATGTATCCGTAACTGATAAGTAGAATGCTGGCACTACCAAAAGGAGCGGCACTAACTGCTGTGGTACCTTTGTCAGCATTGAAAACACCATTTTGATGATAGACGTGGCCCGGTAAGAACGGTGCCAGATGTGACTTGACGCATATCGGTCCCATACCGGGTCCGCCACCACCATGAGGGATGGCAAATGTTTTGTGGAGGTTAAGGTGACAAACATCGGCACCAATAAGCCCGGGAGCAGTAAGGCCCACCTGTGCATTCATGTTTGCACCGTCCATGTATACCTGTCCACCATGTTTGTGAATGATGGCTGTTATATCCTTAACGGTTTCTTCGTATACACCATATGTGCTGGGATAGGTAATCATGATACCGGCCAGTTCATGACTAAATTGATTGGCCTTTTCTTTAAGATCTTCCACATCTATGTACCCATTCTCAAGTGCTTTTACCACAACCACTTTCATACCAGCCATCACCGCAGATGCAGGATTGGTGCCATGGGCTGATATGGGGATCAGCATCACATTGCGGTGATGATCCCCGCGTGATTGGTGATAGCCCCTGATAGCGAGCAAACCAGCATATTCCCCTTGTGCGCCACTGTTCGGCTGAAGGCTGCAGGCATCGAACGAAGTTACTTCACACAAATACCTGGAGAGTTCATCAAGTACCAATTGATATCCTTTGGTCTGTGAGGAGGGTGCAAACGGATGAATCTGGTTCCAATTGCTCCAGCTCAAAGGCATCATTTCGGATGCTGCATTCAATTTCATGGTACAGCTTCCAAGCGAAATCATTGAAGTATTCAATGAAAGATCTTTGTTCTCCAATGATTTGATATAGCGCATCATTTTACTTTCACTCTGGTGGCTGTTGAAAACAGGATGCAACAGAAATGAAGAGCTGCGTTTGTTTGCTTCGGGGATGTTGCCAGATGTATTTTCCTGATATTGAAAATCTAGATCATCTTTCTTGAGCATGAAGCAGAGCAATGATTTTACTGCTTCCATATCAGTAGTCTCATCGAAACTGATACCAACATGATAGTCATCAATCAATCTGAGATTGATGTTTTTGTTTGCAGCTGAAGCCACGATTTCGGCAGCATTCTCAGTTTGTATGGCAATGGTATCAAAAAAAGCTTCTGATACCAGATTGAAATCGTTTTTCTTTAATACCTCGGCAACAGAGGAGGCATATTGATGAATTCTCTTGGCAATGTTTTTCAATCCTACCGGACCATGGTATACAGCATACATGGCAGCCATATTGGCAAGCAAAGCTTGAGCAGTACAAATGTTGGAAGTTGCTTTCTCACGTTTGATATGTTGTTCCCTGGTCTGGAGTGCCATACGAAGTGCCCTGTTCCCATCAGCATCAATACTGATGCCTATGATCCTTCCAGGTATATTTCTCTTGAATTCATCTTTTGTGGCAAAAAATGCTGCATGTGGACCACCATAACCCATGGGAACTCCAAATCTTTGAGCTGAACCACAGGCTACGTCAGCGCCCAATTCGCCGGGAGGGGTGAGCAGAGTAAGGGCCATCAAATCTGTAGTCATGACAACGTAACCACCTGATTCATGGATCTTGTTGATAAATGTTTTTTGATCTTCAATTGACCCAAGGTTGTTTGGATACTGCACAAGTCCACCGAAATATTGATTATCTATATCTGCAGTCGCAGCGTCTCCCACCACAATTTCAATACCTACAGGAATGGCTCTTGTATACAAAAGATCCAATGTCTGTGGGAAACAATGTTGATCAACGAAAAATTTGGGTCTTTCGATGTTATCCTGCTTATTCAGGGCATTGAAAAACATGGTCATGGCCTCTGCTGCAGCCGTGGCTTCATCGAGCAGTGATGCATTGGCTATGGGCAATGCTGTCAAATCGGTAACCATTGTCTGGAAATTCAACAGACTTTCCAATCGCCCCTGTGCAATCTCTGCCTGATAGGGTGTGTATTGTGTATACCAACCCGGATTTTCAAAAATATTCCTTAGAATGACACTGGGTGTATGGGTGCCATAATAGCCTTGACCAATAAAATTATTGGCAACGATATTCATCTCTCCAATTTCACGTATATGTTTCAAATAGGCAGCCTCGCTCATGGCACCCGGAATATTGAGACCTGATCTGTTTCGGATGTTGGATGGAACAGTTTTTTCAGTCAGTATCTCAAGACTTTTCTCTCCGATAATGGCAAGCATCTCTTTTTCCTCAACGGGGTTCGGACCAATGTGTCTTGTTCTGAATTCATTTTCCTGCTGCTCAAGAAGATTCATGGATCTGGCTTTATGCGTAATTGTAAATAATTAGGCTGCAAAGTTAAACAGCGAGAAGCACTAAATGTATGCTTTGTGCATTCAAAATCGGGAATGTGGATTAAATGGTGAAACAACCATTTTTGTTCAAAAGAAGTAATTTTGACCTATGTCCGAAGACTTGCTGAAAAATTGGGAAAAAAAATCTGCTGAAAGGGCAAAAACCTATAAATCCTTTCTCAGCAAGGCTAAAAAAAATAAGGTACTTGAACAACTTCCCGCTTTGCATGAGGAAGCTTTTGAAAAGGTGGATTGTCTTGCTTGTGCAAATTGTTGTAAAAATTATTCACCTCGGTTTAAAACCCCGGATATCAAGAGGATCAGCAGGATTCTCGGACTTAAAGAAAGCGTTTTTATCAACACATATCTTAAGCTGGATGAAGAGGGTGATTACGTGGTCAAATCCAGCCCTTGTCCCTTCCTCGGAGCGGATAATTATTGTTCAATTTACAGCGATCGACCTTCCGACTGCAGCAGATTCCCCTATACAGATGAGGATGTATTTATCAAAAGGCCGGCCCTGACGCTGAAAAATACCAGTTTCTGTCCTGCCGCTTATTTTGTCATCGAAAAACTTACCCAAACCATTCGTACATGATCAATATTCGATCTTTCTTACAGTAGGAATTTTAAACCAGGTATAGGCAACCACACCCATCGTCATCATACCGCCAAATACAACGGATGGTACTACTCCGAGAAGCCTTGAGGCAAACCCACTT
>Ga0315902_10000201_pt1 | contig 103013 bp, 110 predicted proteins | sample LakEriMetagenome_9_FD_203523 | JGI IMG/M metagenome (GOLD analysis project Ga0315902, IMG submission 203523) | Freshwater fungal communities from buoy surface, Lake Erie, Ohio, United States - Buoy 12 MA117 | ecosystem: Environmental > Aquatic > Freshwater > Lake > Lake biofilm | place: USA...
AAAGTTGGTAACGAAGACCAGAGCAGCCACCTGGTTGGACTGCAACACGAAGACTTAAATCATCTCGACCCTCTTGCTTTAGCAAGGAAGCAACCTTTTGGGCTGCAACATCAGATAATGCAATGCTCGTACTTGTAGTTGTTGTCTCTGTGCTCATACTCACTTAGTCTCCAATATTGAACTTAGGCTCATAGGCTACTAGTTCCTGGCAGATATTTCCTCTTCAAAACCTGTGAGCGTTTACACTTGCTCATATGGGAATAAGTGATCTTCTACTGCTTGGCAGTGGTGCAGATCTAGGTAGCGAGCGCGGCGTCTCCTGCGAGGGTGAACTGCCTGCTGCAAGTGATCCGCAATTGGTTGCCCGTGCAGTAGCAGCCCGGCAGCAGCTTGGTGATAAGGCCATGGTTTTGGGACATCACTATCAAAGAGATGAAGTAATTGCATTTGCCGATATTCGAGGTGACTCATTTAAGTTAGCTCAAGCAGCTGCTGATAATAGTAAGGCTGAGTTTATTTTTTTCTGTGGTGTTCACTTCATGGCCGAAAGTGCTGACATATTAACTACTGCAAACCAAAAGGTAATTTTGCCTGATCTGGCCGCTGGTTGTTCAATGGCAGATATGGCAACGGCATCCCAGGTCGCCGATTGTTGGCAGGTGTTGGAGAAAATTGGTGTCGCAAAAGTTACTACGCCAATTACCTATATGAACTCCTCTGCAGCCATCAAGGCATTTACCGGAAAAAATCATGGTGCAGTTTGTACCTCATCAAATGCCGCACGAGCAATGAAGTGGGCATTTGAAAAGGGTGAGAAGATTTTGTTTTTACCCGATCAACATCTAGGCCGAAACACCGCAATTGCCTCACTGGGCTTATCTCTATCAGATTGTGTGGTTTATAACCCATGGAAGCCAAATGGTGGTTTAACTGAGGATCAGATAAAGAGTGCCAAGGTAATTTTATGGCGGGGACATTGCTCAGTTCATGGCAGATTTACCTTACAAAACATAGTTGAGGTTAGGCAAAAGCTTGCTGGGGTGAAGGTATTGGTTCATCCAGAGTGCCAACATGATGTTGTTTCCAATGCTGATGTTGTTGGTAGCACAGAAATGATTATCAAAACTGTCACCCAATCACCTGCCGGCTCTAAATGGGCAATTGGAACTGAGCTAAATCTGGTCCAGCGGTTAGCAAATGAGAATCCCGATAAACAGATAGTTTTTTTAGATAAAACTGTGTGCTATTGCTCAACAATGAATCGAATTGATCTACCACATCTTGTCTGGGCGATGGAGTCCTTGGTAAATGGCCGCTTGGTTAATCAGATAAAGGTTAAAGAGGATGTGGCAAAGTATGCAAAAGTTGCATTAGATCAAATGTTAGCCCTACCTTAATCTCATGGCAGAGAAAAAAGGTAAGCCGACTCCTAAGCGCAAAGAGGCTGAGGCAAAGTTAAAGGTTTCATCTCTTTCACCGGGTGCTAGTAAAGAGGCAAAACGAGCACTTAAAGAGCAGGCAAGAAAACGTCGTATGGAGGCAAGAGCTGCCTATATGCGAGGTGAAGAATCTGCACTGCCACTTAGAGATCGTGGTGCGGCTAGAAGATTTGTAAGAAATTACATTGATGAGCGTAAATCTGTTACCGAGTACTTCCTGATTATCATTATGGTGGTTTTATTTCTCACCGTAATTCCCATCCCAGCAGTTCAACTTGCAGCTGTTGCGGTGATGTACTCATCGATGATCTTTATAACATTAGATGGCATATTTTTATCTCGTCGAATTAAAAGAATTGTTAGAGAGAAATTTCCAGATGAACCGACTCGAGGAATTGGCCTCTACGGTTGGATGAGAGCAACCCAACTGCGCAGATTACGCGCCCCTGCCCCTCAGGTGGGACCGGTTAAGAAAAATAATAAGAAAAAGTAAGTTCTAAGCCCTAGGTTTTGGGCTAATAGTCTTGGCTGGATCAGTTGTAATCACATCTTTTAATACAGCATCAATCTCACTCATAATTGATTGCTCAAGCTTTACCCCAGATGCCTTCACATTCTCTTTGATTTGAGAGGGTTTAGTTGCGCCAATAATGGCACTGGAGACATTTGGATTTTGTAGTACCCAAGCGATTGCAAGCTGGGCAAGTGTTAAATCAACCTTTGCTGCAATTGGAGCTAGCTTTTGCACCGCTTTTAATATTGGCTCCTTCATAAATCCAGAGATCATATTTGCGCCACCTTTTTTATCAGTTGCGCGTGAACCAGCCGGGGCTTTCTTTCCTGGCAGGTACTTACCGGTTAACACTCCTTGGGCTATAGGTGACCAAACAATCTGACCAATCCCCTCTTTTTCAGAAAGTGGCACTACCTGGGATTCAATAACTCGCCACAACATTGAGTACTGAGGTTGGCTAGAGATAAAACGGTAGTAACCCTTTTGATCTTGAATCTTTAGCGCGGCCGCTATTTGTTCGGCATTCCACTCTGAAAAACCTATATACAAAACTTTTCCGCTTCTTATCAAATCATCAAAGGCACCCAACGTCTCCTCAAGTGGTGTTTCATAATCAAATCGATGGGCTTGATATAGATCCACGTAATCGGTTTTCAATCGCTTTAATGATGCATTGCATGATTCCATGATGTGCTTACGGGAAAGGCCACGATCATTTTTGCCAGTACCAGTTGGCCAATAAACCTTGGTGAACAGTTCATATGATTGACGTCTAACACCTTTTAATGCTTTGCCCATTACCGATTCAGCGCGGGTGCCAGCATAAACATCAGCAGTATCTAAGGTTGTAATTCCAAGATCTAATGCAGCTCGCACACATTTAATAGCAGCCTGCTCCTCAACTTGGGAGCCATGGGTAATCCAGTTTCCGTAAGTAATCTCTGAGACATACATACCAGTACTGCCCAGGCGGCGATATTCCATTTGCCAACCATAACCGCACCGGCTTATCTAGGCAATGGGCGTGGTGAGTTGCTTTACTTCGCCTGTATCAGCAAAATCCGCCTACAACTTAATATTGAAAGTTTACGAGTGTGACTGGGGGAAGTCGGTGAGAATCCGACGCTGTCCCGCAACCGTGAGAAAGAATTTCCTTTCAAGTCGGATTACCCAACACATTTGATTTTTTAACCACCCGTCGAGGATTGCGGGGCGGGAAATCTCATCTAGATGGGTTTTTTCGCTTACGTGAAACTCTCTAATTTGAGAGGCACCACATGTTTAGTAATTTATTTGTAAAAATAAAGAAATTCATCCCTGGAGTTATTGCTGCCGCTGTAATTGTTGGCGGAGTAATTTTCTACTCAGCCCAAACCACCGATAGCTGCGTAAATGTCGTGATCGATTATGGCGTATTAGATTCACAAGCAAAGCCCTTTGAAAAGTGTTTGGATGTAGAAGGTCAAACAACTGCATTAGAGCTTATGACAAATGCAAACTTTAAGATCGAGGGCACAGATAAATATGGCACCGCGGTTGTTTGCCGATTAAATAACCTGCCAAAACCAAATGAGCCAATTGGAATCAAGGGTCATGAGGATTACATTGAAAATTGCAAAGATATGCCGGCTGAGTTTGCTTATTGGGCAGTTTTAGAAAAACGCAAACCCGCTCTGCCAAATCCAGCTGACCTAAATACCAAGTGGACATGGGCTCAGGTGGGTGTGGCGGATCTGGCGTTAAATCCAGGTGATTCAGTTGCCTTTGTCTTTGCCGATAATGGTAATGTTAAGTTTCCGGAGTAGGGGTCCAAATGTTATCTAGCTATAAAGCACCAGCCATTGTCACAGTAAAGAGATCAACTGTTGGCAAATCCCTGCTTGCAAAAGTGTTAGGACTTGCAATCCACCTTGGCATTCTTTATGTAGGCACCAATATCGCTGAGTACGCCTGGCGCTTTTGGGGTGGTCACTAAAAATCTACTTTAAGAAATCTGGCTTGGCCTTATCGAACTTTAGATGGCACAAAGGGAAGTGAGACGACCTTAAAGGTTGAATCAGTTCCTCGGATATCAATTAATAATTGATCATCTTTTTTAACATCTGAGCTAACTAAAGCCAAGCCAATTCCTTTTTTCAAGGCTGGTGAATAGGTACCACTGGTTACTACTCCAATTACCTCTCCTTGCAGGTTCTTTACCTGCATATCTTTTCTCGGAATTCCTCGCTCAATTGCCTCTATTGCTTTCAATCTCAACTTACTGCCCTGCTCTTTTTGTTGGGTTAATACTTTTTTGCCTCGAAATTGATCCTTGCTCCATCCAACCGCCCAGCCAGCACCCGCCTCAACTGGTGTGATGGAGAGTGAGAGCTCATGGCCATGAAGTGGATATCCCATTTCAGTACGTAGTAAATCTCTGGCACCTAGACCACAAATTGCACCATTGAACTCGCTAATAACTGATGCAATTTTGTCCCACACCTGCCCAGCATCTGCCCATCGGGGAATAATCTCAAAGCCAAACTCTCCGGTGTATCCAGTTCGGCAGAGAATCACTGGCAGGTTATCTACTTTTGTATTAATAAATGACATGTAATCAAGTGTGGCATCAACTCCTAATTGCTTTAATACCTTTGCTGAATCTCTTCCTTGTAGCGCAAGTACTGCATAATCTTTATGAAGATTCTTTATAGTGATTTCACTTGGGGCATTCTGATTGAGTACTTCAAAAACAGCAGAAGTATTTGAAGCATTCGGTATTAAAAACAAATCATCTGCACTATTTAAGTAAACAATTAAGTCATCAACCACCCCGCCATCTTCATTGCAAAGTAGGGTGTACTGGGCTTGCCCTGCATCAATTTTCTCTAGATCATTTGTTACCATTTTGTTGAGGTATGCAAGAGCACCAACTCCGACCACTGAGATTTTTCCTAAGTGGGATACGTCAAATAATCCGACCCGCTCTCTAACAGCGGTGTACTCAGCTATTGCTCCAGTCGCGGGGTACTCAATTGGCATTAACCAGCCACCAAAATCAGCCATCTTTGCTTTTTCCGCCAGATGTCTATCAGCCAATGGTGATTGATTCATAAGCCAAACCTACACGCCCTAAACCGCTATTTTCACTCCGCTACTTGGGATAATTATCATCTTTTATCGGAATCCTTTAGGCTTGCGCCATCGATTTCTAGCTTATCTATTCACACGATTGAAACAGGAGTGCGATGTCCAAGATTAAGTTAACCGCCAAAGTTGATAGTGAGATTTTAGTTGTTGGCTTAGGGGTCGCAAATAAGAAATTACAAATTGAATCTGGTGCTGCTCAACTAGATTCCGCCGCTCTTCTTTCGACATTAAATGCCATGGGAGCAACTGCTCAAGCTGATGAGGTGATAAAACTTCCGGGTAAAACAACTAAGTTAGTTGTGGTTACCGGTTTGGGTGAGATCAAGTCATCATATGAGCCTGAGGTTTTAAGACGAGCTGCTGGTGCTGCCGCCAGACATTTAAATGGTAATAAAACTGCCACATTTTCTTTACCGCATAAATCTGTTGTGGAGCTTGCAGCCATCGCTGAAGGTGCAGCACTTGGCTCTTACACATTTGTTGAATTTTTAGGTAGTAGCAAAGGAGAACAAAAAGCGCCGTTGGAAATGATAACTTTGATCTCAAAGTTTTCAGATACTGCTCAGGCAAAAACAGCTATCAAACGAGCTGAAATTATTGCGGAACAGACTTATCTGGTGCGAGATCTAATCAATACGCCACCAAGCCATTTAACCCCTGACTCATTTTCACAAAAGATGAAAAAACTTGCCACAAAGTACGGAGTGAAGGCAGAGATAATTAATGATGCCACTCTTAAAAAATCTGGTTATGGCGGAATAATTGGTGTCGGACAAGGCTCTGCCAATCCGCCGCGACTTTTCCACGTCTCCTACTCACCAGCTAAGGCAAAGAAAAGATATGCATTTGTTGGCAAAGGCATCACCTTTGACACCGGTGGTCTGGCTTTAAAGCCGGCAGCTGGTATGGAGGCGATGAAGTCCGATATGTCAGGAGCTGCCGCAGTAATTGCAGCAGTTTTTGCGATTGCCCAATTAAAACTGCCAATTGCAGTTGATGGCTGGGCACCCCTTGCTGAAAATATGGTCAGTGATACTGCTACCAGGCCAAGTGATGTGATAACAATTTACGGCGGGAAAACTGTTGAGGTCTTAAATCCAGATGCTGAAGGACGATTGGTTCTAGCTGATGCATTAATTAAAGCGGCCGAGGTTGGCAATAAGGCTGGTGGTTTAGATGGAATTGTTGATGTTGCAACACTAACTGGTGCTCAGGTTGTGGCACTTGGAACGAGAACCTCTGCAGTAATGACAAATAATGAAGAATTTAGTAATCAATTCCTAAAAGCTGCGCAATTAGCTGGTGAGGCTTTTTGGCCCATGCCTTTACCAGTTGAGTTACGAGCCTCTCTTGATTCACCAGTTGCTGATATTGCAAATATTGGCGATCGAATGGGTGGAATGTTAGTAGCCGGATTATTTTTAAAGGAGTTTATTGATCCACAAACACCATGGCTACATTTAGATATTGCAGGACCTGCTTACAATGAAAAACATCCACATGGCTACACCACAGTTGGTGGCACTGGAATCTCGCTACGCTCATTGGTGCAGTTAGCTGAGTTGGCTTCATCACAGGCATAGTGGCGCTTTTACTTCAGGTTTATTGGGTAGAAGAATTCGTGGCAGGATTACCTCATGGCCGATTTTGATCTAGTGATTCTTGGTGGCGGCAGCGGCGGCTACGCAGCAGCACTTCGCGCATCACAATTAGGCCAAAAGGTAGTTTTAATCGAGAAAGAAAAATTAGGCGGTACCTGTCTTCATAAAGGATGCATACCAACCAAAGCCTTATTACATGCTGGCGAGATTGCAGACAGCACTCGCCATGCTGGTGATTTTGGAGTAAAAGCTGATTTTCACGCGATGGATATGGCAGCGGTCAATACTTATAAAGATGGGGTCATTGCCAAACTCCATAAAGGCTTAGAGGGCTTAGTTAAATCTAGAAATGTTACTTATGTGCAAGGTGTTGGTAAATTAGTTTCCAGTAACACAGTTGAGGTTAATGGCACCAAATACACCGGTAAAAATGTAATTTTGGCAACTGGTTCATATCCAAAAACTTTGCCAGGGCTTGAGATTGATGGCAAGCAGATTATTACTAGTGAACAAGCAATTAAGTTGGATTATGTTCCAAAATCTGTAATTGTCTTAGGTGGCGGTGTTATTGGCTGTGAGTTTGCCTCGGTTTGGAAATCATTTGGCGCAGAGGTAACTATCATCGAAGGACTATCTCACCTAGTTGCACTAGAGGATGAATCATCAAGCAAGCAATTAGAGCGAGCTTTCCGCAAGCGAGGAATCAATTTTGAGTTGGGCGTAAAGTTTAAATCTGCCGAACGTGGTAAGAAAGATGTAAAGATCACCTTGGAGGATGGCAAAGAGTTCTCCGCAGAGATTTTGTTAGTCGCAGTTGGTCGCGGTCCGGTTTCAACTGGTTTGGGTTATGAAGAGGCTGGAATCAAGATGGATCGTGGCTATGTTTTAGTAGATAATAAATGCCGCACCAATGTAGCTGGTGTTTGGGCAGTTGGTGATCTAATTCCAACACTGCAATTAGCACATGTCGGATTTGCTGAGGGAATTATGGTGGCGGAGGAGATTGCAGGTTTAAATCCAAGAGCAATTAATTATGATGGCGTGCCACGTGTTACTTACTCAGAGCCTGAGGTTGCATCAGTTGGACTAACTACTGCAGCGGCTAAAGCAGCTGGCCATGATGTTGTGGAGTTAAATTATGATTTGGCTGGAAATGGCAAGGCAAATATTTTAAAGACCGCGGGTTCAGTTAAGTTAGTTGCCAAAAAGAATGGGCCAATACTTGGCATACATATGGTTGGATCTCGAGTTGGCGAGTTATTAGCTGAGGCTCAACTGATCTATAACTGGGAGGCTGATGCAGCAGATGTTGCCCAACATATTCATGCCCATCCAACCTTGTCTGAGGCTATGGGTGAGGCACACTTAGCCCTGGCCGGTAAGCCACTGCATGCACACGGTTAGAGTTAAAATGGTTGATAGAGAGGTTGAAATCTAAATGACTTTTTCAGTAACCATGCCAGCACTTGGCGAATCTGTGACTGAAGGAACCGTAACTCGTTGGTTAAAAAAAGAGGGTGACCAGATTGCAGTTGATGAGCCATTACTAGAGGTTTCAACCGACAAAGTAGATACTGAGATTCCATCCCCGGTAGCGGGAGTATTACAAAAAATTGTTGTGCAAGTAGATTCCACAGTTGCAGTCGGAGCAGAGTTAGCGATTATCGCTGAATCCAATGGTGCAACAAAAGCTGCTGCGCCAGCACCAACAGCTGCACCAGTTTCAACTCCAACACCTGCACCAACTCCACCTGCAACCCCAACACCTACTCCAGTGGTTGCCGCTGCGCCGGTAGCAAGTAGTGGGGCAACAATTGTTTCAATGCCAGCACTTGGTGAGTCTGTGACTGAGGGAACTGTAACTAGATGGCTGAAAAAGGTTGGTGATGCAGTTGCAGCAGATGAGGCACTGCTTGAGGTATCAACTGACAAAGTAGATACTGAGATTCCATCCCCGGTATCTGGAACAGTGTTAAGTATTGATGTGCCGGTAGATTCAACAGTTGCAGTTGGTGCGCGCTTAGCATCAATTGGTGTTTCAGGTTCGGCTTCACCTGTTGTAAAACCAGTAGCTGCCGCACCCGTGGCGGCCGCGCCAACCCCACCGCCAGCTCCCCCAGTTGTTACACCTCCAGCAGTTTCTGCACCAGTAATTTCTACCCCAGTTGTTTCTGTACCGGTAGTTAGCACACCGGTTGCAACCGCAAGAGCTGATGATGCTTATGTAACACCGATTGTCAGAAAATTAGCTGCTGAGGCAGGAGTAAATCTGGCAACAATTAAAGGCACTGGTGTTGGTGGACGAATTCGCAAAGAGGATATTTTGGCTGCCACACCGCGGGCGGCTGCAACTCCTACGGCAACAGTTATGGCCTCAACTGCAGTAGCGCCACGTGGACCAATTGCAGTTTCACCACTTCGTGGCACAACTGTGACCATGTCCAGATTGCGTAAGGTAATTGCAGATCGGATGGTTGAATCCTTAAGGATCTCAGCACAGTTAACTACTGTTGTAGAGGTTGATGTCACAAAGATTGATCGCCTTCGTAATGCGGCAAAAGCATCTTTTGAATCTCGAGAAGGTGTGAAATTAACCTTCCTGCCATTTTTTGCAGTTGCAGTATGTGAGGCGTTAAAGCAACATCCCGTTTTAAACTCCTCAGTTGAGGGTGATCAAATTACCTATCATGGCGCTGAGCATCTAGGTGTGGCAGTTGATACGGATCGCGGTTTACTAGTTCCGGTAGTCAAGGATGCTGGCGATCTAAACATGGGTGGAATTGCTCGAAAGATCTCAGATGTAGCTGCACGAACCCGTGAAAACAAAATTACTCCTGATGAGCTAGGTGGCGGAACTTTCACAATTACAAACACAGGATCACGTGGAGCTTTGTTTGACACACCGATTATTAATCAACCACAAGTTGCAATTTTAGGTCTTGGCGCTGTGGTTAAGCGGCCAATGGTCGTTAAAGGCGCAGATGGTGGCGAGACAATTGCAATTAGATCTATGGTTTATCTGGCACTCTCCTACGACCATCGTGTTGTTGATGGTGCTGATGCCGCAAGATTTTTAGTGACCTTAAAGGAAAGATTAGAAGAGGGTCGATTCGAATCTGATTTAGGTTTATAACTTGGTAAAGCAAAAGAAGATTGCAGTAACTGGTGCCTCTGGCTTAATTGGTAGTGCACTGTGTGCACAACTAAAAAGTGATGGTCACCAGGTTATAAAGGTTGTTAGACGAGCTGCCCGTGTAGCTGATGAAGTAAGTTGGAACCCCCTTAAAGGTGAGATTGATTTAGCAGGGCTTGAGGGCGCAGATGCTGTATTTCATCTTGCAGGCGCTGGTGTTGGTGATAAACGTTGGTCTGCTGCCTATCGATCTGAAATTTTAAACTCACGGCTGCTGGGCACAACCACAATTGCAAATGCATGTGAACAAATTCAGCCAGAGGTCTTTATCTCAGCCAGTGCCATCGGTTATTACGGTGAAACTGGTGATAGATCGGTAACAGAAACAGATCGTGGTGGTGATGACTTCTTATCCATTGTTTGCCGTGAATGGGAGTTGGTGGCAAACCAAGCACCTAGTGTTCGAACAGTTAAATTAAGAACTGGTTTAGTTTTAGATCCCACCGGAGGCGCGTTAGGCAGAATGTTGCCGATCTTTAAATTTGGCTTAGGTGGAAAACTCGGCTCTGGAAAACAATGGTGGTCATGGATAACTTTGCATGATCAGATTAGAGCGATGATTTTCTTAATGAACTCCAAAATCGAGGGTCCAGTTAATATCACCTCGCCAAATCCAGTAACCAACCAACAGTTCACTGCAGCTTTAGCGCGGGCACTGAAGCGACCAGCATTTTTTCCAGCCCCAGCCTTTGCACTTCGTGCTGTTCTGGGTGGGTTTTCAACTGAAATTTTGGGATCAAAAAAAGTTATGCCAAAAGTTTTATTAGATAATAATTTTGAATTTGATTACCCTCACCTACTTGCTGCACTTACTGAATTAGTTGATTAATCGCATTACCTGCTAGATAACCACTTTGCATAGCACCTTGCTGGGATGGCACAGCCATATGATCTCCGGCAAGAAATATTGAATCTGAAAACTTAGCTGCTTTGGTTTTACTTACTCCGGGAAGGTGAGCTGGCAGAGATTGCTTAATCTCATACCTTGCCACGTACTCCCAAGAGTGTGTACTTGTCCGCCAAATCTCTGCTAGCTCTTTACGAAAAACACTTTCTGTAATGGCGGTTAGGCAAGTAGCACTCACTAAATGTTGGCCAAAAGGGGCGTACTTACTAGATACCTGGCTGATCACAATTGAGTTAACCAACTTTGATTTACTAGATACCACCAGGTTTTTTGAATCAGTGGGCAGTTGATCTGTTGCAAAGTAAGCAGTGGTGCTAGATAGCATCTTAGGTAGGTGCACCCCTGTAAGTAGTTGAGCTGCGGTGGTCGGATCGGTTGCCACAATTACATATCTAGCTCGATAACTACCTTGATTGGTTGTTACTTGACCATCAGATACAGATTGTACGCTCTCATTTAACTTAAGGTTTTGTATCGGCTTAGCTAGGGCCTTAGAAAACTCTCCCACTCCAGCTGCTGGAACTCCGGGTAAAGATTTTACAAAGCTACGCAAAATCTCCTGTGCTACATCGGCGGCAATCTCCTTTGGATCTGTCAAAAAGACACCTGACAGAAATGGCTTAAGTACTCGTTGATAAAGTTCTGGAAAATCACTTGTGTAGTGACCAAAACTTCTCTCATTTTTAACTTTTGGGTTAGCCACAAATTTAATGAATTTTAACTTTTGATTTAGAGATCCTAGTTTTGGTGAGAATGTTGAAAGGCTGTAACCGACTTTTAGTTGTTGATCTGCCAACCTAATTTTTCCAGAGATATACTTAAAATCTAAATCATTTAATACCTTACTTTTTGCCACTTGTGGATACCTAGGATTGATAACCTGAAATCCTCGATCACAGATAAACTCACCAATTACATCACTTCTTACCCGGCCCCCGACCTGATCACTTGACTCAAGAAGTAAAACTGAGTTGCCGGCCTGCTGCACAGTGCGTGCTGCCGTTATACCAGCCAAGCCTGCGCCAACAACTATGCAATCAAAACTCATTCTTATCTAAAGCTAATCTCACGTGCTTGATCAATGATCTTTGCAACCGCTATCGCTTCATCACTGGTAACTGGCCAAGTTGATCCAGCTAATGCAGCTTTAACTAGTGAATAAAACTCAGTGTAATTTCCATCCACACTTGGATAAGCAATCACTTCAGAGCCTTTATGGATAAAAGCTTTTGACTTAGTGCTCTGCTGCCACTTGCCATCTACCGGCTGACCTCCTGCTTTGAGCAGACTCTCTTGAGGATCTAACTCCTGAATAATTAGTGTTGCTTGATCTCCAACCAACCTAATTCTCGGACCCGCCGCCCCCATAACTGCACTTGCTGATAAGTATGAATCAACCCCGTTTTGGTGTTTGAGCACCAAGACAATGTCATCATCTGATGCACCTCGAATTGATCTAACCGAGGATGAGATCAACTGGGCTGGGCCAAACCAATCAAGAGCGGTTGAAAGTAGGTGTGGCTGTAAATCCAGGAGATTTCCCCCGCCATCAGCTGCGCTTTGATTTTCACGCCAAGAGTCCCCCTTTAATTTTGGTTTGAAAACTTCAAATCTTGACTCTAATCGAAAGATTTTTCCTAGGGTCCCCTCTGCCAAAACTTTCTTGATAGTTAAAGAATCTGAGTCCCACTTCCGATTGAAATATGTAGTTACCGGTACGCCAGTTTGTTTTGACACATCAATAATCTCTTGTGTCTCTTTCAAAGTCCTTCCCATTGGTTTATCAACTACCACCGGCACTCCAGCTTTTAAACTAGAGATGGCTTGAGAGGCGTGAGCATCATTTGTAGAGGCAACAACCAGTAGATCTATTTTGGTAGCTAATAGGTCATCAATACTTTCAACAATTTTTGCTTGCGGAAAATCTGATTTAGCATTTAAGACGCGAGCAGGGTTGGTGGTAAGTATTGCTGCTACTTCAAAACCTGAACCACGTAGAAGTGGTGCATGAAAGTAACGCCCCGCTAAACCGTATCCTGCGATACCAACGCGAGGCGCCATAAATAAATCTTACTTCTTACCCTCATATTGCAACTTTGAGGGCCACCATATTTTAGGTCCCATTACATGAACCAGCGCTGGTACCAACAAAGATCGAACAACTATTGTGTCTAGTAGAACTCCAAAAGCTACAGCAAAGCCAAGTTGGGCCAGAAATACCAGTGGCAAGACACCAAGTACTGCAAAGGTCGCCGCCAAAACAATTCCAGCTGATGTGATTACCCCGCCAGTAACTGTTAAACCTTTAATAACACCCTTTCGAGTACCAATCTTCATAGCCTCTTCTCTAACCCTGGTCATTAGGAAGATGTTGTAATCAATACCTAATGCAACCAAGAAGATAAAGGCAAATAGTGGGAATGATGCATCTGCGCCAGCAAAACCGAAGACATGCTCAAACACCAGTTGGCAGACACCAAGGGTGGCCATAAATGACAGCACAACTGTCAACAAAAGAATTCCTGCAGCCAAAATGCTTCGCAGCAACAACCCTAGAATTATTCCAATAATTATCAGAACAATTGGAATGATCAGTCGATTATCCTGACGCCCCGCCACATCGGTGTCATATTGAACCGCAGTTCCACCGCCCACCAAAATTTCTCTATCAACTTTTTGCACAGCACTTCGAATCAATGGAATTGTATTTCTGGCTTCGACTGAGTCCGGTGCAACCTTTAAAGTAGCATTTAACAACACCTTGCCATCAACTACTTTGATTGGTGGAGTAGGTTGGCCTGGAATCTTTTGCCCAGCCACAATTGGCTCAACAAATGCCACGTTAGCAACACTCATAAGAGCAGCAGTTGTAGCTGCAACATCTTTTTCCTTCACAACTATCTCTACAGGAGATCCCTCACCACTTGGGAAATGTTCACCTAATTTTTCAAGTCCAATTACAGAATCTGTCTTAGTTGTGAAAGCCTCAGTATTAGCTAATCCATCTGCCTTAAGAGTGAAAGAAAACCCGGCGAAAATGGTTAGGATCAAGGCAGTTGAAATCCAAATTCGCTTTGGATTCTTTTCAACAACTGAGCCTATTTTTGCCCAAGTGCCACTTAATTGTTCATCTACATCATCAAAGCGTGGAATCTTTGGCCAAAAAATCCAGCGACCAAAAACGACCAGTAATGCTGGTAAAAATGTAAGTACAGTGATCATCGCTGATGCGATTCCAATTGCACCTACTGGGCCTAAGCCTCGGTTACCAGATAATTGACTTAAAAGTAAGACTAACAATCCAGCTATAACTGTCGATCCTGAGGCAAGAATTGGTTCAACTACACCACGCAATGCAATCTTCATAGCCTCATATCTAGATTCATGATGATGCAACTCTTCTCGATATCTAGCAATTAGAAGCAGGGCGTAATCGGTTGCAGCTCCCAATACCAATACCGAGAGAATTCCCTGCGACTGGCCATTTAAGTCAATAGTTCCTGCCTTAGCCAGGTAATAAACCACAGTTCCACCTAATGACAATGCTGTTACTGCCGTGAACAAAGGAAGAATCCAGAGTAATGGGGATCGGTAAACAACGATCAAAATAATCGATACCACAATCAAAGTTGTTAATAGCAGTGTTGTATCAATTGATCCAAAAGCGCCAAATAGATCTGCAAAAATTCCACCAAATCCAGTTACGTGGGTGGTGAGATTTTTGGCTTCAAAATTTTCTTTTAAATCCTCGCGGATAAACTCAATAAGAATTGGTAGCGTTGGTCTTTCTTCGATACTTTCTTGCCCAATATCAGAATTAAGCGCAATATTGGCAAGAGCTGCTTTACCATCTTGTGATGGAATAGCTTGAATTGGAAATCCAGGAACAATATAGGAGCTGATTGGTTTGCCTGATTCTGGCAGTATCTTTTCACCCAATTTATTTAAGTAGTTTTGGATTTCAACTAACTTGGCGGGGTTTTTCTTTGGATCAACATCACCTAAAAAAACCAACAAGGTTGGGATCTGATCATTTGAGCTATCACTGAACTTAACAATCACCTTGCTAGCTAAAGTAGATTCGGCGTTATCTGGCAAAAAGGCAGCATTATCATTTTCTTGAACAGTGGAGAGTTTTCCAAAAGTCGGTCCGGCCACTGATGAGATACCCAACCAGGCAATAATTGCAACAATCGCAATCCAAAGTGGTTTTCTGCCTTTAATCGAAGCTTCTCTTTTTGTCTTTAATGTCATAGGGATTTAAGCCTTTCCAGATAATGCGTGGTAGGGGTGAAATCTATCAGCGATGCCATTTTGATCACACCAAATGGGCGTTAGTAAGCCAATCTTTCGCCAAAATTATCCTAGCCAATTAGGCTTACCATGTGAATTCAACCATAGCAATTGATAGCAATCTTCAAATTCAAGATCTTGGTTTGATTGATTACCAATCTGCTTGGCAATTACAAAAACAGATTCAACAAGATGTTATTGAATCCAGATTGAAAAACACCCTCTTATTACTTGAGCATCCCTCTGTTTACACAGCTGGTCGCCGAACCGAACTCAAAGATCGTCCGATAGATGACACACCTGTAATTGATGTTGATCGGGGTGGCAAAATAACATGGCATGGCCCAGGTCAAATTGTTGGTTACCCAATATTGAGATTGAAAAATGCAACTGATGTTGTTGGATTTGTTAGAGAGCTTGAAAGTGCACTAATTGAGGTATGTGAATACTTTGGGATAAAAGCAGAGCGCTACTGTGAGCGCAGCGGAGTTTGGATTAGAGATTCATCTGGAGATCGAAAGATAGCTGCCATCGGGTTACGGGTGGCAAAGGGCGTAACAATGCATGGCTTTGCCTTAAATGTGAACCCAAAACTTTCTGCATACGAAAAGATAATCCCATGTGGAATTGCAGGTGCTCAGGTAACGTCATTTGAGAAAGAGCTTAGTCGAACAATTCAAATCTCAGAGGTCAAACCTGTATTGCAACATTTCCTACTTCCTGTCCTAGAGAAAGTGTCGCAATGAACACCGCTCCTAATGGTCGAAAGTTGCTTCGAATTGAAGCTCGAAACTCGCAAACGCCGATTGAGCGAAAACCAGAGTGGATTAAAACGCGAGCAAATATGGGACCGGAGTACACAAAGCTTCGCTCATTAGTTGCTAAAGAAGGTCTGCATACTGTTTGCCAAGAGGCGGCTTGCCCAAACATTTTTGAGTGCTGGGAGGACCGAGAGGCGACATTTTTAATTGGTGGTGAGGCTTGCACCAGAAGGTGCGATTTTTGCAATATAGATACTGGGAAGCCGCTGCCATTAGATAGAGATGAACCTAGAAGAGTTGCCCAATCGGTTAAGGCAATGAATTTAAAGTATGCAACTATCACTGGAGTAGCCCGTGATGACCTAGATGATGAGGGAGCTTGGCTCTACGCAGAGACTATCTCTCAGGTTCACCAGTTAAATCCTGGTGTTGGAGTTGAGATGTTGGCCCCTGATTTTTCTGGGCATGCACATTTACTAAATCAAGTATTTGAAACAAGACCTGAGGTCTTTGCGCATAACTTAGAGACCGTACCGCGAATTTTCAAACAGATCAGGCCGGCATTTAGGTATGAAAGATCATTAGAGGTAATAACTCAGGCAAGAGATTTTGGTTTGATTACCAAATCAAATTTAATTCTTGGCATGGGTGAAACTCGAGAGGAGATTACTCAAGCACTAGTTGACTTACGTGGATCCGGCTGTGATTTGATTACAATTACCCAGTACCTAAGGCCAACTGCAAAACACCATCCGGTGGTCCGATGGGTAAAACCAAATGAGTTTGTAGAGTTGAGTAAAGAGGCGCAAGAGATAGGTTTTCTTGGTGTTATGAGTGGTCCATTGGTACGTTCTAGCTATAGAGCAGGTCGCCTGTACAACCAAGCGATGGCTGCCCGAGCAGTTAAGTAAGGGAGAAAAATGTTTGGACGAAAGAAAAAGAAGGAAGCAGCAGCTGCTGGTAAGTCTGATGCGCCAAAGAAGCAATCGCAACTAGCGGTTGTAAAGGATGCTTATCGTTTAGTTAAGAAGGACTCTCCCCTAGCCATTCTTTGGTGTGCAGTTGTATTCATAATAGTTTTAACATTTGGAATCATTATTGGCAATAACTTAGGACGTCCGATTTACGCCGGCATTTTAACTTTGCCTCTAGCATTTTTAGCAGCTTTTTTTCTCTTCACTCGTTACGCAAACTCTGCTGCCTTTGCCTCTATTGAAGGTCAAATCGGCGCTGGAGCAAGTGTTTTAATGTCTATTCGCAGAGGATTTTTAACCACACCTGCTGTAAATGTGAATCGTGATCAAGATATGGTCCATCGAGTATCTGCTAAAGCTGGAATTATTTTGGTCGGCGAAGGTGGTCATGGTCTTAAGTCGTTAATGCAGGATGAACGACGAAAGATGGAGAGATTTCTCTCTGGCGTGCCGGTAACTGAGGTAATAGTTGGTGATGGTCAAGGCCAAGTTTCAATTCGAAAACTTCAAAAACATTTAAAGAAATTACCAAAGAAGTTAAATACCGCACAACTTCGAGAGATGCGAGCTAGATTAAGGTCAGTTGGTGGCTTAAATCTGCCAATGCCGAAGGGTCCAATTCCTACTAATCTAAAGATGCCACGTCGATAAGGTTTAGTAACGCTCTCTTACCGTTTGGCTATTAGTAAAGTGATCATGCAATGCTCTGCCATTGTTGGTAAAGACGGCCGGTAGCACTAAACAGATAAGAAGTGTGCGAAGAAGTACTTTTGTTGGTTTTACCCTAGCTTGATCTGGATAGGTAACTACCTTAATCGCCATAATTCGCTGACCAGCTGATGCTTGAAAGGTTATGGTGAATAAACAAACCTCAAGATAAAAAATGATCAGGGTGGCAAATGTATTATCTGGAATCACCGACGGACTCAAAAGCGCAGCAATTAATCGGCACATAGTCCAATCAATCACCAGTGCCAAAAGCCGTCTGCCCAGGGAGGCATCTGGCAACAAATTCGGGTTATTTTCCCAACTCATGCGGGCAACCCTAGCCCACTTGGGGTAAGCGAAACATAGATGTAACACGTGCTTCACCGATTTTTCATTAATTTCTACTAGGTTTTACCCATCTGAAGCGGAGCAAAGTTGCCCTTCTTTCAGCAAAAATTATCCAAGGAGAATAGATGTTTAAGAATTCCACAGAGATCTTCGATTACATCAAAAAGAATGATGTGAAGTTGATTGATGTCCGATTTATCGATCTACCAGGTATTCAACATCACTTTAATGTGCCGGTCGAGTCATTTGATGAGAGCGTATTTAAAGATGGTTTGATGTTTGATGGATCATCAATTAGAGGCTTCCAATCAATCCATGAATCAGATATGAAGCTGTTGCCAGTTCCATCATCGGCATACCTTGATCCATTCCGTAAGGAAAAAACCTTAATCATTTTATTCTCAGTCCATAATCCAGATGACAACACTGCATACTCCAGGGATCCACGTGGCATAGTCGCTAAGGCTGTTGAATTTATGCGAGGCACGGGAATTGCTGACACCGCCTACTTTGCACCAGAGGCAGAGTTTTATGTATTTGATCGGATCAGATTTTTAACTGGCATGAATCAAGCTTTCCACCATATTGATTCTTATGAGGGAGCTTGGAACACCGGTATTGAAGAGGATGCCGATGGCACACCAAATCGTGGCTATCGCACCAGAATTAAAGGTGGCTACTTCCCAGTTTCACCAACTGATCAATTTGCCGATCTACGTGATGAGATGGTGATGAACCTAGGCAAGGTTGGTTTGCAAGTTGAGCGAGCCCACCATGAGGTTGGCACAGCTGGCCAGATGGAGATCAACTATCGGTTCAGCGATATTTTGACTGCTGGCGATGAGTTAATGAAATTCAAATACATCATTAAGAACACCGCTTGGGCGGCGGGCAAAACCGCAACCTTTATGCCAAAGCCATTATTTGGCGATAACGGAAGTGGAATGCATGTTCACCAATCACTTTGGAAAGATGGTAAGCCACTGTTTTGGGGAGATGGTTATGCAAATCTTTCAGATACCGCCCGTTGGTACATTGGCGGTTTGTTAAAGCATGCACCAAGCTTGCTCGCCTTTACTAATCCAACCGTCAACTCATATAAGCGATTAGTTCCAGGTTATGAAGCGCCAGTTAATCTGGTCTACTCTGCAAGAAACAGATCAGCTTGTATTCGAATTCCAATTACTGGATCTAATCCAAAGGCAAAACGAATTGAGTTCCGTTGCCCAGATCCATCATCTAATCCATATCTAGCTTTTGCGGCTATGTTGATGGCTGGTATCGATGGAATTCAAAACAAGATTGAACCACCGAAGCCAGTTGATAAAGATCTCTATGAGTTGGAAGGGGAAGAAGCAAAGGCGATTCCACAGGTTCCTGGCTCACTTGATGCCGTTCTTGATAACTTAGAACGTGATAATGAGTTCTTAACTCGCGGTGGGGTCTTCACTAAAGATCTTGTTGATACTTGGATTGAGTTCAAGCGCAAACAAGAAGTGGATTACGTCAGATTGCGACCACATCCAGCTGAGTTTGAGCTTTACTACGATCTCTAAGATATTGCAGATAATGCCTCGGTTAACCACCGGGGCATTATTTTTTTAGAGCCTACTTCTTCTGCGGTATGAGTAGATAGCAAAAAATAAACCTGAGACTATAAAAATCGCTGAGGCTAAATAAACCGCTATCGGGTAGTTAACCTCCTCTTCCTCTACTACTCCTTGGGCAGTTTCTACCCCGATTCCATATGTGAATGTGTACTCACCCTCTACCGGATGGCCATCACCTGAGATAACTCGGTAGTAAACCAGTACTGGTCCTTGCACTTGGTTTGGGGTAAGGGTTACGGTAATAGTGTTGTCAGTTAGTAACTCATCATCGTTGCTAACCTGATCTCCAGCAGCATTATTGACAACAACAAAGTTGGCTTTTTCATCACCTAAATTTTGTAACACCTCATCAAACTCTAAAGTTATCTCTGAGGGCCACTCAGCTACCTGAGTGCCGGCAGCTGGAGTTTGCAGCAGAAGATTGGTGTGGGCCATGACAGGTGAAGTGGCGGTTGAAATTGCTAGAAGTGTTGTAACAGTTACCGCAGCTATCTGGCATTTGGCTTTAATAAATCTCACTTAGACACAATAACAACTCCTTTTGACTCTTTATTGCAGATGCAAATGATTTGCAATAACATATGGGGGTGCATATCCCAGATGGCTTTATCGACCTTCCAACCTCAGCTGCCTTTGCAGCCGCCTCCGCAATCGCAGTTGCCGGGGCGGTTAAAGGAGCCAGAAGGCAATTAAGTGAGCAGAGCGCTCCCCTTGCCGGATTAACAGCGGTATTTATATTCGCAGTCCAGATGCTTAATTTCCCGGTTGCAGCTGGAACTAGTGGTCATTTGATTGGCGCTGCCCTTGCAATGGTCTTAGTTGGCCCCTATGCCGCAACTTTGGCACTAGTAGTTGTGTTAATTATTCAAGCCTTTCTCTTTGCCGATGGTGGTTTAACCGCACTTGGCTTAAGTATTTTCAACATGGCGGTAATCAGTGTTTGGGTGAGTTTTGCAGTATTTATGGTTTTAAAGAAGCTACTACCTAAAACAAAATCCTGGCTAGTAGTAGCAACCTTTGTATCGGCACTCATCTCAGTTCCAGCCGCTGCAGTTGGCTTTGTAATTCAATATGCAATCGGTGCTAATGCTACTTTTTCTGTGGGAGCAGTTTTAAATGCAATGGTTGGAACACATATTTTAATCGGAATCGGTGAGGCAATTATTACCGCACTTACAGTAAGTGCCGTTTTAGCTAGCCGTTCGGATCTCGTTTTTGGTTGGGATAAAAAGAATACAACCCTTGAGATCAGGTCTTAAGGTATGAAAATTTCAAATCGCAAGTTTTTCGCCGCAGCTCTATTAGTGAGCGCTTTATTAGCAGGTGTTGTGTCTTTCTATGCCTCATCATCACCTGATGGTTTAGAGAAAGTAGCTGAAGATGTTGGTTTCATTGAAACTGCAAAAGAGCATACCTTTGGCAATTTCACCTTATCTGACTACGGTATATCTGGCTTGGAAAATGCTCGACTTTCAGTCGGTTTTGCTGGACTGATCGGTGTGATAGTTACTGCTCTGATCGCTATGGGCTTGTTTATGTTAATCCGAAAGAAAGCACCTACAAAAAATCAATAATTTAGCCAGTAAAGAAATATCTGATCACCATCACGGACATGATGTTGGCGAGCGCCTTTATCTGCACCGTCACTCAATAGTTCACCAAATTCCCTCTCACATTAAAATTATTGCTGGTCTACTATTTATAATCGTGGCCGTTTCTACCGATATCTCAAATTGGCCAGCATTTATCGCCTTTTTTTTAATAATTGTTACCGTAACTCAGATTGCCAAATTACCCATCGCCACAGTTGCAAAACGTTCACTGATTGAGATTCCCTTTGTATTTTTTGCCTTATTGATGCCTTTTTTTGGCAGTGGTGAACGGTTTGAGGTGGGTTCACTAAATCTATATCGAGATGGACTGCTGGCAGGAGCAAGCATTGTTACCAAAGGCACCTTAGGAATTTTGGTAGCAATAAATCTCTCTGCCACCACCACCGCTCGGGAAATCTTGCGTGGGCTTGAGATTTTAAAAATGCCTACTCCAATGGTGCAAATAGCTTCCTTCATGCTTCGCTACATAAATGTGGTAAATGATGAGATGCAAAGAATGGCAATTGCCCGATCAGCTAGAGGGTTTGAGGCTACTGGTATCAAGCAGTGGCCAATACTTGCAACTGCCGCAGGTGCTCTATTTATTAGATCATATGAACGAGGTGAGCGAGTTCATCTAGCAATGATCGCTCGTGGATATCAAGGTGATCTTCCCAAAGAAGAGAGAGTACCTAATTATCCAAGACACTGGGTTATTGCTCTTTCTATTCCAGCTCTAGCACTGGTGATATCAATTCTTAGTAGCGGGTTAGGATCAATCAATGGTTAATCCAAGTGATTCATTAGTTATTGAAGAACTGGCTTTTGCCTACCCAGATGGTAATCAAGCTTTATATGGCGTTAATCTAACTATCAAGCAGGGTGAAAGAGTTGCTCTCCTTGGACCAAATGGTGCTGGTAAAACTACATTAATTTTGCACTTAAATGGAATTTTATCTTCTGGTCATGGAAAAGTTTTTGTTGCGGGCAAGTTGGTAGATAGCAGCGATAAAGAAGCTTTGAAACAGATAAGATCAAAGGTAGGAATTGTTTTTCAAGACCCCGATGATCAATTGTTTATGCCTACAGTTGGTCAAGATGTGGCATTTGGTCCTTACAACATGGGGATTAGAGATAGTGAACTAAACAAAATTGTTGAGGATTCACTCTCACTGGTTGGAATGCTTGAATATAAAGACCGTCCACCCCATCACTTATCATTTGGGCAACGAAGAAGAGTTGCAGTAGCAACTGTCTTAGCGATGAAGCCTGAGATTTTGGTTCTAGATGAACCATCATCAAATCTTGATCCAGCAAGTAGACGTGAATTAGCCGATATTTTAAGATCTCTAGATATAACAATGATCATGGTCACTCATGATCTGCCATACGCCAATGAGTTATGTGAAAGAGCTTTAATTCTCTCCGGGGGAGTTATTGCAGCAGATGGCAAAACATCAGATTTGTTAAAGAATAGTGCGCTTTTGAAGCAGCATAGATTAGAGCTGCCAGTTGGATTTAGCCTCTAATCAACATACAAATCGTTAATAAACTCCTTGGTGCCAGGAACTACTGCGTACTTATCTAAATCCACAATACCTTCACTGGCCAGCACTTCATCATCAATATAAAAGTTACCGCTGCACTCTTTGCCTGGGCGATTTAAAATTATGTAAGCTGAGTCAGAGATAATCTCAGTGGTTCGGCAAAATGCAGTATCAATACCTGGAATCATTGCTAAGGCGGCAGTATCAATTGCCGTTCTTGGCCAAAGTGCATTGACGCCAATGCCATCCTTCTTCAACTCATCGGCCAATCCCAAAACACACATACTCATTCCATACTTTGCCATTGTGTAGGCAAGGTGGGGCTTAAACCATTTACCTTTCATTGATAATGGTGGTGAGAGCATCAAAATATGTGGGTTTCTCCCCTCTTGCGCACTCTTTCTTAAGTGCGGAAGGCATGCCTGTGAGGTTAGAAAAGTACCTCGGGTATTAACCCCCATCATCAAATCAAATCTCTTTGCCGGGGTGTTTTCAGTATTAGTTAAATTGATTGCAGAGGCGTTATTAATCAAGATATCAATTCCGCCAAATTCATTTGCTGCCTGCTCCACCGCCTGAGTAATTTGATTTTCATCTCGAATATCGCATTGAATTGCCAAAGCTTTCCCACCTGCTGCTTCAATATCCTTTGCAGCGGTAAATATAGTGCCAGGTAATTTTGGGTGAACCTCTGCAGTCTTAGCAGCGATAGCAATCGATGCACCATCTTTTGCAGCTCTTAATGCAATTGCTAAGCCAATGCCGCGTGAACCACCAGTGACAAAAATTCGCTTGCCAGCCAAAGACATTATTTGACCTTACTCTTCTTTGCTAAAAAGTTCATGAAAGCCATTTGCGCCTCTTCAGATTGCGTTGCTAACTTAAACAACTCCCCTTCGGCCAGCATCACCTGATTTAACGCCTCATGTGATGAACTCTTTAAAAGTGCTTTGGTATTAATTACCGCAGTTGGCGGTTGTTCGGCGATTTCCTCGGCAAATGCCATGGCAGCTGACAATTCATCTTGGGCGATGGAATTAATTAGACCCATCTCCAACGCCTCTTGGGCAGAAAATGTTCGCCCGGTAAAAAATATTTCAGCAGCTTTAGCATGCCCAACTAGCCTTGGAAACAGGTAGCTTGAACCACCCTCGGCAACTAGCCCAAGTGAAACAAATGGCATAGAAAACTTTGTCTCTGGATTTGCGGTAACAAGATCGCAGTGCATCAGCATCGTGGTACCAATTCCCACCGCTCTGCCCTTTACTGCAGCAATTAGAGGCTTTGGAAAGTTATGAATAGCAAATAAGAAACTAAATACTGGAGATCCTTCATCCATTTGCGGATCATTAGCAAAATCATTTATGTCATTGCCGGCAGTAAAAGAATCACCATTTGCGCAGATAACAACAGCTCGAATTCCAAAATCAGATGCGGCTTCATTTATTTTATTTGCCAACGTTTGATACATCTCTTGGGTAATTGCATTTTTCTTATCTGGCCTATCCAAGGTAAGGCGTAACACCGCGCCAATTTGTTCTGATTTAATAAAACTCATACCGCAATAGTAAGCGCAAATCGCCATAGTTGCACTTAGTTGAAATCTGGGGGTTTCCGGGAGGAGAATATATCGGCAGCGTTCATTGGAGAATGACTTTGGATGTCAGTATCCTGCTTCGGCAGCTAACCCCATTTGAAAAGTTAGTCTGTGAACACCTCTGTGATGGTTTAACCAACTCTGCCATAGCCAAAGCAACCGCTCATACCGAAAAGGTTATTGAAAATACCGTATCTCGAGTTGCCCATGCTTTTGCCATCAAATCAAATGGTGAGGTAAATGTTCGAGTGCTATTAGCTCTTGCTTATCGAACCCATTTTGGTGATAAAGCCTTTGATAAATTGGGAGTCACTTGCCAAAATCAGATTATTGGCCCAAATGGTGAACACATCTGTTCCCAACATATGAAGGAGAGTTAAAAAGTAACCTCTTTAAAAGTTGCGCAGAATCTAAAAAAATAAACCCCTAGATTTCAAATCACCTAGGGGTTTGCCTTTGACTACTTATCTTTCGATACTGCCGGCAATGAACTGCTCCACCTTTTGATAGGCCTGCTCATCTGTGTATTGAATAGGTGGTGATTTCATAAAGTAGCTCGATGGTGAAAGAAGTGGTCCACCAATTTTGCGATCTAAAGCAATCTTGGCACAACGAAGTGCATCAATGATGACACCTGCTGAGTTTGGCGAATCCCAAACCTCTAGCTTGTACTCAAGATTTAGCGGCACATCGCCAAATGCTCGACCTTCAAGTCGAACATATGCCCACTTTCGATCATCTAGCCATGGGATGTAATCAGATGGTCCGATATGCACATTCTTATCACCCAACTCATAATCTAATTGCGAGGTAACAGATTGGGTTTTAGAGATTTTCTTAGACTCTAAGCGATCTCGCTCCAACATATTTTTGAAATCCATATTGCCACCAACATTTAATTGGTAGGTACGGTCTAGGTGAACCCCACGATCTTGGAACAGCTTGGCCATTATTCGATGGGTAATAGTTGCACCAACCTGAGATTTAATATCATCGCCAACAATTGGAATTCCAGCCTTTGTGAACTTATCGGCCCAAACTGGATCAGAGGCGATAAATACTGGCAAGGCGTTAACAAAGGCGCAGCCAGCATCAATTGAGCACTGGGCGTAAAACTTTGCTGCCTCTTCAGAGCCCACCGGTAGGTAACAGATTAAAACATCAACCTTGTTTGCCTTTAGCTCAGCTACAACATCAACTGCTGGTGCATCTGATTCTTTTATCGTTTCTTTGTAGTAACGACCAAGGCCATCTAATGTGGTGCCTCGTTTGACTACTACGCCTGTCTTAGCAACTGTGGCAAATTTAATTGTATTGTTCTCACTTGCCCAAATCGCATCTGCTAAATCTAAGCCAACCTTTTTGGCATCAACATCTAGGGCCAGGACAAAGTTGATATTCTTAATGTGATAGCCACCAAGTACTGGGTGCATCAAACCAGGAATCTCGGTTTCGTTAGTAGCATCCTTGTAATAGGTAATTCCTTGGATCAATGAGTTGGCGCAGTTTCCTACTCCAACTATTGCTACCCGGATCTCCCCTTTATTTTCTACGCTCACGAGCTCTTCCTTTCGGTTTTTATCATCTCTTCCAGCCAAGCGATCTCTCGCTCTGCTGATTCCAATGAGTGACGGCGCCACTCAACTAAATAGGTATCAATACCCTCCGGAATTTTTGCTAGATCTTTTCGAACGATCTCCGCCTTCTCCACCAATCTGCGATGGCGTCCTTCTAAAATTCTTACTCGGTTATTTATTGGCGTTGGTCCAAAAAATGCAAACCGCACCTCAAACCCCTCATCCTCAAATGAGTCAGGGCTGGCACTTTGCATTAGGGATGAAAAACGCTCCTTACCTTTAGCGGTTAGGTCATAAACAATTCGAGATCTCCTAGATAGGCCACCAGCATCGGCAAATGACTCCTCAATTAAATTTGCCTCTAACATTTTGCGAAGCTGCGGATACAGAACTGAGAAACTTAATGCCCGAAATGGTCCATAGATAGCACTCATCCGCTTTCGTAACTCATACCCATGTAGTGGGCCTTGTGAGAGCAGGCCAAGGAGAGCAAACTCCAAGGACTGGGCACGGGATTTCACAGCTTTCCTATCTACTAGATATATCGAATCGATACTATCGAGTATTTAAACCCAAAACTCTCAGATTGGCAACCCTTAGGATTAAGGCGTGTTCCTCGCAGATGCCATCCCATCCAGGCTCTGGGAGTACCTAATAGCCACCATATTGATCATTCTCGCCCCTGGTCCCTCAGTTCTATTCACCATAGCCCGAGCTATCGCCTGGGGCAGAGTGGCAGCGATTGCCACCGTAATCGGAAATGCCGCAGGCATGTTTCTGGTCTCCATTTTGGTAGCTCTTGGTCTGGGTCCGATTTTGCAAAGCTCTGAGCTTTTTTATCACGGCATCCAATGGGCCGGTGGTGGCTATTTAATTTACCTGGGGTATGCCGCAATTGCTGCAAGTAAAGCCCACTCGGAGGATCTACAAAATACTGATGGGGCAAAGCCATCCTTTTTCACCTCAATTAAAAATGGTTTTTGGGTTGGCACATTAAATCCAAAATCAATAGTTTTTTTCGCAGCGATTTTGCCGCAATTTGTTGACCAAGAAAAAAACAATGTAACTGCTCAATTACTTCTGCTGGGCGGGATATTTGCCTTAGTTGCTCTGATATCAGATGGTGCTTATGGACTGCTAGCTGGCACGATAAGAAGTTGGTTATCAGGTGATGTTAGAAGATTGATATTTATGCGCAGATTTGGTGGGGTAGTGATGATTGGCCTTGGCGTATTTACCATTTTTTCAGCAGTAATTATTGGCTAGCCTCCTCTGTTGCTTCGTGGCGATCTAGCCATTTGTCGGTAGTAAGGGGCAGACTTGTACTACCTAACACCAACATCAGGCACTTACCTTTAAAGTGCGCAACGGAAAAGAGAGATCATGGCTTCATCAAATGCAGTTGGAAATGCTCGCGAATTTATCTCCCCATCAGATTTAACATTTTCTTGGGGATCATGCCATCGCTGCCTATGGCTTAATTACAACCATGGCCTTCGCACGCCAGGATTTATGCCGTTAGTGGGCGATCTTGCAAATATGCAGGAAAATTACTTTGCCGGTAAAAGTTGCGCCGATATTGCACCGGTTCTGCCTGAGGGAAAGGTGGCGGATTTAGGTGGTTGGGTTAAGTCAGCTTTAATTGATGTAAATGGCAGTACCAGTAAGTATGCAATCCGTGGCAAATACGACCTATTAATTGAGTTTGCTGATGGTACATATGGCATAGTTGATTGCAAATTTCAAGCAAAAGACTCTGACAAAACAGATCTATATCAGCCACAACTTGAAGCGTATGCATTTGCACTCGAAAACCCAGCAACTGGTGCACCTAAAAAAGTATCACTAATGGGACTTTTAGTTTGGTCACTGCTTGAACCAGCAGGTGATGTTAATAAAGGTTTTGGTTTGAAGTTGAAGCACACCTGGCGGCCAATTGAGCGAAATCCCGCCGCACTTGCAGTTCGCTTAACTGATTTTATAACGGTAGTAAGTTCACAGATGCCGGCTGCTAAAGACAACTGCGATATGTGTAATTACCTAACCCAGCGACGTGAATTTATAGGTGCGCAGTAATTAAACATCATCCTCATCAAAATCAATCTTTTCTTTGAGGCTCTTTTTAATGGCATCCTTGGCATCTGAGGCGTACATATGTGGCACATACTCTTGTTTGGAAAGCTCAGCAATTTTTTCCATAAGCTGATTGGTGGCACTTCTTAAAACTGTCTGATCAGTTGAATCACCTGTGAAATACATTGGCTCACCAAATACCATCTCCACCCGTCTTACCTTTGGTACCACCTGACCAGTAGGCTGAATCTCTGCAGTGTTAAACATGGCAACTGGTACAACTGGCGCACCTGACTCAATTGCCATTCGAGCAATTCCTGTACGACCTTTGTACAGCCGGCCATCTGGAGATCTAGTTCCCTCTGGATAAATTCCGATGCAGTGCTGCTCACGAAGTAATCTCAGCCCAGTCAAAATTGCAGCCTCACTTCGCTTGCCACCAGATCTATCAATTGGCACCTGGCCTAATGCAATAAAGGTTAGTTTTTTGATCAAACCCTTCAAGCCAGGTGAGGTGAAGTACTCACTCTTTGCCAAGAAGGTGACATTTCGCGGCACAACCAACGGCATAAATATTGAGTCACTAAAGGAAAGATGATTGGAGGCAATAATCACCGGGCCTGAACTTGGTACATGTCTTAATCCAGTTACCTTAGGACGAAATATAAACATCAAAAGTGGGATCAAAAATGACTTTAAGAGCTTGTATGGCATAGGGATAATTTAGTGGCTAAGCCAATCTATGACACCATTCGAGCGTGAATTCCATTCCAAACTCAGCTGGATTTACCCTTCCGGGTGGAAAAATTGGAGTTCTGGTTATCCATGGTTTCACCAGTACTCCAATCAGCATTGCACCTTGGGCAAAGTTTTTACATAGCGCCGGCTACACAGTTGCCGCACCACTTCTTCCTGGGCATGGCACAACTTGGCAGCATATGAATAAGACAACATGGCAACATTGGTATGAAGAGGTTGAAAATTCTTTTCTACAATTAAAGCAAAGTTGTGATCGTGTATTTATCGCTGGTTTTTCGATGGGTGCCACGTTGGCTTTAAGACTTTGCCAGATCAGAGGCTCCGAGGTCGAGGGCTTAATTGTTCTAAATCCATCAATTTATGACAAAAGATGGTTTATGAAATTTGTACCAGTATTAAAGTATTTAATAGGTTCAGTCGGTAAAGGACCAACCGATGTAGCCGCGCCAAATCCGCCACACCACTCCTATAAAAGAACTCCGCTCAAGGCGCTTGATTCACTTCGTCAACTATGGAAATTAGTACACCGTGATCTTTACCTAATTGATCTGCCAATTATGGTGGCTTATTCGGTAAATGATAATGCGGTTGATCCAGAGAATTCAATGACGGTAATTGATAATGTATTTTCAGTAGATATCCGAGAGGTAGCTTTTGAAAACTCATATCACAATGTTGCACTTGATTTTGATGCGCAACAGTTAAACATTGAAAGCAAGATATTTATCGAAGATGTTTTATCTGGCGCAGTAAAACGTGGCTCTGATTTTAATGAAAATGATTTAGTCGATGCTGAGTTTGAATCAATAGTCTCAGGTCTTTCCTTGGATCAATCCTCACCCACTACCTATTTAGATGAGCTAGATCGAATCGATCAATCAAACAGATTTATTCCGCCTAATCCAGGTAAAATCAAACTAGATCAGATGCAACGAACCTCGGTTGTTACTTTTTTAGGATCTGGTGCCTATCTGCTGCTTTACTGGTTCACTGATTTTGAATTTATTGGCGTGTGGCCCGCTGTGCTTGGTTTTCTATCCTCTGTTGCAATAATTATTTGGCGAACCGCTCGAAAAGAGGATGATTTTGAAGATGGGGCTAGCCTCTAACTAAATCTGCAGCTCCAATTAAGCCAGCATCATTTCCATGTCTGGCTGCAATGATTTTTGGTAACAAATGTGTGCCAGCAAATGGCATGTACTTTTCCATCGCACTTCTAACTGGGGTTAAGAATAATTCACCAGCCTCAACTACTCCGCCGCCAACCACAATCGCCTGCGGATCAAGTAACAGTGTGTAAGAGGCACAGGCACTTCCTAACCAATCAGCTTGTTTATTAAATGCTGATATCGCTAATTGATTTCCATCTTTAGCAGCCTGCGTCAAAATCGACCCAGTTAGATCTGCCAAATTACCCCCACACAACGCCAATAACTCTTTACCCTGAGTTGGGTCTGCAGCTATCGCCTCTTTGGCATAGCGCATTAATGCACTCCCAGAGGCATACTGCTCGATACAGCCAAACGCACCGCAACCACATTGCAAACCATTTGGTTGCACAATCATGTGGCCAAACTCTGCGCCAATTCCATTTGCGCCCCGAAATAATTTTCCATCCACTACCAGGCCGCCGCCCATGCCAGTTCCAATTATGAAGAAAATTACTGGATTTAAACCCTGGGCATTACCAAATTTGTACTCCGCCCACATCGCAGCATTTGCATCATTCTCGGCGATTACCGGCAGATTGAAAACTTTCTTTAACTCAGCAACAAAGTTTAATTTACTTAAATTTGCAATATTAGGAGCGCCAACAATTGTGCCCTGATCTTTAGAGATTAATGCAGCAACACTTATTCCAATTCCAGCAATTTGATGTTTGGCTTGAAACTCTTTTATTAAATCGATAATTGTGGCAATCAACTCTTGGCCACCAGTTACTGGTGTGGGTCGCCTAGCCGAGTCAATTATCCGTCCGCTGCTATCTACTACCCCACCTAAGACCTTGGTGCCACCAATATCAATGCCAATTGTTAAAGCTGAATTTGGAATATTGATGCTCAATTAATTTTCCAGTTTTTCCTTTAACTGTTTCAAGGTTAAATCAATAGTTGCTTTCTCAGCCTTTGTGCGCATCATCTCTGGCACTGGCATGGAAAGTGCAACTGTTAATTCAAAGGTGACCTCAGTTTCATCACCATTGTCTTTAACGATGTAAGCACCACTCATATCTGTTAAAAGATCAGCATCCTCAAGTGAGTAATCCACTCGATCTGGATAGCCAGACCAATCAAAATTTAAGGTCGGCTTATCTTTCAATGCACCAGCATCGACGGTGAACTTTGCCTGAGTGGCCCGACCATCGCCATTTGAGGATAGAACGGTGACAGCCTTAAATGATGTGGACCAGGTTGGAAAGTTTGCAATATCAAATAAAACAGCCCGCACATCATCTGCGGAGGCTGCAATTGTTATGGTTGAGGTAGTTGGATTAGACATAGCGCAAGGTTACCCTGAAGTAGCAACCCCTTTTGGCCCACTTCCTGAGAGTTCTGGCTGGGTTCTAGCGCAAATATCTGCGAGCCAGTAGCGTGGGGCTATGAACGAGATAACTATTCCAGCATTAATTCCAGCCCCAGTTGCGGGTAATTTAACAAATCTAATTTCAGAAAGAGCTCACTTTGAGCCTGAGCGGGTAATCGTCTCTCGCCCACTTGGTGATGGATGGCAAGCAGTTACCGCCAAGGAGTATGAAGAGGAAATCAAAGCAGTTGCCAAGGGCTTAATTGCATCTGGCATCTCATTTGGCGATCGCGTTGCGATCATGGCAAAGACTCGTTATGAATGGACTGTTTTAGATTTTGCCATTTGGTATGCCGGAGCAGTTCCAGTTCCAATTTATGAAACCTCTAGCGCTGAGCAGGTGGAGTGGATATTGACTGACTCCGCTGCTGTTGCAATTATTGTTGAAACACCTGCGTTGGCAGAGTTGGTTCAACCGGTTCTACCTTCTACATGTAAGCATGTTTGGAATATTACCTATAACGCACTAGCTACATTAACTCATGAAGGAAAAAATGTTAGTGATGATGAAATCACAAAGCGTCGAGAGAAGTTAAAGCCGGAAACTCTTGCCACATTAATTTACACATCAGGTACAACAGGTAAGCCAAAGGGTGTGCAATTAACACATGGAAACTTCTTATCTGAGTGTGGAAATGTTGTAAATGGTGCAAGTGATCTATTCTTAAAACCTGGTGGTTCAACACTTCTATTTTTACCAGTAGCTCACGTATTTGGTCGTATGGTTCAAATTGGTTCAATCACTGCCGGATTACATCTTGCCCATTGCAGTGATCTAACAAAATTACCAACCGATTTAGCCTCATTTAAGCCAACCTTCGTTTTGGCAGTGCCACGTATATTTGAAAAGGTTTACAACGGTGCTGAGGCAAAGGCACAAGCTGCTGGAAAGGGAAAGATTTTCCACAAAGCTGCTGAGGTTGCAATTGCATATAGCAAGGCACTTGATACCAAGAAGATTTCACCTCTTCTAAAATTACAACATGGGTTATTTGATAAATTGGTTTATGTAAAGATCCGCACTGGTCTTGGCGGACGAGTAGAGGCGGCAATTTCAGGCGGTGCACCACTTGGTGAGCGGCTTGGCCACTTCTATCGTGGCGCTGGCATCCGTGTATTAGAGGGTTATGGTTTAACTGAAACCACAGCTGGTGCAACTTTGAACTTAACAAAGTCACACAAAGTCGGATCAGTTGGTAAGCCAATTCCTGGAACTACTATCAAGATCGCCGAAGATGGCGAGGTTTTGATAAAGGGTCCAATTGTTATGCAAGGTTATTGGCAAAATGATGCCGCTAACAAAGAGGTATTTACCTCAGATGGATACTTTAAATCAGGAGATCTAGGCAAGATCGATGATGAAGGCTACCTATCAATTGTTGGCCGTAAGAAGGAGTTGATTGTGACAGCAGGGGGTAAGAATGTCGCACCTGCCGTATTAGAAGACAGATTGCGTTCACATCCACTTATTAGCCAATGCATGGTGGTTGGCGACAACAAACCATTTATTGCAGCTTTGATCACTATTGATCCAGATGCAATTAAGCCATGGGCGGTTGCAAATAAAAAAGAGGGTGCCTCGATTGCTGATTTAGCTAAGGATCCAACCCTGCAAGCTGTTATTCAAACTGCAGTTGATGAAACCAATAAAGCAGTAAGTAGGGCTGAATCAATTAGAAAGTTCACAATTTTACCGGTCGACTTCACAATCCCTGGTGGTCAATTAACTGCCAAGTTATCCGTGAAGCGACATGTAGTTTCGCAGCAATTTGCTCGCGAGATTGATGAACTCTTCGCCTAATTCAGAACGAACTCGACTTGCTCGAGAGCTTCATGATGGTTTGGCTCAAGAACTCGCTGCTTTTGGCTATCGACTTGATTCGGTAATTGGTGATGAAAATTTAGATAGTAAGAATCGATCCACGCTCCGTGAACTTCGCCTATCGCTTTCAGCAATTATTAATCAGGTAAGAGATGAAATATACGCATTAAGAACTGAAAATCGCAAAAGTTTTTATCAACAGGTATCAGAACAAATTCAATCTCTGTTAAGCGACTCATCCATAACCTATGAGGTAAGTGGTGGAACCTCTATCGATCCAGCAAATCAATTTGAATTGCTTCGAGTCATTCGTGAGTTGGTGATAAATGCAAAACGTCACTCCAAATGCAATATGATCAAAATTTTATTGATGCCATCAGAGATTACGATCTCAGATGATGGTGGAGGAGGTGTATCGGATAAGAACAACTCCTTTGGAATGACTGGAATCTCTGAGCGACTTGCTTTAATTGGTGCAAAGATGAAAATAGACTCAACCTCTGCTGGCACCTTGGTAAAAATTGCTTTTTGAAATGAAAGTACTTTTAGTTGATGACCACGCCCTAATTAGATCCGGTGTGGCATCTGCCCTTGCACAAAAAAATTTTGAGGTTGTTGCTGAAGCATCAAGTGTGCGCCAAGGGCTTGCAATGTTAAACACCCATAAACCTGAAATTACTTTAGTTGATATTAATCTGGGTGGCGGCAGCGGGATTGATTTAATCAAGCAAGCAAAAAAGGATGGTAGTGCAAGTAAATTTGTTGTATTAACAATGCATGATGACAATCAAACTCTTGAATTGGCCAAAGCAGCAGGTGCTTGTGCATTTGTTACTAAGTCAGCCCCTACCGAAAGCCTCCTTGATGTCATTCAAAGTGTGGCCGCAGGCGTAGATTCTTTTTTGAAGGCGGGTCAGATTAATCAAACTAAAGAAAGTAAGAATTTTGAATTAACTCCTAGAGAGTTAGAGATTCTCTCGCTTTTACCATCTGGAGCTACAGCAAATGCGATAGGTGCGGTACTTTTTTTAACTGAAGCCACAATCAAAACTCATTTGGCTAATATTTATCGAAAACTAGGAGCAACAAATCGGGCTCAAGCTGTTGCAATTGGGATAGAAAATAATTTAATCACGAAGTAGTAGTTGATTAAACTCTTTTGACCAACTACTGAGTTGCCACTTATCAATCACCCATCCTCTGCCGGCTTGACCCATCTGCTTTGCTGCCTGTGGATTTTCAAGTAGTTCGCAAATTTTTTCAGCGATCTCATCAGAATTGCTGCCATCAACTAAAACTCCAGTGACTTTATCTAGCACTGCGTCTACTGCTCCCCCTGAGTTTCCCACCACCACCGGCAATCCGCAGGCACTAGCTTCTAGATAAACAATGCCAAGTCCTTCAACCTCTAATCCAGAAAATCTTGATCGAACTGGCATGGCAAAGATTTCACCAAGGCATATGTAATCTGGCAGTTCATGATGAGAAACCCTTCCGGCAAAATGAACCTTTGTTAACACACCTAACTGTTTGGCCGAATTAAATAGCATCTGTTTTATTGGTCCCTCACCAACCAATAACAAAATAGCATCTGGAAATTTTTCTAATATTTTCGGCATCGCTTTGATTAACTGATCTTGCCCTTTTCGATGAACCAATCGTCCAACCGAGACAATAACTCGCCGGCCATCTAATTGATACCTTTGAATCAAATCACTTCTTGGTGGTTTAGGCGTGAAGTGATTTGTATCTATGCCAGGGGCAATCTGCACAAACTTTTCTGGTTGATCACTTACTTTGATAATTTCACTCTTGGTAAAATCACCTAAATAACCTAGATGATCAACATCTTTAACTATCTTCTTTAGCAAGCTTTTTAGAGGTGGGATCTTGGCCCACCACACCTCATGGCCATGTGATAGCGCCAAAATATTGGTGGCACCTGCTGCTCGAAGTGTGCCCGCCATTAATCCAAGTGGTGCTGCTGCGCCAAACCAGAGATTTTTAGCGCCACTTTGCTTAAGAATTTTTACTGCTCGGCGAGTAATTCGTGGAGTTGGCAATAAAATTTTTGCTCGATCTCTTATTACTACAGCGCCAAATTTTTCTAGCAACTGTTTATCAAGCTCCTTATAGCCTTTTTGGGTAGATGTGTAAACAATCAAGGAATTTTTAGGTAATCCTTCAATTAAACCAAGTACAAATGTCTCTATGCCACCAGCCCTAGGCCCTAAGTCATTGGTGACTAGCAATACCCTGTGTTGACTAGAGACGGCGTGCTCCAATATACGGTTTCTTTCCCATATTCATATTTGCAATTTTTACCCGACTTCCTGATCTAGGTGCATGCAACATTCGATCTGGTCCAAGGTAAATAGCAACATGTGAAATTGGCTTACCAAAAAAGACTAGGTCACCTGGTTGTAAATCATTTTTTGCAACCGGTTTGCCATATCGATATTGCGCCCTAGAGGAGTGAGGCAGTGAAACACCGGCTGCTGCAAAGGCTCGCATAGTCAGACCAGAGCAATCCCAGTAGGTAAGCCCATCGGCGCCAAAGACATACTTGTCACCAATCTGTGCGAGCGCATATTTGATTGCAACTCCACCTCGACCAGAAACACCCGAGTACTTACCAGCATCACTTAATGATTGCTTTTGATCAGCATCCTCTTCATCCTCAGTTAACTTAGCAAGCCGCTCTCGTTCAGCGGCAGTTAACTTCGCAAGAAGTGCCTCAGCCTCCTTTAACTTGGAATTAGCTAAGGCTAATTGCCTTGTAAATCTTGCTTCGGCAGCTTTTACCATTGCTAATTTATCCGCCACAGTCAGTGAGGTGGCATTTAATCGTTGAGTTGCCACCGAGAATTTCTTTAAATCCTCAGTCTTTTGTCTAGTTACCGCCTCTAGGGATCCAGCTGCAGATAGATAGAGGCTTGGATCGGTAGAGAACAACAACTCAAGTGATTGACTAAGCGGTCCAGATTTATAACGTTCATTTGCAATTGCGCCGATAGATTTATTAAGTGCGGTGACTGAGGCACCCTGTTGACTTGCCTGTTGCTGTACTGAATCTAGGGTTTTCTTTAATTTTGCTAGCTGCACCTTTGCCTCTTGGGCACCTTCAGCTGCAGTAGTGGCTTGCTCTTGCAGATCTCGAACCCGGCCCTGCACCTCAATCAAATTAGGCGCAGCATTTGCTGAGATTGGAAAAAGTAGGCCAGAGGCGATTACCAAGGCAAAAACTGAACGCAAGTAGTAACGCATTCCGAAAGGCTAACCGCCTAAAGCGGCCAAACTCAACCCATCCCCAGCGTGCTCGGCTGAGAATTACCTAAAATTAATGAGATTTACCACCCATTTACCCTGTTTTTTTCCTCCCCCGATCGCTCTTATTAGTAGGAGTAAATCTCAAGGGTGGAACTAAGCCCACCAAGGCAAGATTATTTATGGCAGCCTCATGAGACGCACTCAACTCAGCTTTTTTATCAGTAGCAGGGGTAATTTGCAGTAGCACTGACACAACACAATCGCCACAAGCGATATCGCGCATTACACAACTATCACAATCGATGATCATTGCTAAAGGTTAGATGCAGCCACTGACACTGGGTAACCTTAAGCACTATGCGAGAAGTGATCACTACCGCCAACCTAATCGTGGGTAAGGATGGCTCCACCACCAAATCAGGCTCCTCCATTGGCCTATCCACCGATGAGGATCGCAACCGCTTTAAGGAGCTGCGGGCCAAGAGTGATCTGATTTTAATTGGCGGCAATACCGCACGGCGAGAGCCTTATAAGCGCACCCCCATTCCACTTTATATCCTCACTCATTCAAAGGTTAGGTTGCAACCTAAAAATCAGTTAGCAAAACAATTTGCTATAACACCTTCACAGATAATTGAAGAAATTTCTGCAAATTTTAATCCTGCCGAAAGATCCCCAATTAATCTTCTAATTGAGGCAGGGCCAAATCTTTTGCTACAAATGATAAAACAAGGATTGGTTGATCATTTATACCTAACCATCAATCTGCAAGCCATTGGTGAAAACCCAATCGCAATCTCTGATTTAACAGATAACTTTGAGTTGATTAATAGCGAGGAGATCCAACCTTGCCAATTTATTTACTACAAAAGGTTAACTAAGTGAGATTACCGCAACACCAGTAATTGCAAAGGCAATCCCAAGGTATTGAACTTTATGTAAGCGCTCATGCAGCAGTTTGAATGCGAGTAAGGCGGTAACAATTGGGTATAGCGAACCTAAAACCACTGCCAGAGAGACAAGCCCCTTAGTTGTTGCTACTCCTAACAATAAATTTGCAATAAAGTCTGCGCCACCTATCACAATCAAAATTGGTAAATCTTTTCTAGTAAATCCCCCGATTGTTCGATACCTAGCGAACAACAAAAGTGCCACAGTGAAGGTTGCAAAACGCATTGTAGTCATGGTCATAATCGCACTGCTCTCTGAACCCTTTGCGATAAATGTCACCGCACCACCAAAGCCAAGTGCAGCTATTACTGCAAATACAATTGGTTTGATAGTGAAGCCACCTTTTATCTCAGGCCCACTTGCAAAGAAAGCACCAGTTAAAGCTATGCCCATTCCAATCATCTGCCCGGTATTTGGTTTCTCACCATTAATAAATGCAATAGTTAACGGAATAATTACACTCAATGCGCTAATCGGTGCAACAACACCCATTCGCCCAGTTGCTAACCCTGAGTAAAAGGCAACTAAGCCAATAAATCCAAGTAATCCAGCGCAGACCCCAGATAGAAAGTAATTATCCCAAGATAGTGTTGGTCGAAACCAAGATGAGCTAATCAAAACAATCAAAATACCAATTGCTAATCCAATTGCTTGTGAAACTGCTGTCACTGCAATTGCTTGGTATCGCTTGGATAATTTTCCACCTAAGAAATCAGCTCCACCCCAAAGAATTGAGGAGAGAAGTGCTAGTAGAGAGGCCACCGGTGGAGCCTACTAGGTTGCATTAGCGCATATCTGTCTGGGTTTGCTCGTGCCTGCTCATACTTATTGGATTAGCAATTTATCCTTAGGTAGTGAGCAAAACATTTGATCAACTTATTCAACCGATATTGGCTTTAAAGCCGCGAGGTGAAGTTTTGCTTGAGTCAGTACCTGCGCCACAAAAACTTGCACCTTACGCATTAGCAATGACTGCTGATGTTTTAGAGGATGCCGCTACCGGTAGATTTGTTTTGCTTCATGATCCTGCCGGCCAGGAAGGCTGGGGCGGTCAATGGCGGTGCGTAACATTTGCAAGAGCTGCAATTGATTTAGAGATGGCAGCAGATCCATTGTTACCAGAGATTGGCTGGGCTTGGTTATTGGAATCATTAAAAAAACATGGCTGTGAATTTATCCATCCAAGTGGCACGGTAACTAGAGTTGCTAGCGCCTCCTTTGGTGAATTAATAGAACGAGAAGAAGATTCTGAAATTGAAGTTCGCGCATCTTGGACGCCAACTGGTGAAGAAAATTTAGCTGAACATGTAAATGCCTGGTTAGAGTTGTTGGCAATCAGCGCAGGACTTGAGCCAATTCCACATGGAGTTAGCTCAATTGCTCGCAACAACTAGAATTACCTAAGTAATGTTGACACCACTTTTATCCCCGCGTGCTGGCACCCCTGAAATTTCTGCCGATGAAAGCAGTTTTGAGAAGGTAATTAAATCTTTATTAGCTGGTGCTGGCCCAATTGCAATTGATGCCGAGCGTGCCTCTGGTTACCGCTACAGTCAACGGGCTTACTTGATCCAAATATTTCGTAAGGATGGTGGGCTCCATTTAATTGATCCAATTCCACTTAAAGGATCAAAACTTTGGCAGAGATTTAATGATCACTTTGCAAATGTTGAATGGGTGATTCATGCCAGCACCCAGGACTTACCTTGCTTAATCGAGCTTGGACTCTCACCCAAACTTCTCTTTGATACTGAATTAGGGGCAAGAATTGCTGGCTGTCCAAAGGTTGGGTTAGGAGCGCTAGCTGAGAGCTTGCTTGAGTTGCAATTAGCAAAGGAACACTCAGCAGTTGATTGGTCGATCCGACCACTACGCCCGGAATGGATTACTTATGCCGCACTTGATGTTGATATCTTGCTTGAGATTAGAGACAAGGTTGAACAGATGCTCATCGATCAGAACAAAATCAACTGGGCACTTCAGGATTTTGCCGCTATTTTAAATAACTACCAAGATTATGAGTTCACAGATACTCCTAAATCTGATCGATGGCGCAGAACCTCAGGAATGCATAAGGTGCGAGATCGTCTAACTCTGACAATTGTTAAAGATTTATGGATTAGTCGGGATGAGTTAGCACGCCAGATGGATCTTGCGCCTGGTCGAGTACTAAATGATGAAGCGATTGTTGAGTTAGCAACTAAACGTCCAGAGACATTAGAGGATGTGGCAAAGGTAATTGGCTGGCGAACTAGATTAGAGGCCCCGCCATTTAACCGCTGGTTGAAGGTATTGACCACCTCTCTTCAGACACCAATCGCCGAGCAACCTGAGTTAAGGGTGGCATCTGCAAATCTGCCACCATTGAAAATCTGGAAAGAGAAAAATCCAATCGGTTATGCTCGATTAACCCATGTTCGAGCAGCTCTGTTGGAGTTATCTGCGCAACTGCAAATCCCAACTGAGAATTTAATTACGCCAGAGATTATTAAGCGTATCTGCTGGCAGGAGCCACCACTTGTTCCAAGTGAGTATGAAGATTTTGTAAATACTGAGTTGGAGCGTTTAGGTGCCAGACCTTGGCAGGTTGAACAAGTTGCTCACTTAGTCGCAGCCAATCTTGGAGCAACTGAGCCGTTGGTAATTCCTGATCAAGTTGAAACTGAGAGTCAAAATTCACCGGAGGAGATCGCCTAACACCACTGCCAGTCCTCACTATCCAATTTCACTACTGGCGAGTAACCTACTCTCCTAACGGTAGATCGATAGCAAGGGGTTGATATGAGCAAAACTGCAACAGCCAAAACAAATGTGGTCTTAGTAGATGCGGTGCGAACCCCATTTGGCAAAGCCGGATCCCTTTATGCTCAAACGAGAGCCGATGACATTATGGTGCGTTGCATTCGTGGCTTATTAGAGCGAAATCCAAATCTACCGCTTGATCAAATTGATGATGTCGCTATTGCTGCTGCCACCCAAACTGGTGATCAAGGAATGAATATTGGTAGATCTGTTTCAATTTTGGCCGGTATTCCAAATACGGTTCCAGGTTACTCAATTGATAGATGGTGTGCTGGGGCATTAACTGCAGTTACCACGATCGCTGGTGGCATAAATATGGGCTCTTATGATTTAGCTATTGCTGGCGGTGTTGAACATATGGGTAATCATCCAATGGGCGATGGTATGGATCCAAACCCACGCTATTTAGCTGAAAAGATTGTTGATACCGATGCATTACAAATGGGTGCCACTGCAGAAAGGTTGCATGACAAGTTTCCACATCTGACAAAAGAACGAGCCGACAAGTATGCATTAGCTTCTCAACAAAAAACTGCGGCAGCATATGCTGCAAATAAAATTCAGCCAGATTTAATTCCAGTTGCAACTAGAAATGTTGAACTTGGTTGGGGCATAGCAACAGTTGATGAGCCACCTAGACCGCAAACTACATTAGAGGCCTTATCTGCTCTGAAAACTCCCTTTAGGCCAGCCGGTCGAGTAACAGCTGGAAATGCTGCAGGATTAAATGATGGTGCAACCGCAGCAATTTTGGCCTCCGAATCAAAAGCAAAAGAGTTAAATCTGCCGGTCAAAGCAAAGATGGTCTCCTTTGCCTTCGCTGGTGTTGAACCTGAAATTATGGGTTATGGACCGGTGCCAAGCACTATTAAGGCGCTTAAAAAAGCAGGTTTGGATATATCTGATATTGGTTTGTTTGAGGTTAATGAAGCGTTTGCAATTCAAGTGCTTGCATTTTTAGATCACTTTGGAATTGCCGATGATGATAAGCGAGTAAATATCTATGGTGGAGCTATTGCAGTTGGCCATCCACTTGCTTCATCTGGAGTTCGGTTAATCCTTAATCTAGCTAATGGATTCAAGGAGAATCCTGATGTGCGGTATGGAATTACAACTATGTGTATTGGTTTAGGCATGGGCGGCACCATTATTTGGGAGAACCCGAATTTCAAAGGAAGTAAATAATGTCTGAGGTTTTAGCAGGAGCACCTGATGAGGTTGTTACAAATGCTATTTTACAAATGGTTTCACTCACACCATTTGGCCATACCGGTAATTTAGCTTTAATTACCCTAGACAACGGCGCAGACCACAATCGTCCAAATACATTTGGTCCAGCATCCCTTGCTGCGCTATCCAATGCAATTGATGAAGCGCAAAAATCAGATGCAGTAGCTATTGCTGTAACTGGCAAGCCATTTATATTTGCCGCTGGTGCTGACCTGTCAGCTATGAGTTTTTTAAAGGATAAATCACAAGCTATTGCAATTGGTGATCTAGGCCATGATGTTTTTATTAAGCTTTATGAGAGCAAAAAGCCAACCTTTGCATTTATTAATGGTTTAGCACTTGGTGGTGGCTTAGAGGTAGGTCTCAATTGTCACTATCGCACCTTGGCATCAACTGCATTTACTGGCTTACCAGAATGCTTCCTAGGGTTAGTCCCAGGGTGGGGCGGGGCAACGCTGTTGCCAAAACTAGTTGGACCAGAAAATGCCGTTCAAGTAATTATTGTCAATGCTCTAAATAACAACACAATGATGAAGTCAAAGGACGCACTCTCACTTGGCGTGGTTGATGCGGTATTTGAACCATCTGATTTCCTGGAGAACTCAGTGAAGTTTGCTGCAAATGTGTTAAGTAGTAAAACCAAAATAGAGCGAAAAGACTTCAGTAAAGACACCGCTGGATTCGAAAAAGCTATCGCAACTGGAAAGGCAGCGGTGGCTAAGAAATATAGTGGGGCTCAAATACCGTCTCCATTAGCAGCGTTGGAATTAATCAAAGCAGCTCAAAGTAATTCAGTAAGGGATGGCTTTGCAGCTGAAACCAAGGTTTTAGCTGATCTAGTCATGAGTGATTCATTGCGTGCTTCTTTGTACTCCTTTAATTTGATTCAAAAAAAGCGTAAAAAAGTTGAAGGAGCACCTAAACCTGCCCTGGCACGTAAAGTCACTAAGGTTGGTGTAGTTGGTGCTGGTTTGATGGCCTCCCAGCTTGCACTCTTAATGCTTAGAAATTTAAAAGTGCCGGTCGTTATTACTGATATTGATCAGGAGCGGGTGGATAAAGGTTTAACCTGGATAAAATCTGAGATTCAAAAGTTAGTCGACAAGAAGCGACTAAGTACCGAGGCAGCCTCCCGATTACTTTCAAACATTTCAGGCTCCGTTGATAAAAAAGTATTTGCTAACTGTGATTTCATAATCGAAGCCATTTTTGAAGAATTGGCATTAAAGCAAAAACTTTTCAAGGAGTTAGAGCAGATAATCACTCCTGAGTGTATTTTAGCGACCAATACCTCTTCACTTTCAGTTGAGGCGATGAGTGAAGGTTTAAAAAATCCAGAGCGAGTTGTTGGATTCCACTTCTTTAATCCAGTTGCAGTAATGCCTCTCCTTGAGGTGGCTCGAACCACTAAAACTGATGATGCAACAACTGCTACCGCAATTAATGTCGGTAAGGAGTTAAAGAAAACCATGGTGATTGTAAAAGATGCACCGGCGTTTGTGGTTAACCGCTTATTAACAAGATTTATGGGTGAGGTTACTGATGCAATTGATGAGGGAACGCCATATGAAGTAGCAGATGCTGCTATGGCACCACTTGGCTTCCCAATGTCATCACTTGAATTACTTGGGTTAGTGGGGCCAGGTGTGGCATTACATGTATCTGAGACCCTAAATAAAAATCTCGGCCCACGTTACAAAGTTTCACCAACCATGCAACGATTTGTTAAAGAGGGTGTAAAAACTTTCTATGTTAAAGATGCAAATGGTGTAAATACTGTAAATCCAGCTGCATTAGCAGCACTGGAAAAAGGCAACAAACCATCTACAGCAGAGCAGGTAAGAAAACGGGCGCTGGAGGCGCTAGCAACTGAGGCAAAGATGATGCTTGATGAAGGAGTGGTTGCAACTCCACAGGAGATTGATATTTGCATGCTACTTGGTTCTGGTTGGCCGATGCACTTGGGAGGCATCTTGCCTTATCTAGATCGAGAAGGAATTAGCGAAGCGGTTTGCGGCGTTCGCTTTCATCCAAAGGGCGTGGCATCTCTTCCTTAGTATCAACTGCGATTTGACTGCTATTCCAAGAAACCAGTGATCTCGTAATGTTTTGAACAGTTATACCCAGATCTTCAAGAATCTGTGCGCGCTTGGCATGCTCTATGAATGAAAGAGGCAATCCAATTGAGTGAACAGGAATATTTAACTGCTCATCTCTAAATAATTCAGAGATTGTGCTGGCGATACCACCATGCTTAATACCATCCTCTAACACAACTACTTTTTTGTATCGCTGCGCCATTGTTATCAAAGCTTTTGGAAGTGGTTTCACCCATCTTGGATCTATGACAGTAACACCAACACCTTCACGGTAGGCCTGAGCAGCAGACTCAACAGCAATTGCTGCAAAGGCGCCGATGCTAATCAGTAAAACATCTGCACTCTCGCCGCGATACAAAACATCAATTCCATCCCGACGCTCAAATGCTGGAATATCTGGATTTATAACACCCTTTGGAAATCGGATCAAAGATGGTGCATCTGAGATATCTAATGCTTCACGCAAAGTCTCTTTAAGTCGCTCACCATCTCGTGGGGCTGCTACATGCAAAGTTGGAACAATGCCAGTTAAAGCAAGATCCCACATGCCATTATGTGATGGTCCATCATCGCCAGTAACACCTGCCCTATCTAGCACAAATGTCACTCCAGCTTTATGGAGTGCAACATCAAGCAATAATTGATCAAAGGCACGATTTAAAAAGGTTGAATAAACCGCAACTACCGGGTGTAATCCAGCAAATGCCATTCCAGCAGCAGTAGTTGTGGCATGTTGTTCAGCAATACCAACATCAAAGGTGCGATCTGGATAAGCTTTTTCAAACTTATCCAATCCAGTTGGCCCCATCATTGCTGCAGTAATTGCAACTACATCATTTCTTTCAGCACCGATTTTTACTAGCTCATCAGAAAATACACTTGTCCAACTCTTTCCACTTTTGCTTAATGGTTGACCGGTTTCGGCATCAACCACTCCAACGGCATGAAATTTCTCTGCTTCATCATTTATGGCGGGTGCATGTCCCCGCCCCTTTTCAGTGATGACATGAACTAATACTGGCTGTCCAAAATCCTTGGCAATTTTTAAACTTTTCTCCATTGCCACTACGTCATGCCCATCTATTGGTCCTAAATACTTCAAACCTAAATCTTCAAACATGCCTTGCGGAGCAACAATATCTTTAATGCCCTTTTTAACCCCATGCAATGTCTCATAAATTGGATGGCCAACTACTGGGGTTCTCTCTAATACTCCCTTGCCCCAATCTAGAAACTTCTCATAACCGCTGGTTGCTCTGAGTGTTGAAAGATAGGTAGCCAATCCACCAATGGTTGGTGAGTAGGAGCGTTCATTATCGTTAACAATAATTACTAATCTCTCATTTTTGCTAGTTGAGATGTTGTTTAACGCCTCCCAGCTCATGCCACCAGTTAATGCACCATCACCAACTACACAAACAACTACCCGATCCTTTTGATCAGTTAGCGAAAATCCTTTGGCGATACCATCACTCCAAGAAAGCGCTGTTGAGGCGTGAGAGTTTTCCACTACATCATGTTCACTTTCACTGCGATTTGGATAACCTGCTAAGCCACCGCGTTGCCGTAATTTATCAAAACCGGCCATTCTTCCAGTTAATAATTTGTGTACATAACTTTGATGGCCAGTATCAAATACCACCACATCTTTTGGTGAATCAAAAGTTCGATGAATAGCAATTGTTAACTCGACTACACCTAAATTTGGTCCTAAGTGTCCCCCAGATTTTGAAACCTGTTCAATTAAGAAACCTCTTATTTCGCTGGCCAATTGAGCGACTTCATCCTGATTTAGTCGCTTAACATCCGCTGGAGAGTTAATTTGGCTCAGCATGTTCATAGTTTAAAGGGAAGTTAGAGGGAATGCGATTTACTTGACTAGTAATGAACGTAACACATACTGCATGATTCCACCGTGGCGGTAGTAATCCGCCTCACCTGGCGTATCTATTCTAAGTTTCGCCTTAAATTTCTTATCGCCGGCGACTACCTCTACCTCCTTTGGTGTTACGCCATCATTTAGCTTATCTACTCCGGTGATTGAGAAAACTTCACTTCCATCAAGACCAAGTGATGCAGCATTTTGTCCTTCAATGAATTGCAGGGGCAATACTCCCATGCCAATCAGATTTGATCTATGAATTCTTTCAAAAGATTCTGCAATCACAGCTCGAACACCTAACAATGCTGTGCCCTTTGCAGCCCAATCTCTAGATGAGCCAGAGCCGTATTCTTTGCCTGCCAAAATTACTAATGGAATTCCGGCAGCTATGTATGCAGTAGAAGCTTCATAAATTGTGGTTTGCTCACCATTTGCTAAAAAGTTTTTAGTAAAGCCACCCTCTACACCATTTAGCAGTAGATTCTTCAGACGAATATTTGCAAAGGTACCTCTAATCATTACCTCATGGTTACCTCGACGTGAGCCATATGAATTAAAATCTGCCTTTTCAATTCCATGTTCAGCTAAGTATTTTCCAGCAGGTGAGTCAACTTTTATATTTCCCGCCGGCGAGATGTGATCGGTGGTAACTGAATCTCCTAGTACTGCTAAGACTCTCGCGCCAGATATGTTAGTTACTGGAACTGGATCCCTTGGCATGCCTTCAAAATAAGGTGGCTTTCTTACATATGTTGAATTCAAATCCCATTCGAAGGTATTGCCAGTTGGAGTATCCAGAGATTTCCATCTCTTATCCCCTTCAAATACAGAGGCATAATCTTTAGTAAACATATCTGATGATATTGATGATGCAATAACGGACTCGATCTCCTCTGTAGTTGGCCATATATCTTTTAGAAAAACCGGATTTCCGTCACTTCCCATTCCGATTGGATCTTTCTGGAAATCATGGTTCATAGAGCCAGTTAATGCATAAGCGACAACTAGAGGTGGTGAAGCTAGGTAATTCATCTTTACATCTGGTGAGATTCTTCCTTCAAAGTTGCGATTTCCAGAGAGAACGGCAGAGACTGCTAAATCATTTTCATTAATTGCTTTACTAATCTCAACCGGAAGTGGACCTGAGTTTCCAATGCAGGTAACGCAGCCATATCCAACTAGATTAAAACCTAACTTATCCATGTATGGGGTTAAACCAGCGCGATCGTAGTAATCAGTAACCACTTTTGATCCAGGTGCCAAAGTAGTTTTTACCCAGGGTTTGCTACTTAAGCCTTTTTCAACTGCTTTTTTGGCTAATAGAGCAGCGCCGATCATAACCGATGGATTTGATGTATTAGTGCACGAGGTGATCGATGCTATTACAACATCACCATTTGAAACAGTCGTTGCCTTTCCATTTACTTGTACATCAATCTTATTTTTATTTGTCTTATCACTAAAGTAGGAAGGAGCTACTTCTTGATAAGAAATTTTTGCATCAGTCAAGGAGATTCGATCTTGTGGTCGCTTAGGCCCGGCAATTGAAGGAACAACTGTTGATAAATCTAATTCAAGTTTTTCAGAGTATCTAGGTGATGCCGCTGGATCATGCCAAAGGCCATTAACTTTTGCATACTTCTCAACTAACTCTAATTGCTCAGTTGCTCGACCGGTGAGCTTTAAATATTTAATTGTTTCTTCATCAATAGGAAAGATTGCACAGGTAGAGCCATACTCTGGAGACATATTGCCTATGGTGGCCCGATTCGCCATCGGCAGTGCCGATACGCCAGGACCATAGAACTCTACAAATTTTCCTACCACGCCATGTTTTCTCAACATCTGGGTAATTGTTAGTACCAAATCAGTTGCGGTAGTACCAATTGGTAATTTTCCATTTAATTTGAAGCCAACAACTTTAGGAATCAACATCGAAACCGGCTGACCCAGTAAAGCTGCCTCGGCTTCTATGCCACCAACTCCCCAACCTAGAACTCCCAAGCCATTAACCATGGTGGTGTGTGAATCAGTTCCAACAACCGTATCTGGATAGGCCCTTAGCACTCCATCGACTTTTCGATTCATAACTACCCGAGCTAAGTACTCAATATTTACTTGGTGGACAATTCCAGTGCCTGGTGGCACAACTTTAAACTCATCAAATGCGCTCTGGCCCCATCTTAAGAAGCGATATCTTTCTTTGTTTCTTTGATACTCAATATCAACATTTTTTTCAAATGAATCTTTTGTGCCAAATAAATCAGCAATAACTGAGTGATCAATTACTAACTCAGCAGGCGAAAGCGGATTTACTCGAGAAGGATCACCACCCAAATCAGCAATTGCCTCTCGCATTGTTGCCAGATCGACAATACAAGGTACGCCAGTAAAGTCCTGCATAATCACTCGTGCCGGTGTAAATTGAATTTCAGTATCTGGCTCAACAATTGGATCCCAATTGGCTAATTTCTTTATTTGTTCAGCGGTGATATTTGCGCCATCTTCGGTGCGAAGTAAGTTCTCCAGCAAAATCTTTAAGCTAAATGGAAGATCTTTCGCCTCTGGAAATCCAGTGATATCAAAAATTTCGTAACTTTTGCCAGCTACTTCCAGTGTGGTCTTGGACTTAAATGAGTTCTTACTCAATGCCCCACACCTCTTTCCTGTGTAACTTCAGACTTATCCTATCTCTTTGCTGGTGAAAATCCAGCCACGCACTCTATGTGCTGGGTCATTGGGAAAAGATCAAAGGCTTCAATGTGATCCAACTTATAACCTGCATCTATCAATATTTTTGAATCTCGTGCCAAAGCTGCAGGATCACAAGCAACATAAACAATCTTGCGTGGTTTAAATTTAATCATTTGTTGAATGGCCACTTCTCCGGCGCCTGTTCTAGGAGGATCTAATAAAATCAAATCAGCTTTTTTAACAACTGAAAGCTGTTGCGCAACTAAGCCTTGCAAAATCTTTACATTCTCTTTGCCAGAAAAAATTCTTCTCGCATCTGCGACTGCAGTTTTATCACTTTCAATCAAGGTAACAAAACCTTTTTCACCTACCTCTTTAATCAAAGCTGCAGCAAATAATCCAACTCCGGAGTAAAGATCCAAAACATGATCCCCTGGTTTGGCTTGGAGTTGAAGTAAAGATGCCTTCACTAATTCAATCGGGGCTGATTTATGACTTTGCCAAAATGCAGAGGGTGAAATTTTGAGTGAGTTAGGACCTACCTGTTCAACAAGTTGAGTTGGACCACTGATACTTCGGCCAGATCTAGTAATCGATACCTCATTAGTGCTAGAAACTGCCACTTCAACCCGAGGATCTGATTTCCATTCTCTAGTGGCTAATTCCCTTACATTCATGCGCGCATCTGCAATTAAACAATCTTTTATCTCTATAACCTCATTACTTCGGGCACCAAACAATCCAATTCGACCTTGGCTTGAGACTGCAAAATCCATCCGGGTTCGCCAATGTAATCCATCAGCTGGCTCAACAGCCTTTACCTGCAGATCAAATCCAAGGGCTACTAGATCCATTTTCCCAATTCTTAAAAATTGTTCTTTAACAATCTCAGATTTAAATCTTCTCTGTGCTGCAAGATCTATATGTTGAAAATCGCAACCACCACAACTGCCAGCATATTGGCACGGTGGTGCAACACGTTCTGGGCTGGCTTTTACTACCTCAATAAGATCAGCGTGAGCAATTTTGGAGCTTACTGATGTAATTATTATATTTGCTACTTCATTAGTCATGCCATGTCTAACAAAAATAACTTGTCCGTTATATCTTGCAACAAAGTGTCCACCATGTGCTACCGGACCAATCTCGACCTGGACAACTTGACCTACTTTTAACCGCTCCTGAGCGTTTGATTCCATAGAGCGGAGCCTATGGGTGTAAGTTGTGCTTTGTGCACGTAGTAATAATGGGTTGCGGTCGAGTCGGATCTACCCTTGCGGTTGATCTTGAAAAATCTGGCCATACCGTGGCGGTAATAGACCAAAATAGAGAAGCATTTCGTCGCCTTGGGGCAAACTTCAATGGTCGTACCGTGGCCGGCGTAGGGTTCGACCGAGACACTCTTTTAGAGGCTGGTATTGAAAAAGCTGATGCATTTGCTGCAGTTTCAAATGGTGATAATTCAAATATTTTGGCAGCAAGAGTCGCACGAGAAACTTTCGGTGTGAAAAATGTTGTTGCACGAATTTATGATCCAGGTAGAGCAGAGATTTACCAGCGCTTAGGAATTCCAACGGTAGCGACGGTGCTTTGGACGACAGACCAAATTATGCGACGACTGACTCCGGATGGTGCTAAATCTGAATGGCGTGATGCCACTGGAACGGTGCAATTGGTCGAAGTTAGCCTGCATAAAGATTGGTATGGCGAATCAGTTTTGTTAATTGAAAAAAATACCGATGCACGGGTGGCATTTATTACTAGATTGGGAGAAGCAGTTTTACCTAATGAGCATACAGTTTTGCAAGAAGGTGATTTAGTGCATCTACTAATCAGCGAGAAGCAGGTTTCACTAGTTGAAAAAACATTAGCTAAATCTCCGGCAGGTGCCTGATGAGAATTGCCATTGCAGGTGCTGGAAATGTTGGTAGGGCGATTGCTCGCGAACTACTAGGAAATGGTCACCAAGTTCTTTTAATTGATAAGGACCCAAAGGCACTAAAAATGGATTCTGTCCCAAGTGCCGAATGGTTGTTAGCTGATGCATGTGAAATTGCTGCATTAGATCAGGCGAAATTAGATGGCTGCCAAGTATTAGTGGCTGCAACCGGTGATGACAAGGTTAATTTGGTTGCCTCATTGCTGGGCAAAACTGAATATGGAGTCCCCAGAGTTGTAGCACGAGTTAATCATCCAAAAAATGAATGGATGTTTGATTCATCATGGGGAGTTGATGTTGCAGTTTCTACGCCACGAATTATCTCAGCATTAGTAGAAGAGGCAGTAAGTGTCGGTGATGTGGTCCGTCTCTTTTCTATTCGAAAAGGTGAAGCAAATTTAGTTGAGATAACACTTCCAGATACTGCCGCCTGTTGCGGTAAAACTGTTGGAGAGGTTGAACTACCAGAAGATGCCAGCATCGCAGCAATTGTCCGAGATGGTCATGTAATTACACCAAAGGATCATGATGTATTTGCAGCAGGTGATGAATTAATCTTTGTGGCTTCTGCAAAAGCAGAAGAACAATTAAAGGCTTGCTTTATTTAACTAATCTTTGTTGTTGGTGTTTTTCTTAATATCTGCCAAGTTCCCCATGCAGTTAAAATAAATAGTGGATATCCCATCACTAATCTGGCAGTACCAAGTGCGTTGACATTTCCGCTAGCGTAAAGTGGATACTGAATTACCAACCGTGCGGTAAACATAGCTACCCATAGCCAGCCCGCTCTTACATATGCACGTAACCTAGCGGGATCTTTTCGCCACATTAGATTTTCACCCAGAATTGGTCCTAGGACAACTCCTAATAATGGCCATTTAATTAAGTTTGTGATTGTGTACAAAAGTGCATACCCAGCATTTATCCATAAACCAGGTAGGTAAAAATCAGCTGCATTTCCACTGCGCCTAGAGATCAGGGCGCAAATTCCAACACCGACTAAACCAGAGAAAGCATGTTGCAATGTCTCCCGTTTAATTAATCGAAGCAGGGTTAAAACGATTGAAAGTGATAACGCTGCATAGATAGCAGTATTTATATTTTGATTAGATAAATTAAATACAATCAGGAAAACCAGTGAAGGAAGTCCTGAATCAATTAATCCTTTTTTACCACCTAAGGCATTAACAACCTTATCTTTATCAGCACCCTCGCCTTGATAACTCATTTTCCTGTTGACCCAAATCCATCGGCTGATCTTTCAGATCCTGGCAAGTTTTCTACCTCAACAAATTGTGCATGCTCAACCTTTTGAATTACCAATTGGGCAATTCGATCCCCTTTTTTGAAGGAGACTGGTTGGGTTAAATCATGATTGATTAAAATTACTTGCAATTCACCACGGTAGCCTGCATCAACAGTTCCTGGCGTATTAACCATTGATATTCCATGTTTAATTGCTAAGCCTGATCTTGGATGCACTAATGCCACATATCCATTTGGAAGTGCAATACTGATTCCAGTTGGAACTAACATTCGCTCACCTGGCTGAATTGTGAAATCAATTCGGGTGGCTAAATCAGCGCCTGCATCGCCGGCTTTTGCATATGATGGTAATGGCACGCTGGCATCAAGCCTTTTAATTAAAACATCCATTATGGGTTTATATCAAAATCTGGATCGACAAATGCCATTAATTCAGGATGCTCAACCAGGTGATCCTTATATTGCTCAGTTAAATTCTTTATAAAATGCTCCATTGGAACAGCAATAAATAAGGCTGATGCTTTGACTGCAATCTCTCCAGTAGGTGAATCCAGCCGGCCCTCTGCTTGGGTATAAATTTTTCGCCCGGCTTGTCCTGTAATTTTTGCATCAATATAAAGGGTGCGACCCATTGGCACTGGCAGTAAAAAATCAGTTTCGAGTCGACCAGTCACCGCTGGAGTTCTAATCAGCCACATTAACTTGCCAAGTGCTTCATCAAAGGCAAGTGATAATAATCCGCCATGGGCCAACCCAGGTGCACCTTGATGATTCTCGGTAACTGTGAATTTTCCAGTTAAATCTAATCCAGTGCCAGCTATAGCAACCAAATGCAATCCAGTTTTATGTAACTCACCACATCCAAAGCAATAACCAAAGTGAGATGGAATTTGAGAGCCAATAGCTGGTGCTTTGGGATGTCTTGTTGGCATCACCGCATCTGCAGGTGGAGTGGTGGATGCAATACGTGCCATGGGTCAAGCGTATCCTTTATGCCATGGCAAGATCTAATTCCAAATCTGAGTTTGCTGAACGAATACTTTGGCCAGTTTGGTTGTGGCTATTTCTGGCGATGATGGTGGGCTCAATCTATCTAACTTTTTGGGCACCCTTTGGTCACCTAGCTGCAATCATAATTACTGCGCTTATTTCTGGAGCCTTGTTATATAGCAACAGTAAATTTGCGTTGGAGACGGTAGTAATCAATGACTGGCTTTATGTCGGAAATGCCAAAATAGAGTGTAAGTATCTGAGGAAGGCAACTGCTTTAACGAAAGCAGAGTTCGTAAAACTTCGTGGTCGGGATGCTGATCCGGCTGCATTTAATGGCACAAGATTTTGGGTTTCAACTGGAGTTAAGGTTGAGATTAATGATAAAAAAGATCCAACGCCCTACTGGCTAATTTCTAGTAGAAAAGCAAAATTGCTAGCTAGTAAACTTAATTAATCGCAATCTTGGCAGACAGCTTTCGGACCTTCTCCGCGAGCGCGCTGACCGATATGTTTAACTAAGAAACAACGGCTACATGTGAACTCATCTTCTTGTTTAGGAACTACCTTTACCGTCAACTCTTCGCCAGATAAATCTGCTCCTGGAAGTTCTAGATTTTCGGCAGCCTCTGCCTCATCAATATCTACTTGACCAGATTGCGCGTCAGCACGTCGAGCCTTTAACTCCTCTAGCGATTCCTCATGTAACTCTTCATCAGTTTTTCTGGGGGTGTCATAATCTGTAGCCATCATTCACCTCCTTTAAAAAATAAGTAAAACTTTCTTCAATTTCTTTGGTGTAAGGATTACCCCAACTGGGCGGATAATCCCCTATCAGAGATCAATGTGCCTAATCAACGCCAGGCGTGTCGGGATTATTCCTGATTAAGTTGATTTGTACGACGCTCAGCCTGCTCCAGCCGCCACTTAGCAATCTCTCCATGATTTCCTGAGAGCAAAACCTCTGGCACATCTATCCCCCGCCAGCTAGCCGGCTTTGTGTAATTTGGATACTCAACCAAAATCGAGTTATCTGATGAGATGGAGTGAGATTCCTCTTTTAATGATTGAGGATTTCCTAGAACTCCTGGAATTAATCTCGTAGTGGCTTCGATTATCACCATAGCTGCAACCTCGCCACCGCCTAATACATAATCACCAATTGAAACCTCATGAACTTTAAAATTAGCTTTGCCAGCATAATATTGACCAACCCTGGCATCTATTCCTTCATACCTGCCGCAGGCAAAAATAAGATGTGATCTCTTAGAAAACTCCATCGCCATCTTTTGATTAAATCTTCTACCTGCTGGAGTCAAAATTATTAGATCAACCTGATCTTTCGCATTAGTAATCTCATCAATTGCCTTGCCCCATGGCTCAGGTGACATAACCATGCCTGCCCCACCACCATATGGAGTGTCATCTACTGAATGGTGCACATCACTTGTCTGATCTCTTAAATCATGAATATTTATCTTGATCAAAGACTTTTCCTGTGCTTTACCTAGTAGGGAGAGCTTTAATGGAGTTAGGTAATCTGGAAAGATTGAGATTAGATCAATCTGCAACATCTAATAATCCTTCCGGTGGGTTTACAACTATCTTTTTAGCCGCAACATCAATGCTGATAATAATCTGCTTAACCATTGGAATCAGCTCTTGGTGACCATTTTTATCAACTGATAGCAGATCCTGCCCCGGTAACTTTACAATCTCACTAACCTCTCCGATTAATTGATTATTTTGCAGATAAACTTGAGAGCCAATGAGCTGTAGGTAGTGGTACTCACCTGGAGCAAGTTGTGACAGATCAACTTGGGATGAGATGAATTGATCACGTAGGGCTTCAATTTGATTACGATCATTTACGCCTTCAAATCCAAGAAGAAGAATCTGATTATGCCAGCGTGATGATTTGATTGTTAACTCTCGGCCTGAATCTAGAGTTAATTTATTTCCTACTTTAAACCGTAAATCTGGATCATCGGTTTGAACATCAATTGTTGCTTCACCAAGAACACCATGTGCGCGGCCAATGCGACCTACGACAAGTTGCAAATTAACGGACCTCGTCAGCCTCGATTAGATCTACTCGCACTGAACGACCAGCCAGTGCACTAATTACTGTGCGCAGTGCTTTAGCGGTACGACCATTGCGGCCAATTACCTTGCCAATATCCTCTGGATGCACTCTTACCTCAAGTGTTGTACCACCACGTGAGCTTTTCTCAGTGATAACTACCTCTTGTGGATTATCAACAATCCCTTTTACTAAATGCTCTAAAGCTTCATCAATCATTTTTTACTCTTTTTTGTCAGAATCAGCAGCAGCCTCTGGTGCGGAATCGGCAACCTCAGCAGTGGCCTCTTCAACTGGCGCACTCTCAGCAACCGGTTCAGCAACTACTGGTACCTCTACTTTTTTAGAAACTACTGGTGGCACATACTCTGGCTCAACAATGATTTCACCATCTGCGCCACGACGCTCTTTAATCTTAGTTGCCTTACCAGTTAACTTACGTAGGTAGTAAAGCTTGGCTCGACGAGCAGAGCCGTGACGAACGATCTCAATTTTTTCAATTACTGGAGTGTGTACTGGGAAGGTTCGCTCCACACCAACTCCGTAAGAAATTTTGCGGATGGTAAATGATTCGCGCATTCCTGAACCAGATCGAGCAATTACTACACCTTGGAAAACCTGAATACGACTCTTGGTACCTTCAATAACTCGCACATGAACCTTTAGTTCATCGCCAGAACGAAATGATGGGATGTCCTGACGGAGTGAGGCGGCATCAACAGCATCTAATACGTTCATGTTTTGTCCTAATCGTTAAAATAATGGTCAATCAATTATTTTGAATGAGAGCACATCTTGCCATAGCAGGGGTGATTAGATCAATTTGAGATCAAATTAAGGGCAAAAGCTGAGCATGTAGGGCAGGTCCGGCACAGATGACCAGTTGGGAACTTGGTGCACCACCTGCTGGGCCGGAGACAATCGCACCTGCTTCAGTTGCAATTAATCCACCCGCGGCATGGTCCCACTCCTTAAGAGATGCTTCAAAGTATCCATCTAATGCACCCATTGCAACATAACAAAGATCAACAGCAGCTGCGCCATTTCTTCTTAGATCTCTAATTTTTGGTAAAAGTTTTGCCATTGTGTCACCTTGGCTTATTCGTAAATTCAAATCATAAGAAAATCCAGTTGCTAGTAAAGCTTTTTGTAACTCAACTGGGTCATTACATTTAATGCTTGCACCATTATAAAAAGCGCCATTACCTTTTGCTGCACTCCAAAAGCCATCAATGCTTGGGGCATAAACCACCCCCGCTACAACACCACTTTTATCTTTTGCAGCTACTGAAACATTCCAACCTGGTAGTCCATAGAGATAATTAACCGTGCCATCTAATGGATCAATTACCCAGGTAATTCCAGATGTACTCTCTCTACTAGCACCCTCTTCGGCGATGATTCCATCATCGGGGCGTGAGTTTAAAATTTGGCTAACGATTATTTGTTCTGCTTGTTGGTCCATTTGGGTTGCAAAATCAACTGCGGAACTTTTCTCAGTAAAGGTAAAGGTTGCTGGCCGGTTCATCAGATGTGCACCGGCGGCTTTTGCCACCGACTCTGCAATTTTTAATAACTCTAGGCTCACCAGGTTATCTAAGCATGAAAAGCCAAGTGCTGAGCGTGTGTGGCAGATTTATCCTGCCGATTAGTTGTGGCAATCTACTCTCATGAATGAACCAACTGATCTTCGGTTAACCGGTAAATCTGCCGATGGCTCAGAGCTTGAGTTGGTTGATCAATCTGGAAATCAATACTCACTTAGAATCTCAGACACATTACGTGCCACAGTAAATCAACCACGACTTTCCGCTGTTTCAAACTTTGAGGAGATTGTTACTACAACCGTTAAAGAGGTGCAGGCAAGGTTACGAGGTGGTGAATCCATTGATTCCATCTCTCGTACTACCGACTGGTCTATAGAAAAGATTGAAAATTACGCTGGTCCAATTTTGCAGGAACGAGCATTTATTATCTCTCAAGCACTTGCTACCCAAATTCGTCGTGAACCTCATGCACCATATTTAGAGACTGCGGTAGCAAATCAATTAGCACCCCGTGGCGTTGATATGAATTCAATTGAATGGAATACCCATCGCTTACCTGATGGAAACTGGGAGTTAACTCTTTACTATCCACTTCGTGATGGTTCACCAAGTGAGGCCAAGGGTGAGGCGGTTTGGTTATTTAATTTGGGTCGTCGTGCACTCTCTGCCCATGATGATGGTGCCAGATGGATAGGTGGTGAGGCTAAACCAAAAGCGCCAACTCAAACCTTTGGCAATATTCCACAAACTGAAGCGCCAAGATTAGTTTCGATTAAAGAAGATGTTGCACCATATGCACCAACACCTTTGACTGCAGTTGATGAGATGGATGAGGAAGCTAAGAAAGATGGCGTTACTCGAAGAATTAAAATTCCATCTTGGGATGACATTATGTTTGGCAAAAAGGATGAGGACTAACCAAGTAAAAGCGGTATTGCAACCTCAGTTTTAGTAACACCACCATGATGTCCCACCATTGAGCTCTCCTCACGAACTCGGGCTGGGTCAATTAAAATTAAATCATCCAACGCAATAGCGATTAAATCTCCCATTCGCTCAAATGAATCTTCAGAGACAATTTCACCAAATAATCCAGATGCGATTGCATCTTGCTTGCTCAAAACTTGCGCCTTTCCATTTAATTGTTCTTGCCACAATGCGATAGTCTCATTTTCTGCACCGGGCTTTATGTAAATATGACGAGCCCGTGGTTCACCACCGATCAAAGTGACATTATCTAAAAGATTATTATCTTGTCCTAAAATTATTTGTGCTGTGCTATTTACCATTCCATGATCTGAGGTGATCCAGATTCTGCTTCCATTTGGTGCAGCACTCTTGATCTTGGTTATAAACTCACAAACCTGTTGGAGGGCGGTAAGCCACTTATCTGAACCAACACCATCACTATGCCCTGCTGAATCTAAGGTGTTTAGATATGTGTAAACAAATGATGGTTGTGGTTTTAATGCAGCACTGACCGCCAATACCATCTCATCTATTCCATTAGCACCAACATACTTCGCACCTCGCAATGCAGCTTGGGTAAAACCGCTTCCCTCATATCGCTTTGCTGCAACATGTGTTACTGCCACACCATCTTGGCTTGCTCGTTCAAACAAAGTTGGCACCTTTTGCCAGATCACGGGATCTACCCGCTCATCCCACTTAAGGGCATTTAGTAATCGGTTATCACTTCTTGGTACCCGTACTGTGTAACCGAGCATGCCATGCACGCCGGGTAATACCCCAGTTCCTAAGGTGGAAAGACTTGTTGCGGTAGTTGATGGAAAGTTTGCAGAAAGATTATTTACTTGTTTTATATCTGAAAAAATCTCAAATTGATCACCATATCTATCAACTGCATCCTGGCCTAAGCCATCAATTAAAATTAGACACTCGCGCATTTGAGCTTGGCCAAGTGAAAGGGTATCTACCGTATTTGATACTGATAGTGAATTAAAAATCGAGTTTGTTAAATCTGATAATCCAAATGTTTTATGGCTCAATTGGGGATATTTCCCAACCAATACTGTGCGGGCTGATCTATTATAAAAAATCTATGAAGCATGCCTAAAGATTAGCATTTTGCTAATTCATCGATGAATCTGGCTTGTCGATCGCAACAAATGAGTACTTCTATTGGCAAGATACGCTCTATGGCTAAAACACCAAAGGTAGTAGCGCCAAAAGCAGGAGAAAACCCTGGCCGTATTATTGATATTGATGTCGCATCTGAGATGTCGGAGTCATTTTTAGAGTATGCCTACTCAGTAATTTATTCACGCGCACTTCCTGATGCTCGTGATGGCTTAAAGCCAGTGCAGCGAAGAATTTTGCACCAGATGAATGAGATGGGACTTCGGCCAGATAAAGGTCATGTTAAGTGTGCAAGGGTGGTTGGCGATGTAATGGGAAAGCTTCATCCCCATGGTGATGGTGCTATCTATGATGCAATGGTTCGTATGGCGCAAAGTTTTTCTATGCGTCTGCCACTAATTGATGGGCATGGAAATTTTGGCTCACTAGATTCTGGCCCAGCTGCGATGCGTTATACCGAATCTCGCCTTGCACCATCAGCGATGATGATGGTGGATGAGTCGGATGAGGACACTGTTGATTTTGGTCCAAATTATGATGGTCAAATTTTAGAGCCTCAGGTACTGCCAGCTGCCTTTCCTAATTTATTAGTAAATGGTGCAACTGGAATTGCCGTTGGTATGGCAACAAATATGGCGCCCCATAACTTAGGTGAAGTAATTGCCGCTGCGAAACATTTGATGGAAAATCCAAAAGCCACCTTGAAGCAGTTGATGAAGATTGTGCCAGCACCTGATTTTCCAACTGGTGGGTATTTAGTTGCCACCGAGGGAATTGCCGATGCCTATTCAACCGGTCGCGGTTCATTTAAAGTGCGAGCTACCGCTGTAATTGAAAAAGTCTCCTCACGTAAACAAGGAATTGTTATCACCGAACTGCCATACAACATTGGTCCTGAAAAAATTGTTGAGAAGATCGCTGATCTGGTCAAAGCAAAGAAGGTACAAGGCATCTCAGATATTGTCGATTTATCAGATGGACAATCTGGCACCAAAGTGGTTGTTGAGATCAAAAATGGTTATGAACCAGCTGAGGTCTTAGAAAACCTTTACCGATTGACTCCAATGGAGGATGCCTTCTCAATAAATGCGGTGGCATTGGTAAATGGCAAGCCATTAACACTTGGATTAAAGGAGTTATTGCAGGTCTTTATTGACCACCGAATCGAGGTTGTTCGCCGCAGGTCTACCTTTAGGAAAGCAAAGGCACAAGCAAGACTTAATCTGGTAGATGGTTTACTAAAAGCAATTGTTGATATTGATAAAGTAATTAAATTAATTCGAGCCAGTGAGGATGCAACTGTTGCCAAGGCTGGCTTAATCAAAAGCTTTAAATTAAGCGATGAACAGGCTACTTACATTTTAGATATGCCGCTTCGCAGATTGACCAAGATGAGCAAGATTGAACTAGAAACTGAGGCTAAGGAGTTAAAGGCTACAATCGCCACCTTAACTGCGATCCTAAAAACTGAGGAGAGCATCAAAGCTAAAGTGGCCGAGGAGTTGTCTGACATTGAAAAGAAGTACGCCTCCCCTCGCCGCACCCGGCTTGTTGCATAAGCAACTTTGATATCAACTAACGCCCTAGAACTTCGTGCTGCCGCCAGACTTCTGGTTAAGGATGTAACGGTTCGAATCAATCATGGTGATCGAATTGGTTTTGTTGGTAGAAATGGTGCGGGTAAATCAACATTGGCCAAGGTGTTAGCTGGTGAAACAATGCCGGCAGGAGGTGCGGTAAATCGCACTGGAAAAATTGGATACCTCCCTCAAGATCCTAGAACTGGTGAAGATCAAGGAAGTGTGATTGATCGAATCCTCTCTGTCCGAGAGCTAGATCTAATTAGCAAGCGAATGCGCGCTGTGGAAGAGGAGATGTCTGTTGCCCAAGGAGCTGAGCTTGAGAAAGCTATGGAGCGTTACACCCGAGTAGAACATGAATTTTCCACCGCTGGTGGTTATGCCGCAGCCGCTGAGGCTGAAGCGATTGCATCCTCACTTGGTGTGCCAAATAATCTATTTGATCAACAGCTAAGCGCTCTTTCTGGTGGTCAGAGGCGAAGAATTGAATTAGCCCGAATCCTATTTTCTGGGGCTCAAACTTTGATACTGGATGAGCCAACTAACCACCTAGATGCTGATTCCATTATTTGGCTTCGAGAATTTTTGCTTAAATATCCAGGCGGGCTAGTAATCATCTCCCACGATGTTAATTTGATTGAAACTGTTGTGAATAAGGTCTTTTATCTAGATGCTAATCGAAATGTCATTGATGTTTACAACATGACTTGGAAAAACTACCTAATTCAACGAGAGGCTGATGAGCACCGCAGAAAACGTGAGCGAGCCAATGCTGAAAAGAAGGCGGAGATTTTGCAAAAGCAGGGTGAAAAAATGCGAGCTAAAGCTAGTAAAGCAAGCGTTGCCCAAGGAATGTTAAAGCGGGCTGAAAAATTAAGAAGTGGATTAGAGGAGGTTAGAAAGGTTGATCGGGTCGCCAAACTACGTTTTCCAACTCCAGCCCCTTGCGGAAAAACACCAATCACGGCAGCAGAGTTATCAAAATCTTATGGATCACTTGAGATCTTTACCGATGTTGAGTTAGCCATAGATAAAGGATCGCGCGTTGTGATTTTAGGTTTAAACGGTGCTGGTAAAACCACACTGCTTAGAATTTTAGCTGGTGATTTAGAGCCTGATACAGGTCATGTTGAGGCAGGACATGGCTTAAAGATTGGTTACTACGCTCAGGAGCATGAAACTCTAGATTATGAGCGAACTGTTTTAGAAAATATGTTGAGTGCTACTAAAGAAATCAGGGAACCAGAGGCGAGAAATGTGCTTGGCTCCTTCCTTTTTACAGGCGATGATGTTCATAAGCCAGTAAAGGTATTAAGTGGTGGCGAGCGAACTAGATTGGCGTTAGCTTTATTGGTAGTTAGTGCAGCCAATGTCTTACTGCTAGATGAGCCAACAAATAACTTAGATCCAGCAAGTCGGGAGGAGATATTGGGAGCACTTGCTGAGTATCAAGGAGCGGTAATTTTAGTTTCCCATGATGCAGGAGCGGTCGAAGCGTTAAAACCAGAGCGAGTACTGCTTTTGCCAGATGGTGATGAGGATCTTTGGAAAGAGGAGTACTTCGATCTAGTTACGATCGATTAAGCGTCTATTCGCTCTCGATCAATATCTGCATTTGAAATAAAGTCTTTGCGTGGTGCAACCTCATTGCCCATTAACAACTCAAACATAGCTTCGGCCTTTGCCACATCTTTCATAGTAATTCGGCGCAAAGTTCTATGGTCAGGATCCATGGTGGTTTCCCGAAGTTGATCAGCATCCATCTCACCCAATCCTTTATAGCGTTGGATCGGCTCCTTCCACCTTTTGCCATCCTTCTTTAGCTGAGCGATAACTTTTTTCATTTCATCATCTGAATAGGTGTAATGCACCTCGCCCTTTTTGCCACCAATTACATCAATACGGTGAAGTGGTGGAATTGCAGCAAATACCCTGCCTGCCTCAACCAATGGACGCATATATGAATTGAAAAGTGTTAGTAACAAACAGCGAATATGAGCACCATCTACATCAGCATCAGACATCAAAATTACTCGGCCATACCGAGCATCATTGATATCAAAGGATTTTCCACTACCTGCGCCAATTACCTGGATAATTGATGCACACTCATTATTTTCTAGCATCTGAGATAGTGAGGCTTTTTGCACATTTAAAATTTTGCCGCGGATTGGCAAGATCGCCTGAAACTCTGAGTTTCGAGCCGCTTTGGTTGTGCCAAGTGCAGAATCTCCCTCAACTATAAATAACTCTGTTCTGGTTGGATCATCAGATCTGCAATCAGATAACTTTGTTGGCAGTGATGAGCTTTCTAGGGCATTTTTTCGTCGCTGCAAATCCTTATGGGCCCTGGCTGAAATTCTGGTTCGAGAGGCGTTGGCAATCTTCTCTAGGATTAATCTTCCTGTTGCTTTATCAATGCGTTTTGTGGTGTTAAAAAATGCTTTCATCTCATCGGCGACAACTTGACCGACAATCTTGGCAGCAGCAGCTGTTCCTAGAACCTCTTTAGTTTGTCCTTCAAATTGTGGCTCAGACATTCGAACGGTGACAACTGCAGTCAATCCCTCCTGCACATCATCCTTAATCACATCTGCTTCATTATTTTTTAAAGTTTTTGTGGCGCGAAGAGTGTCATTTACTACCTTAGTAATCGCTCTTTCAAAACCTGCAACATGGGTTCCACCCTTTGGCGTGGAGATAATGTTTACAAAGGAGGCGATAGTTGCTTCATAACCATTTCCCCACTGCATTGCAATATCAACACCCATCTCACGTTCTACCTCAGTTGGAGTCATATGACCCTTTTCATCAAGTACCGGCACATTTTCAGTGTATGCACCAGAGCCAGAGATTCTAATTACCTCACCAACTGGATCATCAGGACGTAAGAAAGTGCAGAACTCTGAGATGCCGCCTTTATGGAAAAAAGTTTCACTGGTCTTGGTCTTACCTCTACTGTCATTTACTATCAAAGTTAAACCAGGAACTAGGTAAGAGGTTTGTCTTGCTCTGGCATAAATATCTTCAATCGCTAATTGCGCCTCTTTTAGGAAAATTTGTTTATCAAACCACCATTTAATTCTGGTGCCAGTTACCTTGGCAGAGACCTTTCCAATTACTCGCAGCCCTGACTTTTCAGTAAAGGATGCATTAGGTCCCTCTCCCTCAAAAATTCCAGCATGACCACGTTTGAAGGACATCCAGTAAATCTTTCCATCTCGATCAACCTCAACATCAAGCCGAGAGGCAAGAGCGTTAACAACAGATGCACCAACACCATGTAATCCTCCGGAGGCTGCATAGGAGCCACCACCAAATTTTCCGCCAGCATGAAGTTTTGTCATTACAACTTCAACTCCAGTTAAGCCTGTCTTTGGCTCCTTATCAACTGGAATTCCACGACCATCATCATGAACCTCAACTGAACCATCTGCCTCTAAATTAATTTCAATTTTTTTGCAGTGACCAGCCAGTGCTTCATCAACTGCGTTATCAATAATTTCCCAAAGACAATGCATAAGGCCACGGGAGTCGGTAGTTCCGATATACATACCTGGGCGTTTGCGAACTGCATCTAATCCTTCAAGGACTGATAAATCTTTAGCGGTGTAGCTGCTGATAATTGCAGCTGAGGTGCCATCATCAGGTTTTGCGCTCTTAGTTGCCACGGGTGAGAAGATTATCGGCGTCAATACCACCTATAGATGATCCTCGCCGACAAAGACCCATATTTATCGCTAATCGATATAAAAATGAGATATTGACAACAAATTCTCAGTATTTGAGCGGAAAAATTTACTTAATTGAAACCAAATATCCTGCAGGGAATAAAGTATTCATGGTTTGATGTTCCCCTGATGACAACAACAGATGGAGAGATGATGAGCACTCAGATCACAATGGAGCAGACCCCATTGAACTCACTAGATCGTTGCGACCGTTGCGGTGCGCAAGCATATGTTCGCGCCATCTTGGTATCAGGCGGTCAATTACTATTTTGTTCACACCACGCTAAGTCATACGCTGAAGGATTAAAGCCAGTTGCTGCGGTAATCCAGGATGAAACTCAAAAATTAGCTAAGCAATCAGCTAATTAATTAATCAGCTACAAACCCGGCATCGCGGTGGCTGCCATCGCAAAATGGCTTCTCTTTTGAGGCACCACAGCGGCATAGTGAGAAATCTGTCTTGGTCTCAATTACATTCCCCTCGGCATCAACAAAATCAACGGTGCCGGTAACTCGAACTGAGCCATTTTTCTTAACCTGAATCTTTACTTTCTCACTCATGATTGATCCAATCTTTAATCTAGGTAGTCGCGAAGTACTTGGGAACGGGAAGGATGACGTAGTTTAGACATTGTCTTTGATTCGATTTGGCGAATACGCTCTCTAGTAACCCCATAAACCTTACCAATTTCATCTAAAGTCTTTGGTTGACCATCAGTTAATCCAAATCGCATCGCCACTACCCCGGCCTCACGTTCAGATAATGTATCCAAGACTGAGTGAAGTTGCTCTTGCAATAAGGTAAATGAAACTGCATCTGCTGGCACAATCGCCTCAGAATCCTCAATCAAATCACCAAACTCAGAGTCTCCCTCCTCGCCAAGTGGGGTGTGCAGAGAGATTGGCTCACGGCCATACTTTTGCACCTCAACTACCTTTTCCGGAGTCATATCTAATTCTTTTGCCAACTCTTCAGGTGTTGGCTCTCTTCCTAAATCTTGCAACATCTGGCGCTGAACTCTTGCTAACTTATTAATAACCTCAACCATATGTACTGGGATACGAATTGTTCGAGCTTGATCTGCCATCGCTCTTGTGATCGCTTGGCGAATCCACCAGGTGGCATAGGTTGAGAACTTGTAACCCTTTGTGTAATCAAACTTCTCAACGGCACGAATTAGACCTAAGTTGCCCTCCTGAATTAGATCAAGGAATAACATTCCACGCCCGGTGTAACGTTTAGCAAGAGAAACTACCAAACGAAGGTTTGCCTCTAGAAGATGGTTTTTATCCCGTCGACCATTTAAAACTATCTGTTGCAACTCACGCTTTAACTTCTTATCCATCTTTTTATCTTTTGCCAGTCTTTCCTCAGCAAATAGGCCAGCCTCTACTGATTGAGCGAGCGAAACCTCAAGTTCAGCGTTGAGCAATGGCACACGGCCAATTAACTTTAGATAATCCTTAACCGGATCTGCGGTTGCTCCTGCGGTTAAAACTGTCTGAGGTGGAGCGTCATCCTCTTCAGAATCTTTAAGTACAAATGAGTTCTCCTCATTTTGTGACTCTTCAGCAACATTTACAACACGAATCTCTGAGGCGCCATCTTCAGCAGGTGTCTCCTCTTTATCATCAATTAGGTTCTCAAGATCTTCTAAGTCGACCTCTTCTAATTCAACCTCTTCGCCATCAATCTTTACCTTCTCAACCTTGCCACTCTTTGGCGCTGCTGCTGGCTTTGGCGCAGGGGGTGCAACCAGATCTAGCTCACTCTTTTTCAGCATTCGATATGGAGATAATCCAAGTTTTCGAAGTTTTTCTACCTGCTTAGGAACAATCTCCTCTAACTCACGGGCAATTAAAACCAAATCTTGATCAGCTTTTTTAACAATTCGATGGATATTTGTAATGCCACGGCTCTCTAATTCAGCCAGTACTGTTTTTTGCTGAATTACTAAATCTTTAACCTTTAATATTTGCCCCACATCTTTAGCATCTAAAACTGCTTTTTGTGGAATTTTTATTGGCTTCTTCGCAGCCTTTACCTTTTTTGCAACAACTTTTTTTGCTGAACTCTTTTTTGCAGCAGGTTTACTCTTGCCCTTACCTGCTTTGCCGCCTTTTTTGGGCGCACGAGTTACAGCCACAATTCATCCTTTGTTTTTAGGTCTTAAACTTTTTGCAGTTTCTTTAAACTGCCTCCGACCCTTGGCTATATTATAAATTGTCCACAGCCCTAAATGCACATCCTGATTGGCTAATTTGAGATTTTCTGGCCAATAAGCGCATTTTGGATGATCTGACCCACAGAATTGATCCAAATCATCAGTAAGTATGGGTAAAGGGAGATCTTTAAGGAGCAGATCTGAGTTATTCAGACCCCTGACCTGCCGCTAGCTTTTCCATAGATTTTGATATCAAGCCGGTTAATCCATCTGCCACCTTCGCTAGACCAGCATGAGGCTTTAATAGCTCATCGACTAATTGATCTGCTCGGCACTCAAGCATTATGGATAAAACTGCTGGTTCACTTCCGTAGTAGGGCTGGGGCACATAACTGCCTGCATAGGGCTGGTTTTGAATTACATCGCCAATTGGCGAAAAACACTCTGTTGCTAATTGTGATAACCAGATTGGGGTGTGAAATTGGTCAGTTCCTAGACAAATTGCTGGACGAGCCTGTCCATGATTTACCGCATTTTGGTGTTGCTTAACTCGATATGAGTGAACATCAATGATTAAAACAGAGCTGCTCTCCTGCAACAGATCAGCGATCAGACTAGTAAAAGAGTTTGCGTATGGTTCAAAATATTGTGTGATCAAAGGTTTATTATCAAAATTTTCACTCCGTAGCGCCGATCCAGTTGATGTTTTCAAATACAAGGCACCCATTCCCACCCTGTTCATTACTTCACGATCATCGGGAAAACGCTCTGGATCAATAACTACTCGTGAAAGGGTATTTTTAAATATCCAAGGTTTTTTAGATAAATTGGCAATAGCGGTTTGGGCTAGTAAATCAGTATGTGAATCGGTTAACTCATCCAATTCAGCTTGCAGTTGTTGATCACTTAAAACAATCCCCTCTCGCACCTGAGACGGAATACTTCGACTTGAGTGTGGCACATGCAAAACTACTGGAATCTCACCTTTGGTGATCTCAAATCCCTGAGCAACCAATTACAGCCTGCCAGCTTCATTAACCTGCTTTAAAAATTGTTGAGTTTCTCTTTGTTGTGGTTTGTTTAAAATCTGCTCTGGTGGTCCCCACTCTAAAATTCGGCCATCCTTTAAAAAGCAAACCTCATCTGCCACCTGTTTAGCAAAACCCATCTCATGGGTAGCGAGCACCATAGTCATACCCTCTGCTTTTAAATCTCGTACCGTCTTCAAAACCTCATTAACTAAAACCGGATCCAGTGAAGAGGTAATCTCATCTAATAAAAGCAATCTTGGATTTAGAGCAAGTGAGCGAATGATGGCAACTCGTTGCTGCTGTCCACCGCTTAACCGATCAGGGTATTGATTTGCTTTATCAAGTAATCCAAATCGTCTTAGTAAAGATTCAGCTTGAGAAATAGCTGCCGCTCGATCAACCTTTTGAACTCTAATTGGTGCCAAGATAATGTTTTCTAAAACACTCATGTGTGGAAATAGATTAAATGCCTGAAAGACCATACCTATCTTTCGTCTTACCTCATCAGCATTTATTTCAACATCGGTGATGTCATGGCCATCTAACTTAATTACACCATCATCAATTGGCTCTAAAAGATTGATGCACCGCAGTAAGGTTGATTTTCCAGAGCCAGATGCGCCAATAAATACTGTGGCGGTGTGCTCTGGAACCTTAATTGAAATATCCTCTAAAACTAACTCGGTATCAAAGGATTTCCTAACCTTTGATATTTCAAGGACTGAGTTACTCATGCTAACCCCTGGGCATTTTGTTGCTCTATTGATTTGCGAAGGGTTCTATCGGTAAATCGAGTAAGCGGAATTGTTACAGCTAAAAACACTAATGCTGCGATTACATATGGTGTGTAATTAAATGATCTTGAGGAGGCAATTTGAGCTGCCCGCACAGCATCTGTTACACCAAGGATTGAAACTAGACCGGTATCTTTAATCAAAGCCACCAAATCATTTAGTAGTGGTGGGGTAACTCTTCGGAATGCTTGCGGCAGTATGACAAATCTAAGTGTTTGAAAGTAACTTAAACCTAATGATCTAGCAGCAGCGCGCTGAGATGGATGAATCGATAAAATTCCACTTCGAATTACCTCTGCTACATATGCGGTGTATGTAATTATTACTGCGGCAGTACCTAAAATTAATACATTATTAGTCAGACCTTTTAACTGTAAGGCTGGAATACCAAAGCCCACCAATAAAATTACTAGCAACATGGGAATGCCCCGGAAGACATCGACATAAACAGTGGCTAGAACTCGAAACGGAGTAAGGGCGGGTGCCTTTGAGGTTCTAATCAATGCGATTGATAGGCCAAAAATTCCCACACATATTGTGGCAATTACCGTCAAGGTTACATTTGTAGCAAAACCCAACAAAATTTTAGGTAGTACCTCGACCCCATATGCCCACTTAAAAAATGCATTAGATAACGCTTTCCAGCCAGGTGAGGTAACCGCTACTGCAGCTAAGCCACCTAAAACTAAAACACTTGAAAGTGCAGCAATGATTGCGTTTCGACGATTTTTCTTTTTTCTTGCTTTTCGGCGTAACTGTTCAAGATCACTTGGCTGCCAAGTGCCACCAAAATCATAGGTGTTATTTTCTTTACCCCGATCAAATGAACTAGCCGAGTCGCCCCGGCTAGATTCATTTGTCATCTTTTCCTCGTTGTATCTAGATTTTCTTAGTCAAGGACTGGGGCACCAGCGGATGCTGTTAACCACTCAGTTTCAATGGCTGCTAATTCACCACTGTCACGTAGGGCATCAACTGCACCAGTAACACATGCGGTGATTGGTGAATTATTGGCTAGTAGAAGTCCAGCACCTTTATCAGCGCCATCAACATTCTTAAACTGACCAGCAATTACGCCATTTTCAACCTCTACAGCTGCAAGATAGAAGGCAGTTGGTAGATCCACCACAATGCCATCGATCTGCTTGTTCTTAAGTGCTGCCACCGCTGCTGCGTTGTCATTAAATACTGAAGCCTTCAGGCCTAGTACCTTTTCAACGGCATCAAGTGAGGTGGAGGCAACAGCTGCGCCAATTTTTGCCTTGGCTGCCTTTAAATCAGCAATTGATTTAACAGAGGCAATTTTGCTGCCTTTGAAGGTAACAATTGCTTGATTTGATTTGTAGTAGGCAGATGAGAAATCAACAACCTGCTCACGCTCATCAGTGATTGAGTATTGCTGGATATTGAAATCAAAGTTCTTAGGTCCTGGTGCAATTGCGCCATCAAATGTGGTGCGAACCCATTTAACCTGATCATTTGTGTAGCCAAGTTGCTTGGCAACTGCATATGCCACAGCTGCTTCAAAACCACGACCTGATTCAGGCTTGTCATCTTCAACCCAAGGTGGATAAGCAGGCTCACCTGTGGCGATTGTTAAAGTATTTGCAGTTACTGTCTTTAAATCAGCTGGTGTACAGCTCGCTGATGCTGAGCTATCTGTTGACTCTGATGAGCATGCGCTCAAAGATGCAACAAGTAACAGAGCTGGCAGCGCCAATACCCAGTTTCTACGCTTTTTATGCATGGAAGTACTCCCTCTATCTGCTAATAGCCGGATAAATTATTTGATTAAGTATCAAATCAACTGATCCGCACTTGCTAATTGCACTTTGCAATTTGCCAGGTCCTCACCCGGAGCACCCCACCGCGGTGGAGGGTTGCCGCTCAGTTAGCCGGGGCTATGAACTGAGACTCATGACCTAAAACAAAAAATACTAGAGATTGTGCGCCTTGGCAACTGCCTCATACATAATCTTGCCCTCATGCACATTTAATCCCTTAGCCAAACCGGCATCATCGGCGAGCGCCTTTTGCCAACCCTTATTTGCTAGCGCCAGCCCATATTTAATTGTGGCATTAGCCAGTGCGTAGGTTGAGGTCGCAGGAACTGCCCCCGGCATATTTGCCACACAGTAAAAGATCGCATCATGAACCTGATAGGTGGGATCTTGATGGGTGGTTGGACGTGAATCCTCAAAGCAGCCACCTTGATCAATTGCTACATCTACTAAAACCGATCCTGGCTTCATCTTTTTAACTAATTGATTACTTACCAACTTTGGTGCCTTTGCGCCATGAACTAAGACTGCGCCAATTACTAGATCCGCAGCCATTACCTCTCTTTCAATCTCATACCCACTTGAGGCTAATGATTTAACATTGCCCGCAAAGATTTGATCAATTTGTGCCAGGCGTTTTAAATCCAAATCCATAATAGTTACATCAGCTCTCATGCCATGGGCGATAGTTGCAGCAGCTACGCCGACTACACCGCCGCCGATTACCACAACCTTTCCTGGGCGAACCCCTGGTACACCACCTAGTAATACACCTCGGCCACCTTTGCTCGCCTCCAGTGCGGCTGCTCCAACTTGAATACTCATTCGACCTGCAACCTCACTCATCGGTGCAAGTAATGGCAGCTGGCCATCCACCTCAACTGTTTCATAAGCGATTGCAGTACAGCCAGAGTCAATAATCGCTTGGGTGCAAGCTTTATTTGCAGCCAAATGTAAATAGGTATAAAGAATTTGCCCCTTGCGCATTCTCTTGTACTCAGCCTCAATTGGCTCTTTTACCTTTTGAATTAAATCCGCCCGCTGCCAAATCTCATCAGCAGAGTCAATAATCTTGGCACCAGCTTGAATGTAATCATTATCTGATATTCCAGAGCCAAGGCCAGCATTTTTCTCAACCAATACCTGATGTCCTGCAGTTACATATGCATGAACACCAGAGGGAGTAGCTGAAACCCTGAACTCATTATTTTTTATCTCTTTGGGAATACCAATAATCACTTTAACTGCCCGATCTACCAAACCACGCTGTTTAGTAATTAAATACTACCCCCAAAAAGAGATGCACAAATCTTTGGGTGAAGCTGGGAGCGCATCGCTGCAAATGATTGTGCTGGCCAACCAGCAAAAAATACCCGTCGCAGCAGTACCGCAAGTGGGTAGGAGATCTGATCTGCAAAAGCATTATCTAATGCCTTATGCGCCAAATCACTCTCACCACTCTCATAGGCACATGTTGCAAATATGCAGGCCACCGGTGCGATGTAACCCTTAGGGGCGCTACTCATTAACCAGTACCAAAGATTAAATTGCTGATCAATATTTTCATCAGTCACTAGCCCCATTGCGTAATCTCGCACCTGCAGATCCTTAAGTCGAACCAGTACAAATGCGATTAACTCAGGATCATCCTCATGTTTTAGGAGATTAAAATTTGCCACCAATTGATTTACCGCAATTGCACCTAATCGCTGCTCTTTTAAAACATCATCACCATCGTAATTGATTTCATTTATCTTACTTAACTGATCATCTAGTAATAGGTTATTTGTCATGGCTTAAGAGTGGCAAGAGAGAGGATTAAATTTCTCAAGCTTTTAAAACCTGTGGATAGTAAAGCCCTACTTAGTAAATCTTCCTACTGCATTAACCACTGAGATATCTCGAGTAATACTTTGGGTAATCTGATTGCCACTAATTGGCGCAGTAACACCATTAACTGTGAATGTGCCACGCCAGCTCACCTTCAAATTAACTGGGTAATCACCATTTGATCGATAGGTATTGATGATTTGCCCAGTGGGAAAGCTTGCTCCCGGGTTAGTTGTAGTAATTACCCTGCCATCACCAAAGCTCCAGGTGAAGATGGAATAGAGATTTACATAAACAATTAGATCAAGGATTGGTACAACTGCTGAAAATCGTTGTGGTGTTTGGGTCCAAAAGTAAACTGGCATATTTACTAGCGCATCATTTTCTGGCTGAAAATTAATATCACCTGCTGGCAATAACTTAATTAATCGATCAGATAAGGAGGTGGTGGAAACTTTCTTAACTGGCGCCGCCTTGGGCTTAGCAGGTGCGGGGTTAGCCTTTTTCGGTGCCACACTTTTAACAATCGGCTTTGGCACACTCTTCTTACTTGCCAAGGGCTTTGGTTTAACCACCACCTTCTTACTTGGCGCATGAGTTGGTTTTGCCCCATTTTTTGAGGCGGTAATAATTAATTGATTATCTTCAGTAAATACATCAACGCAGGTTTTATCAATGCAATCTTGATTGGCCAATGCAGATTGAATTGGCAAAAGTAGGCAGAAAATTAAGGCTATGAGATATCGCTTAATAACCACTCACCCCCTACTGACTTAACGGTGAAGGTGTTTTTAAGGTTTGAGGCACTCCATAGGATTGATTGCTTACTTGCTCTATCTACCTTTCTAATATCACTTCGATAAATCGTAACTGTAAAACTTTTTTGATTTACACCATCCTTTGCCAGCGCAATACTTTTTAATTGGTAGCTACCCCCGATAAGGGATGCGGTTTTAAACAACCTGGCCAGTCGATCTGCAATCGCCAAACAATCACAGCTGCTAATTGCAGTTGATCTTAAGTATAAAAACTCACCAGTTAATGCCAGATTTAAACCATCAACATAATTAATGATTGGCGCCAAAGCTGCTGGTTCAACATCTGGCAGATAGCTCTTATCGGTTTGATCAATTGGGGCAAAACCTTCGCTAGCAGCTGGTATTGCAGAGGGAGCAAGCGCTCCCTGGGCTCTGGCACAGCCAGTTAGTAAGAAGGGAATCAGTAAAATCAAAATTATTTTTTTCGCCATAAACATAGGGATAATCTAGATTTTTTCACCAACCATCTGCTTGAAAAAATCATCTGGCTGTGAATTGTTTAATTGTGTGTAAAACTTCAGCCATGGCACACCGTGATGGGGATGGTTGGATTGAGTGTGATTGCGGTGGTAAACATTGGGGCTTACATGGCGCAGCAGGATTACTTTTAGTAAGAGATAAAAGTATTTTGATGCAACACCGTGCACCATGGGTACACAATGGTGACACCTGGGGTATTCCTGGTGGGGCACGAGACTCTCATGAAAGCCCAGTGCAAGCAGCTATCAGAGAGGCTCATGAAGAGGTTGGCATCTTTGCGCAGCACTTAACACCGGGTGAGATCTTCACCGATGATCATGGTGTGTGGGCTTATCACACTGTAATTGCTAGGGCACATCCTGAATTAATCGCCCATGAGGCAAATGATGAATCTAAAGAGGTTGCATGGGTTGATATTGATCAGGTGGCAGATAAAAATCTACATCCAAGCTTTGCCAATACCTGGCCGCAATTGCTTGCTAAATTAAAAACTCTTATTTAATTTCCTAAGTACTGCGCATCTAATCTGCGAAGTGCCTCTTTAATTACCTCACCATCGCTACTTCGCCAAAAAGGTGGCATTGAGTTTAAAAGAATTGAGCCATACCGTTTATTAACAATTCGCGAATCTAAAATGGCAACTACCCCACGATCATCTAAGGATCTAATCAATCTGCCAGTTCCCTGCGCAAGTAAAAGGGCTGCTCTAGGAAGAGAGATCTGCATAAAACCTGAGCCACCTGCAGCATCTGCCTCAGCAGCTCTTGCCGAAAGGACAGGTTCATCAGGGCGGGGAAATGGAATTCGATCTATTACTACCAATGTGCAGGCGGGCCCTGGCACATCAATGCCCTGCCAAAGTGAGATTGTGCCGAGCAAAATTGATCTCTCATCCTTTGCAAACTTATCTACCAATGGCCCAACTGAATCTCCCCGGCGTTGAGTTATAATTGGAATCTTCAACTCCGCTAATACAACTCGCAAATGTTCATCCGCAGCCTCTACGCCACGCCAAGATGAAAACAAAGCCAGGGTTCTGCCCCCTGCTGCTTGGATTAACTCACCTAACTCAGTTAACGCCTCTTTTGATGGACCATCTCGACCTGGCTCTGGTAGATCCTTTGGCAGATAAAGCATTCCCTGATTAGCAAAATCAAATGGTGAGCCAACATCTAGGATCTGCAGATTTGCTGGATCCATTCCCCCTCTTTTCTCACTCTTTTGCTCCTCGCCATCCTCTGTTTCATCATCATTTTTACCACCAATAACAAAACCAATATTTCTTGCAATTGCATTAAATGATTTACCAACAGTTAAGGTCGCACTGGTTGCAATTACTGGGGTTTGGGTTAATAAATTTCCTCGCAACACATCAGATACTGCCAATGGCGCTAAGTACAAGGTTGAATATGTTGGCTCAAACCAAAGCACATGAGTGTGTCCTGGTTTTAATAACTTAGTTGCAGTCTGAGTTATCTCATTTAACGCACCCTTTACCCGGGCTCGCTCTGCCATCGTATTTGGATCAATAATCTCACTATCTGCTGTGATCAATGCGCTAACCGCTGCTACCGCCTCCTTCACGCCACGAAGTGGTGCTTCAAGGGTTGCTGGTAATTTATCTAATCTTCCCGCCTTACTTGGATCACTCTTTAAATCATCGGCATACTCACCAATTGCTTTAGCAAATTTTTCACTTGCTTTAAACAAAGCATCTCCTGCCTTTCCTGGCATATGTTTTCTTGCCATATTGGCTGCCCTTGACACTCTGGCTGCAGTAATCTCCTCAGTTACCGCCTGTGTGGTGCGATCCATAAACTCATGTGCTTCATCTAAAACAATTGCATCTCGCTCAGGCAAAATCGGATGAGAATCAACAATCTCAATTGCAAGCAAGGTGTGATTGGTAACCACAATATCTGCTGTTTGTGCCTTAGCTTTTGCTAGAGCGGCAAAACATTTTGATCCAGATGGACACTCATCTGCTCCCATGCACTCACGTCCTGAAACTGAGTTTGCCGACCAAACCCTTCGATCAACCTCAGGGGCATCATCTCTATCCCCAGTAGCACCTGGTGATTGCGCCCAAGCTCTTAATCTTTTGGCATCTGCCTCTAATACTGAAACCTCAAGAACTGCTTGGGCCTCAGGATCATTTGGTGCGTTATTCATCTTTTGTAAGCAGATGTAATTACCCACACCTTTATATATTGCAAATGAGATATCTCTATTTAACTCTTTATCTAAGGCTGCTTTTATTTTTGGTAAATCTCGCTCAACTAACTGCCGCTGCAATGCCAAGGTAGCAGTTGCCACCAATACTTTTTTGCCATGAACTAGGGCGGGCACTAGGTAAGCAAGTGATTTTCCAGTGCCAGTTCCAGCTTGAACTAAAAGGTGATGTCGATCAGATAAGGCATTTGCAACCGCCTCTGCCATCTCAATCTGGCCATCACGTGGTGAACCACCAATTGCAGTAACTGCAGCATCTAGCGCGCTTCTTACCTTTTTTGAATACTCACTCACTAGGGCAGATTATTAGATAGCAGGTGATCAAGTCTGCTGATTGCAATTACGCCCTACCCCTATTTTTACTTCGATAAAAACTGATCAATTACTAAGGTTAGAGCGCAACAACAAGATCAATCTCAACTAAGATGTTTATTAAATCAGAGCCAACTGTAGTTCTAACTGGAAAAGGCGCTGAGAAAAACTCTCGATAAACCGCATCATAGGCAGCAAAATCTCGATTAACATCTTGCAGGTGTGCAGTTACCTTGACTACATCTGAAAATTTAGCGCCTTTAACATCTAAAATCTTTTGTAAGTTTTTCAAAGTCTGTCTAGTTTGCTCAGCCACCCCACCTGCAACCACCTTTCCAGTATCAGGATCTGCCGGTCCCATCCCGCAGGTGTAGAGAAAGCCATTAGCAACTACGCCATGTGAATATGATCCACCCGGTGTTGGCGCCCCTGGTGCGGTGATATGTTCTACCTTCATCTACTCTCCTTATATCTAGTTTGTTTTTAAAAAAATGTCTGCAGGCAATCTATAAGATCATAATCATCATTTACTAGTGGAATCAATCCCCATTTATCAAAGGTAGTGCAAGGATGAGAGATTCCAAGGCCAATTAACTGCGCAAGTGAAAACTCTTGTTTTCCCCTTAAATATCCATGTTGATCATTTAATTTTTCAATCACTGCAGAAAAACTCTTCACCTGCCCGTCATAGGATTTAATTGGAATGGGATTGTGAAGATCGTTTCCAATATCTCGCTTGCCTAGATTTAACACCCCAAAATCTCGCTCCGGCTTGCTAATTACCTGCCCCCAAACCTCAATTGCAGGTTGAAAACTTCTATCAGTTGAAGCAAATGGATAGATCTCTTCGTAATACTTGTGATCATGGGTGATGTAACCACCACTTCGAAGCAATAATCGCCTTGGTTTTTCAAACTTATTTAACTCCCTTGCCACAATATCAAAGTAGGCACTGCCGCCAGCTGAAATAACAAATGGCTGATCTGACTTATAGGGATAGGCAAGTTCAGCAGCTGCCACAATCTTTTGACAGAATTTACTTATCTTTTTCTCTCCCCGCCTGCCTCTTGCCGCATCTGGAACTGCCCCTTCAAAGCCAGTTACCCCGATTAAATTTAATCTGCTATCTGCGCTTATCCGTTGGGCAATCTCTGCCACTTGGGATAAATCTCTGACGCCGCCACGACCATTATCGGTTCCAATCTCAATTAGTAAATTTTGCTTACCCTCTAATGGTGTGTATTTTTGAATTATCTCAAGGGCTAAAATTGAATCAACATAAAAAATAATCTCAGCTTGTTTTTGCCTATTTATCCGGGCAATTGCTGCAATCGCTGTCGGATCTAATACCTCATTAGCAATAATTAGATTTTTAAAACCATACTTTAAAAAGATGCTCCCCTGCCAAAAGTTGGCAACTGTTAGGGCGGTAGCACCTGCTGCTACCTGCATCTGGGCAAGCTGTGGTGACATAGTGGTCTTAACATGTGGGGCAAGCTCAGCATTTACCGAATTACAAAAGCTCATCATCTGAGCAATATTGTTTTTTATTGCACTCTCTTTAAGCACCATAATCGGAAATTGAAAATTTGCGGTGAAAAGATTTGGTTTTGTGGCTAAAAATTGTTCAAGGGTCTTCCCATAAGAATCTATGGGAAAACCCTTGTAAATGCCTTCAATTACGGTCGTACTAGACCAGTTGTCCATCCTGAAAGATTAGCAAAGATGGTCAACTAGCTTTTATATCAGGAGCAGCCGGAGGTGTTTCCGCAACCTTCGCAGACAAAGCAGGATCCGGCCATTCTCATTTTGACTCCGCAGGTCATACAAAGTGGTGCATCTGATTTAACCCCAGCCATCTTCTCAAACAACTCCATTGATGATCCAACGGATGAGTTATCAACTGGTGCCTTTTCAATCTTTACCTCTTGTTTTTTACTCTCAACTTTTTTTGTTGGAGCTGTTACTTGAGCAACTGGTTTTTCATCTGCTGTGTACTCACCACTTTCTAGGGCGCGAGCGCGCTCTGCTGCTGAGTAGATACCAAGGGATGATCGTGACTCAAATGGTAGGTAATCAAGAGCCAGACGACGGAAGATGTAATCCATTACCGATTGCGCCATTCTGATATCAGCATCATCTGTCATACCAGCTGGTTCAAATCTTTGGTTAGCAAACTTCTCCACAAAGGTCTCTAGTGGAACGCCATATTGCAATCCAATTGATACTGCAATTGAGAAGGCATCCATAACACCAGCAAGTGTTGAACCCTGCTTGCCGAGCTTTAGGAATACTTCAGCTAAAGCACCATCGGCGTAGGCACCAGACGTCATATAACCCTCAGCACCACCTACTGAAAATGATGTGGTTTGGGCAGGACGTGTCTTTGGCAATCTCTTTCGAACTGCACTGTGTGCAACCTCAGTTGTAGATGCCTCATCCTTTTTACCCTTTGAATCAGAGAGAGGTTGTCCAACCTTGCAATTATCACGATAGACCGCAAGTGCTTTAAGCCCTAACTTCCAACCTTGGTAGTAAACCTCTTCGATCTCAGCCACTGTGGCATCTGAAGGCAGGTTAACTGTCTTTGAGATCGCACCAGATAGGAATGGCTGACATGCTGCCATCATGTGAACATGGCCCATTGCGCTAATTGATCTAACACCCATTGCGCAATCAAAGACTGAGTAATGCTCACTCTTTAATCCTGGGGCATCAATTACATTTCCATTCTCTGCGATGTACTCAACAATTGCTTCAATTGTCTCATCGGTGTAGCCAAGTTTTTTAAGAGCAAGTGGCACAGTCTGGTTGACAATCTGCATTGATCCACCACCGACCATCTTCTTAAACTTAACAAGAGCTAGATCTGGCTCAATACCTGTTGTGTCGCAATCCATCATCAAGCCGATGGTGCCAGTTGGAGCTAATACAGATGCTTGCGCGTTGCGCCAGCCATTTTTCTCACCAATTGTGTTTCCAGTAGACCATTGCTTAATCGCCTCAGCCCAAACATCCTTATCCAAGGTGGAGACTGATTTAGCTGACTCAGTTGCATTTTGGTGTTTGCGCATTACCTTGGTGTGGGCGGCAGCATTTCTGGCATAACCATTGTATGGCCCAACAATGCCGGCCAACTCCGCGCTTCGTCTGTATGAGACACCAGTTAGTAATGATGTGATCGCACCAGCTAGGGCACGTCCGCCATCTGAGTCATATGCAAGACCTGATGCCATAAGGAGGGCACCAAGGTTTGCATAACCAATTCCTAATTGACGGAAATCTCTTGTGGTCTGACCAATTGCTTGAGTTGGGAAATCTGCAAAGCAGATTGAGATATCCATTGAGGTAATTACCAACTCAGTTACCTTGACAAAGTTTTTAACATCAAATGAACCATCAGCCTTTAAGAACTTCATTAAGTTCAACGATGCCAAGTTACATGATGAGTTATCTAGTGACATGTACTCAGAGCATGGATTGGAGGCATTGATCCGGCCAGTCTCTGGGTTGGTGTGCCACTCATTAATCGTGTCATCATATTGAATGCCAGGATCAGCACATGCCCAAGCTGCCTCTGCCATCTTTCTAAATAATTGTTTCGCATCGACTGATTCAACAACCTCACCGGTGGAGCGTGCAGTCAAACCAAATGACTCACCCTTCTCATAAGCTCTCATGAAGGCATCTGATACTCGAACTGAGTTATTAGCATTTTGATATTGAACAGAGACAATATCTTTGCCACCCAAATCCATATCAAAGCCAGCATCCCTAAGGGCGCGAATCTTGTCCTCTTCCCGCACCTTGGTCTCAATAAACTCCTCAATATCTGGATGATCAACATCTAGCACAACCATCTTGGCTGCGCGACGGGTAGCACCACCTGATTTGATTGTGCCAGCGGATGAGTCAGCACCTCTCATAAATGAGACTGGGCCAGAGGCGGTTCCACCTGACTTTAAAAGCTCCTTTGATGAGCGAATTCTTGAAAGATTAAGGCCAGCACCTGAGCCACCTTTGAAGATAAAGCCCTCTTCTTTATACCAGTTAAGAATTGACTCCATGGTGTCATCAACAGAGAGAATGAAACAGGCAGAGACCTGTTGTGGGGCATTTGTTCCCACGTTAAACCAAACTGGTGAGTTGTATGAAAATATTTGGTGCATCAACATATGGGTTAATTCATGTTCAAAAATTTCAGCATCTGCTGGGGTGGCAAAGTAGCCATTTTCTTTTCCAGCTTTTGTGTAGGTCAAAACTACGCGATCAATTACCTGCTTTAGTGACCATTCACGATTTTCTGCTCCTAGTGCTCCTCTAAAGTATTTAGTGGTAACAATGGTTGAGGCATTTACCGACCAAAACTCTGGGTACTCAACACCTTTTTGTTCAAAGATAACCTCACCAGATTTCCAGTTGGTCTGAACAACATCACGCCTTTCCCACTTCACAGTGTCATATGGGTGAACTCCAGCGGTGGTGTAGATACGTTCGATGGTAAGACCTTTTCCAGTTCCGGTCTTAACCGCTGCTGGCTTATTCACGATAGACATTTACTTATCCCCTTAACTAGTTGTTTAAATTCTTTTTTTTTCACTTCTTTAAAACTTTTTTATCTACTTAACTTTTCTAAACTACTTATCTCTACTTCTTACCTACTTAACGGGACGGGTAATTAACCTCTTGCCGGGGAGGGCAGCTTTAGCGCTTTTGAATTTCTGGAAGGTTCAGCACGAAGGAGTGCTATCTCGCCTTCAAAATCTTCTAGGGAGGAAAAACTACGGTATACCGAGGCATATCGTAGGTAGGCGACCTCATCGAGTTCTCGGAGTGGCGCAAGAACTGCCATTCCAACCTCTTGGGCCTCAACCTCTGCCACACCATCTGAGCGAAGAGACTCTTCAACTCGTTGGGCTAGCAGTGCTAAATCATCATCATTGACTGGTCTGCCCTGGCATGCCTTGCGCACACCATTGATGACCTTCTCTCTTGAGAAGGGCTCAGTAGCACCTGATCTTTTGATGACTAGAAGAATGGAGCTCTCTGCGGTGTTAAACCGTTTGCCACAGCTTGTGCACTCGCGCCTTCTACGGATCTGGTTTCCCTCATCCGTTGGGCGTGAATCAATCACTCTGGAGTCTTCAAAGCGACAGAATGGACAGATCACGAGGGGCTTACTCCTTTTTTCTAGCTAAGCGGGGGAAGAGCACATTAGCGGAAAACCACTACTTATGGAAGCCATAAGCGTAATCGCCCCTATATGTTGGGTGAACCATAGACCCGCTCTTTAGGGTTTAAAAGCACCTGAACCGGCGTGTTTGATGAAATCTTTTTTACTACCCACGCTGAAAGCTGTTAAAGCAACATTTGGTATGTTAACCTTACATCAAGATTAATCAAGAAATATCATGAAAGGTGGATAGGGTGATGAAAAATGAGAAGGTTAAGTTCTCATCCCAACTTGATCCAAAGATTTTAAATAAGGCCAAATCATTAGCTAAATCTGAAGGTCGGCAGCTGCAATCAGTTATTGAAACCGCACTCCTTGAGTACTTAGAAAAATCCCAAAGTGATCGACCAAGCCCTGCGGTCTTAAACGCCTTCCGGGAATCTTTGCAGGAGTATGAGCAGCTATACGCAGATTTAGCGAAGTAAGTAGCGACTTAAAAAAATAGGATGAAGGTTTACTACCTAACCTTGGCAGATCTGCTTACCCTGCACTCAGTATCAATTAAATTACATGGTGGCTCAACTGGGATTCGAGATTTAGGTGCCTTAGAGGCTGCTATCTACCGGCCCCAAACTGGTTATTACGATGATCTAATTGCCGAGGCCGCTGCCCTATTTGAAAGTCTTGCGGTAAATCACCCATTTATTGATGGTAATAAGCGAGTTGCTTTTGCTGCCACCGACACCTTCTTGCGAGTTAATGGTTACAAAATCAATGCCAACTCCACTGTTATCTATAAAAAGATGATTGAGTTGTTTGATAACAAATCCTTTAGATTTGAAAAACTGGAGCCTTGGCTGCGATCTATAGTAGTTAAAAAGTAGGTATCTACTTAACCGGCACCAAGATCTTCATGCCCGCTAGTAAATCAGCACTGCCCAACTTATTTACCTCAACAATATCTGCCACTACCGCATTGATCTGACCTGGGGATGCCACCATGGCGGCGATTGACCAAAGGCTCTCCCCCGGTGTGACGGTGATCTGTTGGTAGTTGCTTGGGTTTTCGGTAGCTACTGAGGTATCACTAGCTGATGAGATGGTGGAAAAGCCTGCGCCAATAACCACCATTAAGGATATGGATAGGGCTGTCCTTGCTAGCCGCTTTGCCTGTCTTGCCTTCATCTTCTTCTCCCTGATAACTAGTGTTCGAGGGGATTCGAACACCTGTTCTATAGAGTATTAAACACCACCCCACTGACAATGTCTACTTTAAATCGAACAAATGTTTGATTTTTTCCAAATCCTCCTATACCCTTACTCCATGGCTAAAAAGAGCGTTTCTGAGCTTCCCGATGGTCCAGCTGATGACAATGGGCTAACCCCACGGCAGTTAAAGATTTTGTCAGTTATTAAGCGTGCAGTTGAGAACCAGGGGTATCCACCCTCTATGCGTGAGATCGGTAAGGCCGCAGGTCTTGCCTCCACCGCATCCGTCACCTATCAACTGCAAATTCTTGAGGAGAAGGGTTGGATCCGCAGGGATGCCGCCCGAGGCAGAGCTATTGAGATCACCCTGCCTGGTGAGGATGGCCAGGCCGCCCCACAGGATAAGACCCGTCTTATCCCATTGGTTGGAAAGATTGCAGCTGGAAATCCAATCTTGGCAGAGCAGGTAGTTGAAGAGGTACTACCGCTTCCAGAGTCTTTAGTTGGTAAGGGTGATCTATTTTTACTTCAGGTCAAAGGTGATTCCATGATTGATCTTGCAATCTGTGATGGTGATTATGTTGTTATCCGCTCCCAAAAAACTGCCGAAAAAGGAGAGATTGTCGCTGCCATGATTGATGGTGAGGCAACTGTTAAAACCTGGTCGAAAAAGGATGGCCACTTCTGGCTCTTGCCAGCAAATGATGATTTCACACCAATTCCAGCAGATGATGCAATTATTTTAGGAAAGGTAACTGCAGTTTTGAGATCAGTTTAACAAATCCTTATAAATTGATTACCTATATTTTTGGCGAATGGTACTAAAAGTTTTGAAGTTTAAAGAGAAAACACCATGGCATCTTATTTGATCACTTAAGTGCTATTGGGGTGTTTAAAAAGATTATTGAACTCCAGCTTGCGATGACAAGCCCCCATCAGCCAATATTGGTGCTCCAGTAATTATCTTTGAATCATCACTGGCTAAGAATGCAATCACTCGAGCAATATCAATCGGCTGAATCAAGTAACCAATCGGATGAGCCCTTCCCCATTTTTGCATTGCACCCTCTGGATCTTGTGGTGCAAACTGCTCGCCTGACGCCCTTAGCATGGGGGTCTCAACCGAACCGGGCAAAACTGAGTTCGCTCGAATTCCATCCTTTGCATAGTCCAAGGCTATTGAGCGTGTGAAAGAGACAATTCCACCCTTAGAAGCACTGTACGGCGCCACCGTTTGTTGACTAGTAATCGCCTGAATGCTCGAGACATTAATAATTGATCCTCCACCATTAGCTCTCATCAATGGCACTGCTGACCTACATGTAAAGAACATACTCTTCAAATTTGTGTCCATCATAAAATCCCAATCACCCTCAGTTAACTCATCAATTTTTCCATACCGAACGACTCCTGCAACATTTGCTAGAAAGTCTAATTTAGGGGATTTACTCTTTATGGTTTCAAATGCAGAAGAAACAGACTGTGCACTGGATAAATCGCATTGAATAGAATAGATTTCTAGACCTAGCTGGGACCATTCTTTCGAGTTCGCATCTAAATGCTTTTGACTAATGTCGAGAACAAATACTTTTGCGCCACATTCAGCGAAGTATTCCGCCGTTGCTTTGCCGATACCCATTGCGCCACCGGTTACCACCGCAACTTTGCCTTTGAAATCGTATTTCATTAAAAACTCCTATCCTCAGTAAAAGTGAACTCTCCTGATTGACTAACTGATGATACCGCTTCAATCTTATTGCCTAAGCTACTAGCTAAAGAAAGGCTAGTCCATGAAGATTTAATCTCACCTGGCTCTATGTAGGTTGCCTGATTATTTTTTATTGCTTCAGAAAGTCCGTAAGACGGCCAACTAGAAGCTGGTTCTAGGGCTGTGATCATGGCTCTTCCAAACCATGGAAACCCAAGTCCACCAATTTGTTGCCAGAACCACAAGTATGGAAAAGCATTTTTATCCCAAGACATTCCCAGAAGATCTGTGCCTACTTCAAAAGCTGCCCAGCCCTCTTTCACATCCTTCAAGTAACAAAGTCTTTCCACTGGACCATCTGGTACCACTGAAAGATCAACTCTGGTTCCATTAATATTATTGATATGAGGCCATATGCCAGAACCTTCGGCAGGTAAATCCAAATAGTCACCAGCATTTTTGGGCTCAACCAAAATCTCAGCACCTGTCAGCTTGATTCTTGAACCCTTCGGGAGTGCAAAAGCAGGATGCTCGCCCCATATGAATGGGATCTTTATCTTTGACTCATTGAAAACTTGCTGCTCAATCACCAGCACATCTTTATCAGGAAGAACCGTAAAGATTCTATTTAATACCAGTGGGAGACGACACCCAGTTTTGATAACAACTTTATTTTCACTCGATTCAGCGATCTCGACCTTAGTGCGCGAGACCTCTCCATGAAAAGGAAGTTCGATACCGTTAATTTTTGAACTATTGCCGGTATTTGGAAACAATACTTGCCAGCCGCCACGGTACTCAGACATAAAATCCATAAGTGGAGTTTCATAGTGTGCAGATTTTGATGCCTCAACTGGAGTATTCCAATCATAATAAGCTAAATAGTTTTTATTCTTTGTGCCGTAATGAATAATCTCAGCGCCCAATAATTCGTTAATCTTCACGACTAAATTTCCATTTGAAATTTCGATCACAGACAAACTCTACTTCACTGAAGGTAGTTTTGTAAGATGGTAAATGTCTGGATGTACTAGGAGGGCCGAAACTAATATTACAAGTGGATATAGATCAAAAATAGGTTAGGTGCTACCCTAACCTAAATCTTCAGCGAGAGGTGTTCAATTGGCGGATCCACAAGTGGTTTTGGTTGCAGAAAAAAACCAAGTTTTTCAGATTACTTTTAATCGACCAGAAAAATTAAATGCGCTCACGCCTCAGGTTTATCAGGAATTAGAAAAAGCAATTTCTAGTTTCAAAGAAAGCTCGGCTCGGATTTGTATTCTTAGAGGTGCGGGTAACAAAGCTTTCATATCAGGAGCAGATATTGAGCATTATGTAGGAATTAAAAAAGATGACTATTTAAAGTTCATGGAGTATGGGCACGAGGTGATGAACCTGATCCGAACTACACCAAAACCATTCATTGCTGCGATAAATGGTTATGCACTTGGCGGCGGCTTAGAAATTGCGTTGCATTGTGACTTGATTGTGGCAAGTGACTCATCCAAACTTGGATTACCAGAGGCCCTGCTTGGATTGCTTCCAGGTGGTGGAGGTACTCAGCTATTACCAAGATTGATTGGGCGAGTTAGAGCTAACGATTTAATTATGAGAGGCCGTTTTTTGTCAGCATTGGAAGCATTTGAGTATGGATTTATCTCACAAGTAATCTCGTCAGATAAATTTGATGAAGAGCTAGAGTTGTATATAAATCAAGTATTAAAGCATGGGCCACTAGCGCAAGGATTGCTGAAGAAACTAATCTATGAAGGATTGGATTTGCCTCTAGATAAAGCAATTAAACTTGAAACACAGGTCACCGCTGATTTGATTGAGAGTAAAGACGGATTAGAAGGAGTTTCTGCTTTTATGGAGAAAAGAAAGCCAAACTTCAACAAACCTTAATTGTTTTGATTAGCATAAGCCTGAGCGTATATTGAGTTCAAAGTGTTAATGGTTTCTTTGGCACCTATACTGCCATTGACATAATCCCAGATAACATCTGATGACAGCGTCTGTACATTCACAAAACCGGAGAATCTCGGCCTTAAATATGATTTATCTAAAGTCGATAAAGTGTCTCGATAAAAATTGTTGGTGAGTGAATTATTTTTATCTTCCGTCCATGCACCCCTATGCCCTGGTTGACCTCCGTGCTGTACATACAAACCAGCTTGGATCTTTGCAGAACTTAAAATCTCAGCTACCTTCACTGCTTCAGTTGGGTTCTTTGTTTTTGCTGAAACACCAATACCTGCTCCCCCTAGAATTCCACCACTTGAGCCATTGGAACCGCCCGCCAACTCACCAAACGAGATCAAGTGTTTACGGAAGCCTAATTGCGAGTAATTAGAGTACCCAAACAGGGCTGGGCAGTATAGAAATTCCTCTTGAGTGCTCATAGCATCTAAAGTTTGAATTGGATTCCAATTTTTTGAATCTGAAGGTGATAGTTTCGCAAGTTTTTTGATGTACTCTAAACTTTCTGCACCTTGATCACCCGTAACAAAAGTAGTTGCATTTGAATATGGGTTAAAGCCTTTGTTTGCCAGTAGCGTCACAAAAAAACACCATAAATCTACTGAGAAACCAGGTATTGCCACCAAGGAGCCTTTTGAATATTTAGTGTTCTCTGCTAAAGCCATAACTTCATCCCAGTTACTTGGAATTGATAAACCATATTTCTCAAATAGGTCCATGCGTCTTGCGCTGACGTGGCCAGCAACATCAATAGGTAAGGCGTATATATTGCCATCCCACACATAACTAGAGTAGGCGTTTCCAATTGAATTTAACTTCTGATCCTCTAAATAGTCTTTTCCTAGATACTTATTTAATGGAAGCATCAAACCATTTTTTGCAATCTCTCCGATGAAAGGGTGATCAAAAATCACTAAATCATAATTATCTGTCAGGTTGAACATCGAGTGATCGCCGAACTCTTTTAAACTTCGAATATTCCAATTAACTGGACATGGAAATAATTCTTGATGTAGCTCATTTAATGCCAGCAGTGGACCAAAACCTCTTTCATGACCCCAGGTTGAACCTGTTAACTGATTTCCTGTTGTCCGTTGCACCCAGTAATAATAGACTAAGTAGGTGGAATGTAAAAGATAAAATCAGGAAATATTCAAATGAAAACTGCATATGTCTTATTAGATGTTGGAAGTACTTCGATAAAAACAGCGTTAGTTGAAACTGATAGTACAAGTTTGCAATATTTGAGTTCAACTAATACGCCTGACTTTATCAAACCTAATTTGTATAGCCGTGAATTACTTCCTGATGTCTTGTTGCCTGTATGTTTAAAACTGCTCCGAAAAATGGCGACCTTGGAGTACAAATTCATTGGCTTGCTCATCACAGGTCAAATGGGTGGATGGGTTTTGACAGATTTACAGAATAAGCCAAAATCTAACATAGTAAGTTGGCAAGACAATAGAAGTATGATTCCAAATTCGCATGGTGGGAGCAGTTATAGTTTGTTTGAAAATTTGTATAAATCAGACTTAATGGCCTTAAATGGAAGAGAGTTTCGGTCAGGGCTCCCTATTTTAGGTATGTATGCTGATTTTGAAAATATCTCCAGACTTGGTAGTGATTTGAGATTTCATAGCATAATATCCTGGATCGGTTCCCAATTATGTAGCGAGTATAGATTTGTATCGCACAGTACTGATGCTGCGGCATCCGGATTTTTGAATGTTGAGAACAATTCTTGGATGCCAATAAGCAGAGAAATTCTACCATTTACATTAGATTTACCGAGTGTAGTAAATGAAGTAACTTCCATCGGATACAGTGAAATTTTGGGTTGTCCTATTTACACTCCAGTTGGCGATCAGCAAAGTTCTTTGTACGGAATAGCACTCTCTGAGAAGCAGATTGCGATCAACTTAGGAACCGGAGCTCAAATTTCGAAGTTAGATGATGGCTTTTCCAGTGACGAGATCCAAACTAGACCTTATTTCAAAGGTGAATTCATTGCAACCAAAACTCATTTACCTGGTGGAAGGGCAATAACAGCTTTTCTCAAAATGATAGTTGGGAGTGACCCGACCGAAGCAGATTTTCGCTGGATGAACAACCAAATCGATCGATTAGATACGTACTCGCCGGTAGATGTTGAAAATTTTGAATCAGAAATACTCATTCGTAAGGATCTTTTGATTGAGAATAGAGGCAAATTGGCTGGCGATGTTTTGAAATCAATAGCGACAAAGTATTTGGAGGTGATTCCCAAATTTGAGCCAAATTCCGTTAATGAGATTCTAGTTGCAGGTGGGGTCGGAACTAAAATGGACAAAATTGCAAGGAAAGTGGCTGATTCATTGAATCTAAAAATCAAATTTGCCAGCACGGAAGAAACAACTTTGCAAGGATTAGCAAATATACGAGAAATTTTGAATTAATCTTGCTTTAAGGATTTAATTGGTCGATAATTGAGTAATGCAAAATGATCTTCTTATAGACGCGCATGTATTCATTGATGGAACTTTAGGCAAAGTACGCCTGAGTCATCCTGAAGGTATTGCCATAGCAGCTGATGGAAGCATATGGTGTGGTGGCGATCGAGGTGAAATTTACAGAATTGAACCCGACGGAAGCTCCTTTGACTTAATTGCTTCGACCGGGGGGTTTAGCCTAGGAATGGCATTTGATGCAGATTCAAATTTATATGTTTGCGATCTTGGTTCTTCAAGTGTCTTTAAACTCAACACAACTAATGGCGTTCTAAGTCAGCTAACTAATCCTAATCTTGGGATGAAAGTTCCTAATTATCCAGTTTGGGATCGACAAAGAAACCGTCTTTTGGTCTCTGATAGTAATTCGCCAAAGATACCTGGACCAGGAATCTGGTCGATTGATGTGCAAACAGGAGTAGGTAGTTTGTGGTCTGATGAAGCATTTGATTTCGCAAATGGATTAGCTTTTACACCAGATGGTAATTCCTTATTAGTTGTTGAATCATGGGGAAAGATCATTAGTAAAATTGATATCCAGAGCGACGGCAGTGCGGGCAAAAAATCACTGTATTTGGGAAACTTAGGGGCGATTCCTGATGGCCTTGCATTCGATGATTTTGGAAACTTGTTTATTGCTTGTTATGAACCTTCGCAAATTATGGTGTTGGACAGGAGTGGAAAATTGAACATTCTAATTCAAGATCTAGATGCTCACTTGCTATGCCATCCAACAAACATCGCATTCAGGGGTAGTTCCATATTTGCAACAAATTTAGGTCGATGGCACATCACAAAAATTAATACGACAACTACAAGTAAAGGCTTAATCTAAGTTAGCCTAAATTTACTGATAGTTCCTTTAGCACCCGGGAATTACGCTTACGTGTATCCCATTCTACTTTTTCGTTGATTAATTCAATTTTAGAGAATCTGTCCAGCATTGAGTTTAAAACGATTGTCGCCTCTAATCTGGACAGTGGAGCTCCAACACAATAGTGAGCCCCTACACCAAACCCTAGGTGTTTGTTAGGTTTACGGTTGATATTTATTGAATCAGGATTTTCAAAAATATCTGGGTCTCTGTTTGCAGAATTCAGCATCTGAAAGGCGATGTCACCTTTCTTCATTTCAACCCCAGATACTGTTATATCTTTCCTTATAAGTCTGGGTTGCCGAGGGATCGGGCTTTCAAATCTAACAATCTCCTCAATAGTTTGAGGAATTAAACTTCTATCATTTCTAATCTTTGATAATAAAGCTGGATCTTGCCCTAGAATCAAAATCATATTGCCGATTAGTGCCGTTGTGGTCTCCTGCCCAGCTGCTAAAAGTGTGATACAGGTGTTTAGAAGTTCGTCATGATTTAGTTTCTCCCCTTCTAATTCAGCTAAAACTAAGGAACTAAGTAGATCAACACCTGGGTTCTTTTTCCGCTGTTGAATCAAATCAGTTAAGTACTTTTTGGATTCAACTAATGCCTCTTGGGTTTTGAAAAGTGTGTGTTCATCTGGCTTATTACTTCCTTGAAAAGCTAATAATGTGTCAGCCCAGTTTTTAAAAAGCTCTCTGCTTTCCGGTGGAGCATCTAGCAGATCTGCCAGCACAGTTGACGGTAGTCCCCATGCCAAATCTCTGATGACCTCCATCCCAGAATTGGATGAAGCAACATCGAGGATCTGATCCACAATTTCTTGAATTCGAGCATGCATTGCCCTTATAGCTGCCGGATTGAAAGCTTTCATTACAAGACCCCTTAGGCGATCATGTTCAGGTGGGTCAGAGTGCAGTAATCCGATGGTTTCATAATGTTTAGTAAATTCAGTGAGTTTACTTCTCGTTGACTCTGGCAAGTACTCTGCGGCTTTTCCAAGTCTGCCTGCGTTTCCAAAATCGTCCGTATCTTTGAAGGTACGAACCACATCTTCATACTTTGTAATGAGCCAACCACCCATTGAATTACTCCAAAAAATCGGTGCCTTCTCGCGCATTTGCTTCAAAACTGCATATGGATTTGAATCAAAAGACTCTTCCTGAATAAGTTGCTCAATTCCCTGAGCTGAGTTGTTTGACATCTAATGCATCACCAACCCGCCACTAATATTAAGATCTTCACCGGTTATGTAATTAGCTGCGTTACTAAGTAAAAACAATGTTGCCTGTGCTACTTCCATCGATTTACCTGCTCTGGCAAGTGGAGATTGCGAAGATCTATTAGTGAAATGATCTTTGATACCAACTTTTTCTAGATCAGAACCTAGAACGTCCCACATTGGAGTTTCAATAATTCCTGGGCAAATGCTATTTACATTAACTTTCGGAGCCAAAGCGATCGCAGCGCTTCGAGTCAAACTTATAATTGCTGCCTTACTGGCGGCATAAGGCGCAGTATATTGACCAGCAATTTTACCTGCCATTGAAGCAAAATTTACGATTTTAGGTGAGTCAGAGTTGATTAGAAACGGGGTTAAGTACTTAATAAGGTAATAAGTTCCAAAGAGATTTGTGGAGAAAGTCTTCTCCCAATCGCTTTGATCAAAATCAGCAAATCTCTTTGCATTCACAACTGCTGCTGCATTTACGAGGCCATCGAGTTTGTCGCCCGGAAAATTCAGTGATTGGATAGCTGTTTTGACAGAGATCTCACTGCTAATATCAGTACAGATTGTTTTTAAGCTACTTGGTAGGTTCACGTCTTTTTCGAGTTTTTTTAATGCACCTTCATTAAAATCGAGTGCATACACGTATGCACCATGATTCAAGAGTTCCCTACAGATATCAGCACCTACCCCGCTGGCCGCACCTGAAATTAGGTAACTTTTAGCGGAGAATTCTGTTTCTTTCACCATTGGCTGCCTGCCATAAATCCACCATCAACATACACGGTCTGCCCCGTAATGAAATCTGAAGCGGGAGAGGCTAGAAAATACACCGCATTGGCTATTTCTCTTGGCGTACCAAGTCTTTTCGCGGGCGTACGATCCATAATCCATTTTTTACGTTCTGGTATGGACAATGAAACTTTAGTCATTTCAGTTTCAACAAAACCAGGGGCAACTGCATTAACTTGGACATTATATTCTGCCCACTCAACTGCCAAACTCTTTGTGAGCTGCACTACCGCACCTTTGGATGCTGAATAAGCGCTTGCAACATTCAACCCAAAATGACTTGCTAACGATGCAAAGAGAATGAGTTTACCCTTTGATCTGTTTTTGAAAATGCCACCTGCGCTTTTAGCGCAGTTCCAAGACCCTATCAAATTTGTGTCAATTACTTTTTTTAAATCTAGCTCACTCATATCCAAAATGTTTGAGCGGATGCTAATTCCCGAACAAACAACTACGACATCAATTGGTTGAACACTATTAACTGTTTCAAATAATCTGTTAACAGAATTAGCATCGGTTATGTCAACACTGTAACTATTGCAATTTTTCCCGATAAATTCAGGAGTACTAGCAAGAACATTGAGCTTATTTTGATCCCTGCCGGCAATCGAAGTTCTAGCTCCTGATTGGGCAAAAACTCTTGCAACTTCTGAACCTAAACCACCACCAGCTCCGATTATCAGTACATGTTGACCGTTAACATCAAATGCTTCAGGAATAAGACTCAATTTGTTACCCCCACACTATTTATTTTCAACTGAACTTGGGTGATAGATTCAGTGATACTTTTCCAATTTTTCTGGTACACATCATCTGGTTTAATCATGGATGTGCCAATGCCCAAACAAAAAGCACCTACTTTTAAATATTCAGTGATCATCTCCGGTGCGATACTTCCGGTAGGCATAAATTTAATATCAGGAAAAGGTCCTCTTATCTCTTTAAGATAATAGGTGCCACCTAAAGAGCTAGGAAAAATTTTAACTATATCTGCGCCAGCTTCATGCGCCTGAAAAATTTCCGTAGGGGTTAGACAACCTGGCATGGCTGGAATCGAGTTCAAATGAGAAATCTCTATAACTTCTTTTTTGAAATTTGGGGAAACTATGAACTTTGCACCTGATTTTATTGCTTTCTCCGCTAAATCTAAAGTTGTTACTGTTCCAGCACCTACATAAAAATCATCATCGAGTGTTTGACTAATTTTGTCAATTGCTTCAAACGCGTTTGGGGTGGTTAGGGTTATTTCTAAAAAATTGACACCGGCATCTTGAAGTACACGGGCAAGATCAACCAAATTAGATGAATCATTTAGTCTAACTATGCCTACAATTTTATCTATTTGCAGCTGTTTGATTGCTTCAGACTTTGTCAACATTTACTACTTAACTGCGCCGTCTGTCAGGCCGCTGACTAGACGTTTTTGAATGAAAAGGAAAGTTAGCATGGCAGGAATTGCCATTAGCACGCTTGCAGCCATCAGATTTCCCCAGTTGGTTTCATACTGACCTACGAAGTCAAGAATTCCAACCGATACAGTACGGTTTTCCTGTTTAGTTGTGTAAACAAGTGCAAACAAGAATTCTTGCCATACAACGAAGAAAATATATGAAGCAGTGGCAGCAATTCCAGGTAAAATCATGGGTAGTAGCACTCGGAAAAATCCATTGAGTGGCGTGCAGCCATCAACTAAGGTTGCTTCTTCAATCTCCTTTGGAATATTTGCCATATAACTTCTCATCATCCACACTGCGACCGGAAGCACTAGGGCTAGGTAAACGGCGACAAGTGCCGGCAAAAAGTCAATTACACCTAACGCAGTAGCATTTTGGTATAGAGGAACAGCAATCGCTGACAATGGAATAACTTGCCCAAGAACAACTACAACTAAAAAAACTCTGTTACCTGGAAATTTAAGCCGTGTAAATGAGAAAGTTGCAAACGTAGCAATAATGATCGCGAGGACTGTCGTTGAAACAGTAATTGCAAAACTATTAATCAAATATCTTATAAATGCAGGTTCATTCAAAGCACTGACATAGTTATCTAAAGTAGGGTTAATAGGAAAAATGGTGGGAGGTGAAACAAGCTGTTCTTCGGTTGGTTTAAAGGAGGTCGAGATTAAAGCGATTAGCGGGCTGATTACAAACAAAAGCATTATAAATCCAGTTGTAAACCAAGAAATTTTCCAAAAGAGTGTAGTCCTCTTAATTTTTCGTGTTTTACCCATGTTTATTTGCTCGCCTAACTTCTCTGATTAGAAATATGCTCAGAACTAACATGATAAGAATGCTTATGAAAGCAAATCTTGAAGCTAGTCCAAAATCAAGTCGTCTAAAGGCCTGTTCATAGATAATCGTTGGGAAAGTATGGCTTGCACCAGCAGGACCACCAGCTGTCATAACAAAAACCAACTCAAAGTAATTGAAGGTCCAAATTGCTGTAAGGATGAATCCGATGCGCAAGACAGAGATCATATTTGGTACGTAGATTTTGAAAAAAGTTCTGATTGGTCCTGCGCCATCTACTTCAGCTGCCTCAATCTGATCCTTAGGCACACCTTGCAGTGCTGCCAAGATAATTAGCATCCAAAATGCAAAGCCCTTCCACACCGCGACGAAAACAATTGATATCAATGCAGTCGATGATTGTCCAAGGTAATCTGTTATGGGCAATCCAATGAAACTGGTGACTATTTGCATTGAACCGAAATCTGGATTCAGAATTAAGCGCCACATTAGGGCGACTACAATCCCTGGCAGTGCCCACGGCATTACCATTAATATTCGGAAGAACCAACGTCCATGGAATTTGGCATTTAATACAAGTGCGGCTGCTAATCCCAACAAAAACTGAAAAAATACAACCAAAACTGTCCACAACAAAGAGTTACTTAAAACTGTAGCAAAAATTGGATCTGCAAATAACTCGGTGAAACCTCTTAGCCCAATAAATTCGTTTGCTTGAACAGCTGGCCTAACATCGTAAAAACTTTGTTGCAGGGTCTTAAATAATGGATATCCCAAGAGGGCAACAATGAGTATGACCACTGGCGAAATAAGAAAATACCCCAGCATCGCGTTCCTGAAGTTATTCCGCCAGCTTCTTGGCTTATGCCTTCTCAACAGCAGTCTTTTACCGCTAAACCGGGAAAAGACTGCTGTTGAGAAATTACTCATTGTTGCACCCTTAAGTTCTATACTTTAGCTTTTTGCCAGAATTGCATTCAATGCAGGAACACCTTTTTTAAGGGCTGCATCAACTGACTCTGATCCGGACAACACTTTGGTCAACATACTGCGTTGAGCATCAGCAAAGTCTGGATAGTTAGCAATAAGTGGGCGATATAGAGCTTGGTTCAATTGCTTGAAAACTGTCTGTGGGAATCGACGCTTCTCATTTAGATAAGTCGTCGCTGCAGCTTTATGTGCAGGTGTAAGCATTGTAATTTCTAATTGCTTTTTGGCACCTGAAGCATATTGAATAAACTTCCAAGCAAGATCTTTCTTGGTTGATTTAGAGGATATTCCTAGGTTAAATCCACCAAATGTTCCAACAGATTTTCCACCCTTAGGTGCTGGTAGTAATGCAACACCGTAGTTTAGGTTTGGATCACGAGCCTTGATTGTGTCTTGACCCCATTCTCCGTAAATAGCCATAGCAGTCTTCTTTGAGGTGAAGAGTGAGAAAGCCTGCTCTTCATCTCTAGAACCAACGCCCTTTGGACCATACGCGGTTAGAGTTTTTAACATATTTAATGCGCTTTTAGCAGCTGGGCTACCAAGTCCAGTTGTTTTTCCATTGCTATTAACAATGGTGCCTCCGGCAGAGAACACAAAAGCGTCATATACGCAGTTGGTTGCATCGCCAGGGCCAGTGAAGATTCCTATACCGTACTGCTTGGTACCAATTGTTAATTTCTTAGCAGCTGCAACAAGTTCATCCCAAGTGGCTGGTGGGTTCTTGATTCCAGCTTTTGCAAACATGTCCTGGTTGTAATAGAGCATGCCCCAGACACCTACGTCAAATGGAACCGTGTATTGCTTTCCTTTAACGAAACCGGAGTTCCATGCGCCTGGGAAGTAATCACTGCCCTTGATATCTGATGTAGCCATTCTTGCGTCAATTGGATCGATGTAACCCGCACCTGCATACTGTGCAACCCAGATTTGATCTAACATCATGACATCTGGCGCAGCATTGGACGAGGCTGCGAGTAACAACTTGTCTCTGAGTTCAACGTAAGGATAAGTTGTAAAGTTCACCTTTACGTTATTTGCCGCTTCAAAATCACGTACGGCTTTTGCCTGAGCTTCCTTTAGTGGTCCTTCAGATTGTTGCAAAGACCATACTTCTAGGGTGTCTACCGCAAATGCTTGTTGAGCTGCCACTGATGGGAGTACAGCTGCTACAAGTGCACTTGCGAGAATTACACTCCTCGCCTTTGATATTCTCATTTCTACCCCTCTGTCTTACATACCTAATCAAGGTGATTAGGTAATTCTCTTTTATTTTTCTTCAGGCTATCTTCTCCTGGCAATTTATAACTGACTTAGACTGAAGAAAATCCTTTATTTGACCATTATTAAAACCCAATTCACTTAAAATTTCTTTTGAATGTTGCCCTAGTAACGGTGGGGGCAAGCGAACTTCGCTATTGGTTCTGGAGAACAAAATAGATGGCCCCACAATACTCAAAGGACCAACAACTGGGTGATCAATAGTTCTAATCATCTTATTCCAAAGTACTTGTTCATCCTCTATCATTTGCTCAAAGGTTTTTACTTGAGCACACCAAACATCTGCTGCTCTGAGTATGGGTAGCCACTCTTCAACGGATTTCATCTTAAACTTCGATTCTAGCTCTGCGTGAATCTCACCTCTGCGCGGAATATCATTTGTTGAATTATTGTCAAACAAACTAGGAGCGTCCACCAATTTTGCTAATTTAGAAATAGACATCATTGCTATCACAATGAAACCATCTTTTGTTTGGTAAATTCCTAGAGGCGCACCTGTATAAGCACCAGTTGAATTGGCCTTTGGGCGCACTGGTCGCTCTCTAGTATTGGCAAAATAAGTAACTTCATGAGTCAACATCGTTAACTGTGAGTTTAATAAATTTACATCAACTCTTTGGCCTTGCCCACTAGTTTGGCGCTCGATGATTGCTGCAAGCGTTCCCATCACTATATGTAATCCGCCGGTAACGTCGGCCAAACCAAAACCAACTGCCACAGGAGGATCTTCAAGTCTGCCATTAAGCCACATTGTTCCCGTGATTGCTTGAATTAATAAGTCCTGACCAGGGTAATCAACATATGGGCCAGATGTTCCATAACCAGAGCTCGCACAGTAAATTACTCGTGGATTAATTTCTTGCAACTTTTCAAATCCTAAACCTAAGCGTTGCATCACGCCGGGACGGAAATTTTCTATAACAACATCTGAGTTCTTGATAATCTCCTTAGCAACTTTTATTCCATTCTCTTGCTTCAAATCTAGAACAATGCTCCGTTTGTTCCTGTTTACGGACATAAAGGAAATACTTTCGCCGTTTATGTACTTATCTCCTATTGCCCAATTCCTAAAAAAATCACCTTTGGGGGGTTCGATTTTAATAACCTCTGCTCCCATGTCAGAGAGAACTTGAGTTGCTAGTGGCCCTTGATAAAGTTGGGTGAAGTCAGCAATTTTGATTCCAGATAAAGGTCCCATTTTCAGCGCACTCTCTCTGAGGATCTTTCAGATGTGTCAATTGCATCGACCTTGCTTGGGTCGTTGGCAGACTCAAAATCAATATTGGCGTGTGACCTAATTATTGAGAGGCACTTAATCGAATCCTTCTCTCTTAGCCCTTCGACAATTTGCACATGCTGGTTGTACATCAGGTTCATTCTCTCAAAATGGCCAAGTTTAGGAATTGTTAAAGATTCAAGAGTCATGTTCAGGGCATGCAGTCGATCAAGAGATATTTTCTCGCGACGAATTAACTCCCATACTCTTGGTAAATTATTCAAGCCGAACAAAATGTAATGGAATTTATCCATGGAGTCATACAAGGCAGGAAAATTCTCATTTTGCAATAGTTCATATTGCTCCTTGTTGCTTTCTTCTAACTCAAGTAGGCCAGTTGCTTCAATATTTTGTAACAATAACTCCATGTTACTAGCTTCTAAATTACTTCTAACAAATAGTGATTGCTTCAGATGCTGTTTGTTAATCTCAGTGACGACAGAACCTTTTTTAGGAAAGGTTCGAATTAACCCTTCTTGCGTGAGTTGAACCAACGCTTCTCGTATTGGAGGTCTGCTAACTCCAAATTTTTCTTGCAAATCAGATTCATGAAGAATTTCACCCGGCTTAATATCACCGCGAATAATTGAGGCTCGAAGATAAGAAATCACAGCTTCTTTAACTTTATACTTTGGATCATAAACAGGCTGAGCAATAATATTTGCAGCGGAATCTGGTTCATACCAAGCCACGTTTACCCCACTTTCTGAAAGGATAGTAGGCCTATTTTGCGCTCGTATCAATAGTGAATCTTTGGAAAACTCTTGTAGTACAAGTTACCCAAACGTTATAATTATTAGTCTCCCCTCACCTTCCAATCAGAAATGATTGATTTCCGTTGGTGTTATTTGGTTCAAAATCATTTGGTCAGCCAAAACCAGTAGAAGCCCTTATGTTTTAAGTTTGTAGGCATGAATGATAGGTGGATAAATCTGATACTACTAGAAGGTTCATGCCAAATTCAAAGTTTCAAATTAAGAAAGTGAAGATAAATTAGGTACTTTGAAAAAAATTGCCAAATGCCTTACCAATAGATTGCATCTCTATTTTTTATGATGACTATAGATCTGTAATGGTCCCTTACATACAATTACAATACGCGCTTATAGTTGTGCAAAGAGTCATTCTATCTCCAGCTTTAATTTACTAATAAACAACGCCGTGTGGATTTCTAAATCCTGTAGTGGAAGGGTAGGCTCAATAAATGCGCGCTCTCTTTATTGAACATGATCACATCTCACTCGGTGGGCCAATCTGGCGCTCCCTAGAAAAACATGGGTATGAGATTGAGCGATTTTTGATTGTGCCAAAGGAAAATTATGACTCCCCAAATGTCACCACAACCTTTCCAAACTTTAATGAGTATGACCTACTAGTTCCGATGGGTGCTCCCTATGGGGCGTATGAGGATGATCGAATTGGTAATTGGTTACTACCTGAGTTAGAAAAGCTAAAAGCTGCCCACAACGCTGGTATTCCTATTCTTGGTATCTGCTTTGGTGGTCAACTAATGGCAAGAGCACTCGGTGGCTCAGTTGCTAAAGCACCAAAGGCTGAGGTTGGTTGGTTTGAGATAGAGTCAAATGATAAAACCTTAATCTCAACAGGACCTTGGTTTGAGTACCACTGGGATAGATGGCAAAGCCCAAAGGGGGCAACGGAGATTGCAAAGAGTGAGCTAGCAAATCAAGCATTTGTAATGGGAAGAACACTTGCCCTGCAATTTCATCCAGAGGTCGATCCAGAGGTTTTAGAGGCATGGTTAAGTAGGCAAAGTGGTTGTGTTGAGATCACTGGTGAGGGTGTTGATTTAGATCAACTTAGAGCCCAAACTAAAGAGCATGAGGCAGCAAGTAATGCGCGAGCGGCTGAGTTAATTGATACCTTCCTGCGCCGAGTAGCAACTGCTGCGATAGCACCGGTTAATTAAATAATTTTAAAGTTTAAGTAAATTAGGTGAGGAGAAAAAAAGCGTGTGTAGATTGCTCGCCTATCACAGCCCCAAACCAACCACCTTTAATCAATTATTGGGGGATGATTTTCAAAGCTTTGTTGAGTTAGCAAATCAACATTGTGATGGTTGGGGAATTGCCACCGCCTCACCTTCCAAGGCAAGGTTATATAAGGAGCCGGTTGCTGCTACGGCAAGTGATCACTTTGCAACCGAGTTAGCAGCAAGTGACTCTGCTATTGCGCTTCTTCATCTTCGCTGGGCAACTCCAGGACTTGGGATTAATCAAAACAATACTCATCCCTTTACCTATCAAGATATAAGTTTTATGCACAATGGCTCAATTACCCCATTTGATTGCTTAGATTCACTAATTGTTCCTGAGTATCTATCCCAAGCTGCTGGCACCACCGATTCAGAGCGTTACTTTTTATACCTTCTTACTCAGATCAAATCTCTTGGCTTTGTTGATGGGGTCTTATCAGCTATCTCCCACATTAAAAACAATTGTGATTACACCAGCTTAAATATGATGATCTCAAATAAAGATACCTTGATCTGCCTTTGTCTATATAACCTTGATCGAGTACCAGAGCGGTTTAAATCCACCCCGGAGTACTACCAGATCAATTACACCACCATCAATGGCTGCGTAGTAGTTGGCTCATCTGGCTGGAATCAACATAATTGGCAGGAGCTTAAAAACTCAAGCGCTTTAATCGTAAACTCCGATCAAAGTTATATGGTAGTTGAGATTTAAAACTTTCCCCTTACAAATCACTATTTGAGATGCAAAAAGCCTCTCCGTATCAATTACCTGTAGTTTGTAACAAACCTGCCTACAATCACCAATGGAGCGATCTGATTAGATCAAGGAGTTTATCTTGGGTACTGATTTAACACCTTACTTCACCAGCTCATCAACGCTGTTGATTCAAAGCAGCTAATCTAAATGATTGGTGAGATTGCATCCTTTTCTAATGCTTTAGGAAATGCCTTAACCAACACCTTAGGTGGCAAAGCAACCCAGTTAGGTAGTTGGCGAAATACTCTTCGCTTTTCTAGCTCAATTGCAATGGTAATTCTTTCCTTTGTAATTCTCTTTAATCTAGATACCATCACATTACGGGTTGTTTTAATTGGTGTAGCAGCAGGATTTATTGGCGGCAGCGGTCTGCCCTTTATCTACCAAGCATTTTCAATTGGCTCTGTCTCCTTTGTCTCCCCCGTTGTCGCCTTGGTGCAATCATTTAACCTGATTTTGTTTGGCGTCTTTGTTAAGGATGAGGATTTATCTTGGAGCTTTCCCATTGCCGCCATCTTGGCCATTCTAGGTTTATTTCTCGCCTCAAAAAGCTCTGCCACCCACCAGCGGGCAAGCTTTAAGGTCTTTGCCTTAACAACCGCTGCTGCCTTTTGCTTCACCGGTTTTTCAGTTTTAATGACTGAGATTGATCAGGCGCAGATTATTGCCGCCCTCTTTGGCGCACGTATTGGAGTATTACTTGTATCAATAATCTTCTCACCCAAAAGTGATGATAAAAGTACTGGCAGTGGTTGGAAGCGGTACGCACTTCTTTCTGGCACATTTGAGGTAATTGCTAATCTGCTCTTTTTAATTGCGATCACCAATTTAGAGTTAAGTAAGGTGGGGGTCTTTATGGCATCTGCCCCTGCCCTATCTGCCTTAATTGCAATTAATTTACTAAAGCAGCGGCCATCACTTGCCAACTGGTTTGGAATTGCTGCCACCTCATCGGCGCTGGCGTTGATTGCGTTGAATTAGGAATTGTCACTCCGTCGCTGATTTAAGTTAAACCAATCCAAATTGAACTTTAATTACGTCTATCTGCTTTTGTTCTGACGCAGTTATCTTGCCATTATTTAAAGCTATCTTTTCTAAACCGGTGATGTAGTCGATATGAATTTTACGAACCTGTTCAGCGCCAAGTCCACCAGCACCCGCTACTTTAGCCAATTGCTTAGCTTCTTCACCAGTAATTTTTCCATCACTTAGGCACTGGGTTAGAAGTTCTGTATAACGTAACGCTACTTCACTCGAAATCTCTTGGCCGGACTCCGGTAATTTTCGTATCATGTTAGCAAGCCATCCATTTTCACCTTTTTTTAAATTTGATACTCGAGTTTTAATTTTAAAACTTTTTGTTGGCGTTTCAAATTCAGTTAGTTGGGTATTGAACTTCAATGATCCAGACTTCGTAAGCAAAATCGGTAGAAGTTTTGCAAGTAATCTGACATCACCTAGTGCAGTGTGGGAATCCTCCTCGGGGATACCGAAAAACTCAAGGACTGTAGCTAATTTATAATTTGGCAGGTCAATCACTTGTCTTGCCAACCAGAGCGTATCCACACAAGGAATAGATTTGATCCCTTTCCCAATTCGGGCAAACTCTGCTCCAAGAAAACCGTCTTCAAATGCGGCATGATGCGCTACAACAATTGAATTGGATAAACGAGATAGCAGCTCTGGTGCAAATTCGGCAAAACTTGGAGCATCCAAAATTTCTTCTGGTTTTATATGATGAATAAAAGTAGGACCAACCTGCGAATCTCCTGGATTAATCAGAGTGGAAATCTCATCAATTGCCTCGCCGTTTTTGGTAATTCGTTTTACCGCAATTTCAATAACTCTGTGCTGACCTTTGTCTAATCCTGAAGTTTCTAAATCAATAATTGCAAATGGTGCTTCAATAACACTTCCAGTTTTTAAGCTTGCATACTCAAAGACTGCCCCTCGAGCTGATTCTTGAGCAAATCCTGGCCCTTGAAACTTCTTTGAACTTGATTTGCCTTGAGTAGTGGATGGGTTCTGTGAACGCTTTTTTTCAGTATTTTTCCAAATAAAGTAGAAGATAATTGCGATTAGCCAAAATCCCCCGGTTGCTGCCAACAACAGTAAATTAATAAATATAATTAATGACTTTTTCATTTGAGTGCTTTCTGGCTCGGTGGCAGCACCAGCTTTGGTTTATCTACCTGCCCCTCTTTTAACTCATCCTTTATTGCCTTGATTGTGGCAGGGATTCCCTTTTCATAGGAGTAAAGGGCTAAGGCAAATAGGTGGGCGAAGGCGTAACCATCTTGGGGTGAGAATCTAATACCTGAGGATTTCTTTCGGTTTGAAACCCCAAAGATGAAATCTGTTCTATCAGGGTTTGAAAATGATGAGAGTAGTTTTGAAAATGACCACTCAGCAGTTGAAATAGGTCCGGCAAAGATAAGTCGTTGATTGGTTAACTTAACCATTCCCTGATCCTTATCCAGCTGCATCTGCTCCCCTGGAATCATCTGGCCTTGGAAGGAGCCGACCTTAAATCTAATTCCGGCAACTAAGGGAATAGAAAAACCTTGGGAGCCACCACGAAATGTTGATGGTGTTCTTCCTGCCTCATGATAAATACCAGTACCAGTCCATAAAACTAACTCACCCTTTTTCTGCGCCAGAGAGTGATCATCTGGTTCACTGCCAGCGGATGCATCTGTGAAGATATCTAATGCTTGGGTGAGAACATCATTTTCTCTACTCCATTCATAGAGAGCGCTTTCATATGCAGCCTTTGCTTTTTTAATAGCACGATTTGCTTTAAACCTGGCGATAAATCCCATGGATTAATCATAACTACTTAGAGTGACAATGTGGATAGTCAAAGCGCGGTCAGTATTGATTAATCCAAGATAAAGGGGTGAGAAAATTTAGATCATTAAAAGCAGGTATTTTCTATAGATTACTAACCTCAAATCCGCTAAATTATCGACTCAGTAAAAGCAAAGGTGGATCACATAAAACTTTGGTGGCACCAGGAAGATTGCCAATAAACTTTTCCTGGCACCCCAGTGTTGAGATTTCAGGGTATAAAGTAAAAAAAGTTTTAATTGAGCGAGCATTACTTACTGAAGAGGAGGCATACAAATTAGTACACAAAATAAAGTAAAGGTTGTGGTTGATTTCTATAAAGATGGTGAAAATTGGGATGCTGAGTGTGATGAAGTTGGTTTAGTTGGATATGCAGATCCAGATATCAATATCGTCCGAGAAAAAGTTTTTGATTCTATCCGGTTCTTTTTAGAAACTGATGATATTGATTTTCAAGAGAGAATTATTTCTATTCAAGAACTTGGCTAACTAGGCAAAAAAGGAGAATGAAGTTGCAGGTAAATGTTGAGTTTTTCTGCATTGGTGGGCAATGGGATGCTACCTGCGAAGAGGTTGGTTTAGCAGGCTATGGCAATGCAGATCTTAATATTGTTAGAGAAAACGTCTTTGATGCCATTAAGTTCACCTTAGATACTGATGATATTGAGTTTACTGAAAAAATTATTTCAATTGAGGAGCTTGAGTAACTCAATAAGTTCATATCTTTATTACCTTATTGATGATGTTCTCTGGGGTGGCTGATCCCCTTAAATCTGCCTCAACATTGTTTGGGATGCCATTGATCTGCGCACTTGCCACAATTGATAACTGGGTGGCGATATCTGCCATGAAGTAGAGTGCAGAGGCTCCTGCCTTATCCAGGATCTCTTGACCTTGAGCTAGCCGATCCTCTGAGTACTTCTCTCTATCATTTTTATCATCATCTAAGACATCTAGTAGGTATTGTTTAACTGCCAGTGCTATTCCAGTTGAGTTATCCTCTGATTGGATTAACTCGGCAAGCTCCTGATCCAATGATGGTTTAAAAAGCTTACGTCTTTTTTCTCTTCGCTTTTCATTACGGGAAAATAACCACCAAAAGAATAAAAACAAAAGTATGAACTCAACCATAATTTCTCCACCTTTCGTATCTGCTGCAACTACTAAATGCTATCCACCCCCACTGTCAGTGGGGGTGGATAGGTTTGAGGGTATGAAAAGCCCCGTGATCTGCCCAAACTGCCAAACAGATCAGGTCAAAGAGATCATCTATGGCCTTCCTGATATTGAGAACTTTGATTTTGAAAAGTATGAGGTGGGTGGGTGTTGTGTTACCCAAGATGATCCAAGGTATTTATGTTTAAGTTGTAATGATCGATGGTAATTGGACAATTTCTCTCACCAATCTTTAAGTGATGATTTAGGACACCTTTGATTGTTTATTTGCCTAACTTAGAGTTAACTTTATAACTACCAATGAAGCGCTTTAGATTACCTACAGTATTGGCACTACTTAGCTGCCTTTCTTTG